>Ga0265293_10011840_pt1 | contig 11733 bp, 14 predicted proteins | sample Munlanlewell138R_FD_192505 | JGI IMG/M metagenome (GOLD analysis project Ga0265293, IMG submission 192505) | Leachate microbial communities from a municipal landfill in Southern Ontario, Canada - Leachate well 138R | ecosystem: Engineered > Solid waste > Landfill > Unclassified | place: Canada... | reverse complement strand
GATGTTCCCATCCGGAGTTCCCGATCCGAACGCGAAATTGAAATCTCCGGGGATGTACGGAGATACCTTTTCGAGAGTCATATATGTGCCAGTTATTGCACCGGCCCCGCCTACACCGGCCAACCCGACGGAAAGTAGCGGGTGCTTTGAAATGAACGATGGTGCGTGCTCTGCGACATCGCGGCCGATAATGATTATCCGATCGGATGCTGCCTTTGCTGCCGGGGCGATTTTCGATGTTAGTTCCCCCATATGCTTTCCGAGGATGCTGGTGCCTTCCTTTAAGATGCTGGTGCCACCTTTCGCAACTGTTGTCCCGATGCCCATAGTTGTAACCTTCATTCCCACAGAGATAAATATATTGTGTCACCATACCATCCATGGATGGCAATATTCTCGGGGTTTGTCGTTGATCCGGATGGGGACGGGCTCGATAACGCAACCTTCATCGCTGGAGACCAGATGACACTGTGTACAAGCGATGGTTCATTTTCACTCGCCGATGTGGCTATGGGGCAGTGTCCGTATAAGATAGTACACAGAGACTACCCCGTAGCCCGTGGGATAATCGATATCGATGGTGATTCCTGTTACCTGTTCCAGATGACGCGGCGACGGTCCCCTGGGAGTGCGCCAAAATCTGGAATTCTCGATGCGAAGCGTGAAATCGAGACTGCGCTCGTGGGGATGCACGAGTCGGTTGTCGGCGTTGGTGTAACGCCAGGACGAGATTCAATTGTAGTATATGTCCGGGGGGATATCCGGGCAACCCCCGACCGACTCGATGTGCCGGATGCCATTGGGGGGTATCCGATTCAGATAGTCCCGGCTACGACCGATGCCCGGCCACCGGTATATGTTGGGGCTGCCCCTCGCACGCGGCACCGACCGGTGTGTGGAGGAGTTAGTGCTGCTCACCACGAAACACCTGCTGGAACCCTGGGAGCCATTGTGTATGACCGCGAAACGAGAGGGCCACGGTTCTTGTCAAACAACCACGTATTTGCCCGGTGCTCATCGGATGTGAGCGCCCGTGCGTCCGTTGGTGATCCTATACTCCAACCGAGTAGTATAGATGGGGGTGGATCGTCGGACGTCGTTGGGACTCTGGATAGATGGGTGCCATATCGGGTTCGCGGGAAGAACTACGTTGATGCGGCGATAGCCACTCCCGGTGGGGCGGTTGCCGTAGATCCGAGGATTCTTATCAATGGGGAAATGGTTCGTGTCGCTGGAACACGACCAGTATCATCGCGGACCCGAGTAAAGATTTGCGGTCGGACCTCCGGGTGTGGGTGGGGCGATGTTGTTGATTGGGACTTTTCCACGGTCATGACCTACCCCACTGGCGAGAGAATCATCTATTCTGACCAGTTGCTAATAACCCTCCCTGTGGAAGAGGGGGATTCCGGGGCGCTGCTGCTCGACGAAGATAACTATGCTATCGGTCTCCTGAGCGGAGTGGTAACGATTGATGGTGAGAGATACGCGGTAGCAAATAAAATCCGAAACGTGCTCGAATTACTCGACGTGGAGGTATAGTGAACTACCCCACCCTGAGGGGTGGGGACTTCCCGCTCCGCCATTTCAATCCATGCATTAATATATTTGGTGAAGATAAGATACCCTTATGTATCAGTATCGAGAAGCACGGTGCGGCCCCGTGACCACAGGGATCTATCCTCGCCGGCTAAATAGGAATCGGGCCATCCCCCGCTCGATTCCCATGGCTGCATTTGGATATGGCTCAATGATCCAGAAGTCGGCCCCGACCCCGGCCTCTATCTCTACCCCGGCCCCGCTGGTAGCAGACCCCGAACTTACCCGGTTGAGGGAAGAGAATGCCAGATTGGGTCGCGAAGTCGCCGATGTACGGCGGCGAGCCAGCGTGGCAGAACAGAGGGTAGTAGAACTCGAACGCGAGATTGTGCTACTCAAGCGACAGCACTCTATCTTGCCGCCCCCGGAGCGGGAGATTCAGATCTTGCCTATGCCGGCCCCCGGACCGATAACCAGGCCCCCGGGAGAGGTAACCATTCTTCCGATTGCGCCAGCCCACCCCCGGGACACGCGATACTATCCGCTAGATGATGCACCTGTTCGAATTTCCATCCCGCGATATGGCCGTGATCTGTATGCGAAATACTAAGCAACTTTCATATGACCCTGGGAGTATAACCGGGGGTGTTGTGGGGGTTTCTATGTATGAAACCGCCCCAATTTGCGAATCGGACCCGGTTGGGCTTCTCGATTGGGCCAAGGGTGCAGTTGGTGGGGTGGTTGATACCGTCACGGGTGCGATTGGCGGTGCGGTTGACTATGCTGCTGAACAGTTCGCAATGGCTGAACGGGCGAGGCAACAGGCCGAACGGGAAGCACAGGCGGCGGCGGCTGAACGGGCAAGGCAAGAGGCGGCGAGGCAGGCGGCTACCCAACGGAGTGCAGAGATCGAGCGACAGGAGGCCGAAAGGCGCCGCATTGCTCAAGAGCAACAGGCGAAGCGGGAGGCCGAGGCTGCCACCGAGGCCGCTCGCCGGAGTGCTGAGATTGAACGGCAGGAAGCGGAGAGAAGGCGGCTTGCTCAGGAGCGGGTAGAGCGTGAACGAGCAACGGCTGCTGCTGCTGCCGCCGAGGCTGAGATCCGGAGGCAGCAATTGGAAGCCGCGCGGCAAGAATCTACCCTGGTGGCTGGTTCTGGTGGTGCGAGTATACTCGGGCAACTTGGTGCTGCGGCAATGGGGGTGGTTGATACGGCCAGGGGCGCGATCGGGGGTGCGGTGGACTACGTTGCTGAGCAGTTTGCGATGGCTGAACGGGCGAGACAGCAGGCTGAGTGGGAAGCACGGTCTGCTGCTACGGAACGTACGACGCAAGACACAGCGAGACAAGAGGCTGCTCGGAGAAGTGCAGAGATCGAGCGACAGGAGGCCGAAAGGCGCCGCATTGCTCAAGAGCAGGTAGAACGTGAACGTGAGGCTGAGATCCGGAGGCAGCAATTGGAAGTCGAGCGGCAAGCATCTGCCCTGGCGGCTGGCTCTGGTGGTGCGAGTATACTCGGGCAACTCGGTGCTGCGGCAATGGGGGCGATAACTGCTACGTCCGCGATTGTATCTCCTTTCACATATCCCGGGCTTGTGGGTTTTCGGGCTGGGATGGAGGCCGCACCAGAGATCTTAAACGAGATCCCAAAACTCCTCCCGGATGAGATGTCTGCCACGGGTATTGTGAAGAGCGGGGGAGATATTGCTGCGGCGGTTATTGGGAAGGGTGGATCGGAACTCTTGTATAAGCCCATTTCCGCCTTATATGGGGTTGTCACCGGGGAAAGTCTCGATGCCGCTGATCGGCAGCGGATGAAAGAACTCCAGGACTTATACATTCGGGATTCTATCTATAACATCTATGCAACACCCGGCCATGTGGTGGATCTCGCTACCGCTTTGGTTGATGTTGCGGATGAAACGTTTGGTTCTGGGGAATTTGAGCGCACACATCTCGCGGATGATATCAAGCGGGGTATATTCAAGCGAGATGAGATTGGCGAGCACGTTCCGGGGTCGCTGGCGGGGTATGGAACCCAGTATGATCGGGATGTGCTGAAGTATCAGGCATCTGACCGCATTGGTGAAGACTATGGGTGGGCTGCCGGATTTGCTGGAGATATCGTCACAATGTGGCATGATATGCCCGTTGTCGAAAGCGTCATGTGGACCGGTGGGAAAATCCTCGATCTTGGTAGATTTGGAGCACCGCTCGCCACGACATTTGCCGTCGAGCAGGTTGTCCCCGCGATACACGATGCTATATTCGGCGGACCGGGTGGTGCAGGCCACGACGGGACCGTGACGACAGTTGTGGCTACCCCCGAGAACGACGAGTTGCGGTCTGCCATTACACAATATGAAGATGCAACTCGCGGGTACGACGAAGAGGCCAAGAAATATGGTGATGCCCGGGCACAGATCGAACAGCAGTACGCCCTGGACCAGGCGGCATATGAACGGCAGATTGCCGATTACCAGCGGGCGGTGGAACAGGAACAGTGGGGCCTGGTATCCGAGTATGAACGACAGATGGTGGACTATCAGAATCAACTTGACCGGGAATATGCCCAGGCGCAAGATAGACTCCTCCGGGAATATGAGGAATTGGCCGGAGAACTCGTCGAAGCCACTGATGAATATAACGCCATTGCCCGTGAGTATGAAGAAAGTCGGGCTGCTCTCGAAGAGAAGTATCTTGGAGAAGTGGAAGAATATCAGCGTGGGTTAGACGAGCAATATCAAAGGGAACTGGAGGAATACGAACGGCAGGCCGAGGAACTTGCTCGGCAGGTTGATGCGCATCAGCGAGATCTCGACGAACAGTATCAGCGGGAAATGGAGGAGTATCAGCGGGAAATGGAGGATTACCAGCGACAGATGGAAGAAGCCGAAGCACAGCGCGAGATGGATTATTTCGATGCCATGCGAGCGGCGCAGGAATGGTGGAGTGGAGGTACGGGGCTTGGCACCATAACCGATCAACTATATAGTGGCCACTCGGGTGGTGGGTACTACGATGGTGGTGGTTGGGAAACTGGATGGGTTGTAGAGTCGCCAAGCGACGAGCCTACTGATGGTGGGGCGGTAACCGAAATGCGACCCTCGCGCGAAATCAACAAACTTGCAATTGCCGGTGCTGCCGGGGCTGCGATACTCGCTGGTGCGTTCATATTGACTCGTGATAGATCGCCGGTGGGTGGGGTTGCGGGGGGAACCTTTTAATGTGCCGCGATAGAGTCACAGATAAGGATTTGATCACATGACACAATATATTACCACGGGAATACCCGAGTCACGCCCCGTGGCGCTTAGTGCGATTGGTCGAGCGCTGGCAAAACTTATTCCGAAGGCAACCAAGGGAACAAGTACGATCCTGAAGACTTCCGGGAAGTGGGCCGAACCGGCGCACATAACCCGAGTCATTCCGGATGCTCTACATTCTGGGGCGACATTTGGGGCAAAGATACCCGGGGTAACAAAGGCGCCAAGTACGATAGATGTCTTCAGGACGACCCTCCAGGATGTGCAGAGATCGAGCCTTAGAGAAGCACAGGCAACCATCCAGAAGGCATTTAAAACTCCAACTGCCATTGAACTCCACCCGAAACTCACTGGACTTACCGATGATGCCGCGCTGAGGGCACTGAGGGATAGATCGGCCCTGATTGCAGACTCGAAAATCCTCGTGTCTCCCGAAGCAATCTCGAAGTCTGATGTATTACTCCGCAGACCCGAGGTCGCGATGCGGTTACAGGGAACATCTCAGGCTTCGAAGGAACTTTCGGAGACGTTGCTTGAAGTGTTATCAAAAGAGGGCCGAACGCTGACGGCGGGAGAACGGTCATCGGTCTCTGCTGCAATGAAGGATATGGATATTGCAATCAAGCGATTCAGCCAGGAACCCGCATTTGACCCGACGACTCTTGCCCGGAGAATGCAGTCTGAAACTGAGATTATCTTCCGACAGATGCAAGACCCGGTGGGTGCAGCGCTCCGCCATGCGGATGACCCCGCGTCGTCACTTCTCCGGCGTGGCGATGACTATGGTACGATACTCGCCCGGGAGGCGTTCGAGAGCACGCGGCCTGCCCTTGCCGGAGAGACTGCGGCGATTGATCGGTTTGTTATTGATGAGGCCGGAAGGCCGCTGATGCAGAGGACGATCATGTCCGGGGAGAAAGCAACCCACAGTGTCTACCGAGAATTGACCGAGGCAGAGACGCGCTCGTTCGCGCGACAGATGGGGGCGGAAGTGGGGGGTATTACCGGCGATGCCGCCAGAACTACCGCTGACGACCTGGCCCGGGGGCTCGCCGATGATGCAATGTCTGGCGTGGGTGGATCTGCTTCGCGGGGTATCATTGATAGACTCGCTACCGGTATGGGTCTGGCGGGGACGGCAACGCTTGTGGGTGGCGCCGCCATTGTCGGTGGTGTTGCAACGAAGATGTTGTTCTCCCCGGCAGATGCGGTTCCTCTTGGCTCGGATCTCAAGGATTACCAGGCGGCGGTGTGTGACCCGGAGAGCCCGTATTACGACGAGGCGTCATGTGAGACAATATCCGGGATAATGCAATTGATCCAGACGTACCCTGGCTCCTGGGAAGATGTCTGTATCGAGGGGAGCCCGATATACAACCGGGATGTGTGTAGGGCTATCCAGGGTATGATGGCAGCGGCAGATGCGGGTGTGCCGTATCGGGGTGGGGATGCAGAGGACTATGGTGGCGAGACTGAGATCATCGATCAGAGGAAGATTGATGAACTGGTATCCATGTATTGTCATCCTGCCAGCCCGTCATATGACCCGGAGGTGTGTAGAAAGGTCAAGGAAACTGCCGAGCGATATGGGTTTACTGTAACCGAGCCGCCGGGTAGCGGTGGTGGCGGCGGTGGTGGCGGCGGTGGTGATGCTATTATCGAAGAGCCACCGTGGGATGACCTGACACTTGAAGAGATCCACGCCATTGTTTGTGATAGGTATGGGTACTGGTATGACCCCACCATCTGCAAGGAATATACAGATTACCTCTATTCGCGGCGTGATGACCCCATTGACGGAACGGAACCGTACCGCGACGATGGGGCCGACGGATGGGTCACGGAGGAGACGGAAGATGGCCTGTATGTCTCTGGCCGGAGAGATTACGCCGGGGCTGGAGGATACTTCGATGGGGGTTGGTATGGTGGTGGTGGTGGAGGGATAATATACTACGAAGTCCCGCCAGGCACCGAGCCGATTTGCCATCTCGAAGATGAGACGTGTATCGGGTGGTTCGAGTACGTGGCCGAGTGGTTCTACTGGGATGGCAGTAACTTCTACGATACAAGCGGGAACCTGGTATATTTCGTCTGGACGGCTGCGGACCAGGCGGAGTATGAGAACCTTCTCGTGGAAGTAACCCCCGATATAACTGCCTGATGTATCACATCTAACACATCCTTTTTTTCTTCCCGGCAACGTTTATATACCCTGCCTTCTGATATAATCGTTGTAGAGAGTTGAGTTTTATCATGCAAGGTTTAACAGATTCACAGGGGCTGGTCCCGGATAACACCTATATGGTTGTGTATATCCCGGAGACCAAGAAGGCACTTGTTCACCGGGTAATCAATCGGGTGAACGTGCTCGATGCGGTCCTGAACTACGGACCTCTTCCTCTGGAGGGGGGGACGATCATGCCGACATATGATGGCGGATCAGTCCAGGTGCCCGAAGATGGCGTGATGCCCGCGAGGGCGTATACCCGCACGGGAAGTGGGCTTCGGTTCCCGCTCAGGGGAGCGTGGGACGAACACGACATGTTCTACACGCCGGATGGCTATCGGACGCGAATGACCCATGTTATCATGGATACGTTCCCATCGGTGCTCCGGCTGGACCTCCAGATTCCTACTGGCTCGGACCAGGGGAAATTCCAGTGGAAGAATGTTACTACGGGGATCGACAGCCTTTTCGGTGCTCTTCCCCGGGGGAGAATAGAGACCGCGTTTATACCTGAAGTCGTGTATGCCTTCATGGTAGGAAACGATACAAACATCAATTTCCGCACAGGGGTGCGGTTCACATACGGCGAGTATGAGATCGACGTCCCCAAGAACCCGATGACCGTCCTGGAAATCCTATCGGGTATGCGACCGGCGTCGTGGCTGACGCTCCCGATCACGTATTACAACAACCAGATCCAGGCGGGACTTCTGAATACTTATGGGTATGAAGGGTTCACGGTTTATCCGAGAGATTTCAAGGATCGGGAGGAGACGCGGACGAGAATCCTGGCTGAATATGCCGAGGTAATGCGGGGGATGAGGATATGAGAAGCGAGCAACTTACCCTCATGGGTACAACAGACAGCCTGGGCGACGACAACGTGTTCGAGTTCCGGGCGGATGCTGTTCACGAGATGGTAGATGAGATCCAGATACCGAAGGGCCTTTCCCTGAAAATCTGGTCAAAACATATCAACGGCGCCGACCTGGTCCTGGAAACACAATTTACCACGGATATCACTGCCGACCCGGTCGTGTGGACGACATTTGGGATAGATGTATTCGATAGCAGCGTTGAGGGAGACAGGAATATCGAGAAGCGCCGCCCACTCCTCTTCCGGGGCTTCACCGGAAACGAAGCAGTGCGGTTCGTGTGTGGTGGAGACGGGCCGGGCGATGACCCGAGTGGCGTTGAAATTAACGTAGAGTTCTGCGAGATCCAGTGAATCGGAGGGTGATATGGCACAGACAATCATCCCCGGTGACGGCGGCGTCTGGGTGCTGGTGGAGGAAAACGCACCGATGTGTGGGATCGAAGTGTCTCCGTATGGTATCTCGGCCAGCGGTGCTGCTGCTGAGGATGATGATGGTATCGGGAAGGGAGCACTCGCTGCATTCCTGGCGGCTGTGGGTATGGCTGCAATACATCTTATCGGTGGGTGATTGGAATGTCAAACGATCCTCATGAGAGGTGTATTGACGGATCCAGGTATCGGTTTGTCCCGGATGGGTCTGCCGGCTCCCTGGGTTCTCCGGGGGCGGATACTCAGCCTGGTAGCGCAGAACACTATCTTGCACAGATTGTAGCAATGCTACAGCCAATTTACGAGCACTATGCGTCGTGGCAGGGTATCATTATCTCGAACGAGGTTATAGTCCCTCCAAATTCCCAGAGGAAGCGATATCAGATACTTCCGGCGGTGAGAACGATCCGAATTGAAGCGGATGCATCTGTGTTAATCTGGCTAAACACTGATCAGGGTATGGCGATACCAATTGGTGGGGATAGACGGACATTGTACCTATCGGACCTTCCGCCCCGGGCTGCAATCCGGGAAATCTACGTGACGAGCGTTGAAGAGACCCGCATAAATATACTGGGGGTGGCGTAGAAATGGTTGATATACGGGTAGAGGGAGGAGCAATGTCATCCAATGTGATGAACGCTTCATCTCTCTTTTATGAGCGGGTTGCATCGACGCTGGATGAGCCCGTTCCCGCTGATACCCGAAGTTACCGGCTTTTCCGGTTCGAGAAGGACGATCCCCGGCCACTCCGGATAACGTCGATTGGGACGAGCCAGCACGACAACGCGGCGTATCATTGGATTATTGATGGAACGGAACTGAAAGCGGTATCGGGACCGGCGGCGATTGGGTCGATTCTCAACCCATACAAGTTTCCGAAGCCAATCCGGGTATATGTCAGCATTGAACTCCGGGTTGATAACTTGAATCTTAAGCCATATCCAAATGACGACGCAACGTCTCTTGTGGATCGGATGCCGTTTGAATGCGTTGTCAACGGGATTTGGGAGTGATTTGTATGGAACATGGACGAAAGAGCAGTATTCGTGTGATTCACACGACGAAGCGTGATAGAGGGGTGTTTGGACGGCAAAATGAACATGAAGATCGGGGCGGCCCGATCGAAGGTGTAAATGTGAATTTGGAGGATCTTTCATGACGGAGTCAGAGGGTGTGTATGGGGCAGAGGCAATGGAATGCCTCGCGAAACTTGAGTGTGGAATATCGGATACGCCGTTCGAATACATCGGGCTATCAACAGATGGCTCGGAGCCAACGGATGGACAGACCTTTATGTCTGGGGAGGTAGTGCGCCTAAAGGCAACTGCGAGTTACGAGGCGCCCGGGACGGCGGTTTGGACACGTACGTTCGAATTTGAGGAAGACCTCTCGATCAAAAAGGTTGGGGTATTCGATGCACCCGAAGGTGGGCATATGCTTCTCCAGGGGCTGTTATCGGTGGAGAAGAATGTGGGTGATGGCGACGAACTGACCATTATGGTAAAGGATGCAAATTCGCCGCTAATCGAAGTGTCCGGGGATGGCGAGTAGGTGGTGTGAGTGTATCTCACAACATATGAATATACCCTTCATTTTTTGGATGATGTGATTGGACCAACCAACTTGTGCGAATCTAATTACATTGATCTAACCAACACTGTGGAATGGGGGGTGCTCATTGAGATTGGGTGGGAAGGAACTGTGATCCCCGAATCGCCAACTGTTGGTACATTTGCCTATTCCTATTATGTTGGTGATGATGGAGGAACGCAGGAATCTTTGGTACAACTTCAATCGTCTACCCTTGCTATCCCTGAGGATTGCGATGAAAATGCCATGTCTGCGTATATCCCGCAGGACGTATGTGCACTGGATAGTGTGTTTGTCGGGGTTGCCAATGTGGATGATAGCGAGAGTATTAAAATACTCCATGCCAAGGCGATATGTATGAAGTTGCAGAAGTTCCAGGTATCTTACACGGAAATGGCGATGTAGATGTGGGGTGTGTAAAATGAAACCGTTTGATCGAAAGGTATTCCAGATACTATCCTGGCGCGAGGTCGGGGGCGATATGGGCTTTTCCGAGTTGGATCTTGGGCCGTACGACATGAGCGGGTATGCTGATGTTTCCTTGCACGTTACCGCTTTTACTGCCAATGAATACTTTGGAGGGTACACCAATCCGCATCTACTAGTGTTTGCTCGCTCGGACATGGACGATGACTCCAGGTATGGATTCCTCGTCGAAGATGTGGAGATCCCATTGGCCCAGATGCCTAATGTAGTGTCTTCCATTTCGCTTGGAATTGATCCACTACCATCTATAATGGGAATTTTACTTGTTTCTACCATTCCCGATGACTTTGAAGATGGTGTGATCTGCAATGTGAGTGTAAGCGCCCAATGCCTCAGTGATTCTGCAATTCCATTAAACCCATATATGCCGCCGTGCTGGTAGGTTGGTAGGGGACACAATGCGACCGCTACTCAAACGAATCCTCGCAGTGGTGGCGAGTGAAGAGCGGGGGCGTGGTGTGCCGTTGACCACCTCCCCGAAATCCCCAGATGCCATTGTGACGTGTCGGAGGAGCCACGTGCCCATCGCTGGGTCGATCACAAAATACCACGCGAATATTGAATGGTCATTCCATAGATCTAGGTATTACGATTTCGATAATGGCGTGCCCGGTGTGATGAGTATAGATACCGGCACTGGGTCTACCGAAGGGTGGGTTCGTATAGATGGTGCCGGTGGTCGGGGCGGTAGTGCGTGCCTCGATGTACATTCGCATCAGGGGGTGACGCACGCCGTATTCCCGCTCGATGGCGTTGTGCGGGGGAATGTATACCGGATATCGTGTTGGGCATATCCGACCAGTTCACTTGGACATTATATACCATCTAATCCCGGGATCGTAGTAAACGATGCCGATGGCGAATTGATTGCATCGATAACAAACGACCACGATGCTCCGGGCAATCCAAGAGGCAATTATGAAGATACCAATGGCAATGTCCTGTGCTTGAGACTTACCGGCCGATGGTATAAACTTATCATCGAATTCAATGTAGCAACTGGCGAAATACGCCACGAGGTATTCCACGAGTCATATGAGTCGGAGGTATTTGAAACGACGATAACCCGTCCCGAAATCGTCGGGAAGACTCCAGGTGAGATTCGACTTTGTGCGTTAAGTGGGCCGAGTACGTATTCATCGAACTATTTCGATGAATTAAAGGTTGAAGTTCAATCTCACTCTCACTCGGTGTTGGGATTGAGGGCGATTGATAATCTTGGGCTTTTGGCATTAAACTCCTCGCATTCTGGGGGGGTTGATTCGGGTGCGGTTGGGCGGATGGCCCGTGGCACACATACGCATTCCCCGCTGGTT
>Ga0265293_10011839_pt1 | contig 11733 bp, 7 predicted proteins | sample Munlanlewell138R_FD_192505 | JGI IMG/M metagenome (GOLD analysis project Ga0265293, IMG submission 192505) | Leachate microbial communities from a municipal landfill in Southern Ontario, Canada - Leachate well 138R | ecosystem: Engineered > Solid waste > Landfill > Unclassified | place: Canada... | reverse complement strand
TCATGAAAATCTGTGGTAAATTTTCTGTATTTTTATTTCTAGCTGCCGCGTAACTGTGCAAAAGTGTAACTTTTTTATCTTTACGCATTTCTCTTGCATACCATAAAATATCTTCAATAGGCGTACCGCAAATTTCAGTAGCCCATTCCGGAGTTTTTGGCTGACCATCATATTTACCTAAAACATAATCCTTGAAGTTTTCATTGAGTTTTGCATCTTCTGGCATGTTATTTTCATCAAAACCTACTGTGCAACGATTTAAAAAATCCCAATCAATTATTGGATTTGTAACTGGGTCATCTTCTTTGATCATAGTGTAGGCAACAGCCAGAAAAAAAGCTGTATCTGTACCAGGCCTAACACGAATCCATTTAGCATCATAAATGGAGGCACTAAAATTATAAGAAGGTCCTACATAAACAAACTTTACACCAGCTCGCTTGGCCTGTAAAAAATGCCATGAGGGGCTACCACCAGATGCCCAAGCAGGATTGCAACCATGTAATACTATTGTCTCAGCATTTTTTAAATCGTAACGATCATTTGCGTTACCGAGATCTAAAAATGGCAAACCTAATTTTGTTGTATCCAACGCATAAGTACCAAATGAGCCAGTATCTGATATTTCTGTGAATCCCCCAAGTTTACTTAGTACAGCTAAAGTGTCCTCAGCACCATACCAAAAGGTGGGACTTGGAGTAAGCACTGAATTTGGTCCAAATTCGCTGTAAATCCTTTTAATTTCACCCGCGACCAAATCTAAAGCTTCATCCCAGGAAATTCTTACCCACTCATCTTTTCCACGTAAGGATTTATCTCCCCCACCAGGTGCCCAATTTTTCCTTTTCATTGGGTATTTTAAGCGATCCGCGCCGAAAACTTGGTGTCTTTGAGACCTGCCCCGTGCACACCCTCTTTGTTGGGGAAAATCAGGACTATCTGGATGGGTATCATCAGTTTTTTGCCTTACAACCACGCCATCCACCACCAAGGCCTTGTTTATGCATCGGCCCCCACAGTTATGCCAACAGGCAGCTGAAATCCATTCCCCCTCACCGTTAATTACGGCGGCATCAACATTTTTTCCGGCTGTCATTAGCGTATTGCCACAGCCTGCGAGAGATAGCCCGGCTGTGCCAACGGCAGTAGCTGCTAAAAATGTTCTTCTGCTAATTTTTTTATCAACTACTTTTTTAAGAATACTTGCCATACTGTTAACCCCCTTAATTGATTGAAATAAATTCCCTTAGCCGACATTGGGAACAAATAGCCACGATTTGCTTTAACCTGCTTGTGCTAATATTAACATAAAAAAATGTAGCGCTCCAAATTCAAATGTTGTTATTAGCAACCGAATACAAATCGTGAAACATTAAAGCTTTCGCTTGTCTCACCTTTATTATATAATGAATTAGAATAATGAAAATGTTCACATGCACAAACCTACGGTAGGATAATTGTGCAGCCTGACATAATGAAATAAAATGATCTTTGTGATAAAATTGTATTAAAGAAAATTATCCTGCAAATAATAAAAAATTGATAAAAATAGGGGGTTAAGGTGAGGATGGGCAAAAACGGCTTAATACCAGATTACATGCATAAACTACTTAAAACCTCCGGCCAGGGGTTAGATGCTCTTACTTGCACTCTCGCGGAGGTACTGGGTTATCCCGTTTTGGTGTCAACTCCTGCTTATGATACAATTTCAACAACGCTTCTTCACCCTGATCTTAACTCTTTTCAGGTTGAAATTGCAGGAAAACGAAAGGACATTGAAAGCTCGTTCTCTTGCACAATACTTGTTAAAAATTTGCGATTAAAAGGACTTGGATGGCCCATTGCCCCCAGTGGTCGGGTACTAGGTTACCTCTTCGCGCTTTATGACCAAGGCGAGCCGAATTTGGGCCCAATTCAAGCTATTATAGAAACAGCCCTACCTTTATACGCTATTCATCTTCAGAATCAACTAATGTTAAAACAGGAAAAACATAAAACGAAAGACTCCTTCTTCTATGATTTGCTTTACGGAAATCTTAAACGTAATGATGATATTATTAACATGGGGGAAGTATGGGGGTGGGACTTTCGCAAAGTACATGTAGTATTGTTTTTAATACTGCCTAACCATGAGCCCCACGCCCCAAATTGGCATCTCGTCGAGGTATTGCAAAAAGCGGTTGATAGGGTATTAATTAGTAAATACCATAAAAGCCCCGCAACGACGTCAAAGCAAAATGAAGTGGTAGCCATTATTCCCCTGGAAGAGGGCAAATTAGTCAAGTATAAACAAACAATTGTTTCTTTGGCAGAAAGTATTTCTTGCCAATTCAAGACAATAGAGCCGGGTCATCAAGTCGCCTTCGGGGTAGGACAGGCCTATGCTGAACCAAAGGATCTCTTTCGTAGCTACCAGGAAGCCAAGGTCGCCTACGAAATGGGAAGCCTATTGGGAGTTGACATCCCATTTTTTAGCGAAATGGGTTTAGAACGAATCTTATACAAACATGACCTGGAGGATCTAAAAGAATACCACAATCATGTACTTGGAGTTTTGCCCGAATACGATGAAGGTAAAGATAATTTATTTTCCTTACTGGAAAGCTTCGTTGATAATCAATTTGATATGAATAAAACGGCAGAAGCTACCTTTTTGCATAGAAACACTTTACGTTATCGTTTAAACAAAGTTGAGGAGATCATTGGCCACTCCCTAGCAGATATTAACACGCGCTTAGATCTTACTGCAGCTTTTAAGATACGGCGATTGCACCGATTTGACTTGGAAACCTAAAGAAAGGCGAACATAAATCCCGATGATTAGAAACACTAACAAAGGCAGGTGTTTAGGATGCCTACGTTTCGAAATACATGTCCACGGCATTGCTATAGTTCTTGCAGTATGATTGCTCACATTAATGGTGATAAATTAACAAGAGTTGTCGGAGACCCGGATCATGGCTATACCAGAGGAAGACTCTGTGCCAAAGGATATTCCCTAATTCAGTATGCCTTAAATGAACACCGCTTGAAGTACCCACTACAACAAATGCGGCGAGGTTCGGGGGAATGGCGACGAATTTCTTGGGAGCAGGCCTACGAAATTATTGGAAACAAAATGATTGAGCTAAATAATCGCTACGGTTCCAACTTAGGTTTAGGATACTATAAAGGAAAAGGTAATACAGGATTCTTGCACCAAGCCGTTGAGGGAATGTTTGCCGGTTTGGGTCCTCATACCCGCCCGGTGGGAGATATTTGTGCGGCTACCGGAGAAACCGCACTTCGGGAGACCTTGGGTGAACTCGGTAACCCTGATCCAGAGGGGATGGCTAATGCGGGTTTAATCGTAATTTGGGGGGCTAATCCAGCCAATACAAATATCAATCAAATGAAATTCATCTATGAAGCACGTCAGAAAGGAGCCCCTTTTGTAGTTATTGATCCGATCTTTACTCGTACTGCTGTTAGGGCTGATCTATATGTCCAAATTAACCTTGGTACCGATGCCTGGCTGGCTTGGGGTATCGCCAAAATTCTGATTGAGAAAAAGTGGTACAATAAAGAATTCGTACAACAAAAGGCCTTCGACTTCGAGAAATATCAACAAGGGCTTGACAAAATTACCTTGGATGAGGTTTGTTTGCAAACCGGCGTCCAGTTAACCGTTATTAAACAGTTGGCGGAACTTTATTCTCAGTTCTATCCGGCTGCTAATTGGCTGGGCTTTGGTTTACAACGCCATCGTCATGGGGGGGAATCAGTAAAAGCCATTAGTGCACTAGCCGCCTTGGCAGGAAGTTTTGGTATGGGGGGAGGAGTTTATTTTAAACAAAGTCCTCAGGAAAAATTTCCGCAATCTTTGGCAAAGCATAAAGGAATAAAACATCCCGTTATCCTTTCCTCTCGAAAAATTCCTGCCAATAATTATCCTGCTTATGCTACAAAACTTCAGGATCCCCCTTTAAAAATGCTTTGGATATCTTGCGGAAACCCTTTAGCCCAAGATTACAATCTTGGGGCTTGGCACAACCTGTTTGGTCAAATGGAATTAATTATTACCGTGGATCTGTATCTTAATCGCACAGCTCGGCACTCAGATCTTGTTTTGCCAACCACTTCCTTTTTTGAGGAAGAAGACTTACATTTAAGCTTTTGGCATTACTGGTTATCCTACAACCAAAAAACTTTGCCCTCCTTCTATGAGGCGAAAAGTGATCTGCAAATTGCCAGAGAGTTGACACGTAAACTAAATGAACTTCAACCCGGCTTTTCAAACTTCCCCAAGGATAAAGAGCCCTGGGATTGGATAAAGGAGGAATTGTCTCCGGAGGTTATGAAACTTTATGGTTTGGAAAACCCTGCCGATATCCAAAAACACTCCTACAAAAGAAGAGAAGAAACCCCTCCAACAGATTGGGCATACATTTTTCCGATACCTCAACCTCGTCTATTTAAAGAAAAGAAAGATTCTTCTGCACAAGAATTGTTTCCCTATAAACTGCTTAGCCCCCAGTCATTACTCAAGTTCCACACCCAATATGAAACCCTTTCTTGGCTCAACTCAGAAAACACAGAAGAGCCAATTATCAAACTGGCAGAGGAAATTGTCAACCGGCATGATATTCGTGAGGATTCTTTTATTGAAATCTATAATGAAAACGGTTTGATTAAAGGTAGAGCCAGAACCAAATCTCTACTTCCTGAGAATATTTTATTGGTAGAACAGAGTGATCTTTATCCCATCAATAATTTAATTCATGGTCGAGCCCAAGATGGGGAAAGTATTCCTTTTTTTGATTGTGAGGTTAATATTAGGAGGATGCGAAAAGGTGTTTAAAAGGATGGCTTTTCTGTTTGATGCTAACCTTTGTATAGGGTGTCGCGCTTGTGAAATGGCTTGTCGAAATGAAAACCACACCCCGGCAAATATTCACTGGCGCCATGTTGAAAAAATAGGTGAGGGAACATACCTGTCTATGGCTTGCAACCATTGTGACAGCCCTGAATGTTTTCGAGTCTGTCCCAAACATGCTTTTAGCAAGAGGAAGGATGGTATTGTTGAAATTGATTCCTCTCTTTGCAATGGATGTCGCCTTTGCGTTAATGCTTGCCCTTATGGTGCACCTCAGTATGATATAAACACTAATAAAGTGACGCGTTGTCAGATGTGCTATTCACGCCAGGATAACGGGCTGCTCCCAGCCTGCGTGGAGGCTTGTACCACAGGAGCATTGGCAATAATAGATCTTAATGAGATTCAACAAACTGAAACTGTGGAGGCAATTCCGGGGTTTAGGGACCTTAAACTCACTAAACCTTCAATTCGCTTTCACCCCCCCCCAGCACAAAACGCGCTACTTTCTGAAACAAGTTAATTTTTAGTTTTATTGTTTTCGTGGCATGCCACATGCCACCCATGCCAGCAGTGATCTAAAAAAGCCCCTGAGGGGCTTTTTTAGATGTAGTTAAAGGGATTTTGGGTTACTCCGTTTTTTCTTACCTCGAAATGTAGGTGGGGTCCGGTGCTTAAACCGGTACTTCCTACTTTGCCTACGATTGTGCCTGTGGCAACCTTTTGCCCTTGTTTAACACTGATTGATGACAAGTGACCATAGCGAGTCTCAAGCCCATTACCGTGATTAATGTAAACCGCTAGGCCTAAGCCCCCACTCCTGCCGGCAAAAGACACGGTCCCTGAAGCATATGAAAAAACTGATCTGCCTGCGGGTGCGGCTAAATCTACCCCTTCATGAAAGGTTCTCACCTTGGTTATAGGATGAGTGCGCCAACCATAATTATCCGTTATTCTAGAGGCGGCAACTACCCCGTAATTTCTGCCCACGCCCCTACTAAGAACCGTCCTGGTTCCCTTTTTGATAACTCTTTCTACCGGCTCTTTTAAAATCGTCTCCTGAAGGGCCTCAATAACACTTTCAAAACCATTTTCATAAATGATTTTATAAACGACTTCCTTTTCCCCGGGGGCTCCCTCCTCCACTACTCTGCGATCATTAGTCAACAAAGAAGAGTCATCTATGTACTTAATAGGAGCGGGGATTGACTCCAACACAGTTGTTTCTAAAACCGCCTGCACTGTAATTTGAGGCTGACCTAATTTGATTAAAATTACTTGTCCCGGCATCAGCTTCTCAGGCTTGGCATCAGGGTTAAGTTGCATCAACTCTTCAGTGCTGGTTTCATATTTTCTAGCAATATCCCAAAAGTTATCTCCTTTTTTAATTTCATACTCACTGTTGGCAATTTTTAAGGTGTTTAACTTATCTAGAGCCTTTTCTATGGAATCCAAGTTTTTTATATCGGCTAACTCTTCCACAACTGCTACTTCTTCCTTAAAGCCTAAGGAAAGGAGCTCAACATCCTCATCCAGCTCAACATTGTATCTTTCTCTATATTCTTCCAAAATATTTTCCACTAGATTTTTCTCTATTAAAGAGAAAAATGGTTCCCCATCTACTTTGACCGTGTAGATCTCCGTCAACCAACCGATTTGACCCTTAAGCAGGTTTTTCAATTCATCACCTGCATAGAAATCGGCTATTTTTTTGCCGGCTTTTTCAATCGTCAATTCCTTAGAAGGAGTTACTGCTTTTCCAAACTTTTGCGTTTCTTCCTGAATAAGATCATCCCAAATACCTTCTGCTTCCTTTTTATCCTTTACCTGAGCTACTACTGTATCATCCAATGCTAAAACATACCCAAAGGATTGTTTATATAAAAAACTCACCAAAAAAACCAAGACTATTAAGCCAATAGTACCGTAAAGCATGCTTTTTTGCCTTTTTTGCTTAGCTTCTTTTCTAGCTCGCCTTCTAGCTGCAAAATCTACATTTTCCCAAGTTTTCACCTGGGGCTGATAATCTCCCGTCACTAGTACGCCCCCCTTAGTTGTCTCTCCTTCCTTATTGTACTAGTATTAGACAAGCTTTGACAAGCCCAAACCGCATTACTTTTTAACCAACTTAAACCAGCAACAAACATCTTCAGGCTGATTGAGGTTAATTAAAGCTTTAGTCCCAAATCAAATGCTTCATGGATAGCTTCCAAGGCACCCCCCGGCTCGACGGCATCCCCGATTAGATGACAATTTATGTTTCGCTCCTTTAATTGCCGATAAAGCTTATTTTCCGACTTTGTTCCCGTAGCGACCACAATTGTATCTGCAGGAATCCTTTGCACCTCTGCCCCTTCACCGGTAATGACACATTGAATATCCCCATCAGTAACTTTCTGCCCTAAAATCGTATTAATTCCGTAACGTTTTAAATCCGCCAACATAAACCACCTGGTGGAGGTACCAAAACCAACCCCTAATTTTTTGCCCATTTCAACAATAGTAATATTTCTACCGGTTTGATAAAGAAGCGCATCCAACTTAGTCCTGTCCTCGGCGGCATACCAATTAAGAAAATACCAACTACCTGGTAACACCCCACTTCTTTGGGCCAGGTACAAAGCGACTTCTACCCCTGTTGGTCCCCCACCGATAACCACCACATCTTTTCCCGCTATTTTTTTACCTGCTAATACATCCCAGGCGGAAAGCACTTCCACACCCTCACAAACAGGTAGGGCCAAGCCTTGTTCCAAGGCCCCCGTTGCAACAACAATTTCATCAAAATCAGTTGCCCTGATATTATTGAGATCAGCTTTTTTATTTAGCTCAACCTTTACTTTCAAAAGTTCCAATTGCCTAACCAAATAATCTATGGTGTATAAAAAATCTTGCCTGCCGGGAGGAATTGCCGCCAACCTCAGTTGTCCCCCCAGGCGTTCACTCTGCTCCCATAGAGAAACCTTATGCCCCCTGGTAGCCAAGATCCGGGCAGCCGTCATACCTGCTACTCCGCCGCCAACTACTAAAATCCCTTTTGGATTAGCAGCAGGCCTTGGTTCAGTCTCTTTTTCTTTTCCCACCTGAGGATTCACTAAACATGTTACCGGTTTTCCGGCAAACACATGGTCTAAACAGCCCTGATTGCAACCAATGCAATTATTGATATCTGCCGTCTTGCCCTCCTTCACCTTATTTGCCCAATGAGGGTCGGCCAAAAAGGCCCTTGCCACCCCAATTAGGTCCGCCTGCTTGGTGGCTAACACTTCCTCCGCCAGCAAGGGATCATTCAGGCGATTGCAAGCTATTACCGGAATAGAAACTGCTTGCTTCACATCATTAGCCAGGTAAGTAAAGGCTCCTTGAGGAACATTCATGGTTAACTGAGGAACAAAGGTCTCATGCCACCCTCCCGTTACGTTAATAGCCGCTACTCCTAACTTCTCCAACTTCTGACAAAAGGCAACCGTTTCTTTACCGGTATTACTGCCCTCCATAAAGTCGTTACCGGCCACTCTGACCAGTACGGGATAGTCGGTGCCAACCCTCTCAACTACCCTTTTTACCACTTGCAAAGGAAATCTTAAACGATTCTCCCAGCTACCCCCGTATTCATCCTGCCTATGATTGGTAAGGGGGGATAGAAACTGTGAAATCAAATAACCGGCACTGCCTATAATTTCCACTATATCGAACCCGGATTCCTTGGCCAGCTCCGCGGCATTAGCAAAGCTTTGAATAATTTCATCTATTTCTTCCTGAGTTAACTCCTTCGGTGTTTGACCGGTCAACCTGGAGGCAATAGGCGAAGGCGCTACTGCCGGTTTGCCGGTAAAGGCTGTATGGGTATAACGCCCGGCTTGGTATAATTGGGCCGCTATTTTTGCTCCTTCTTTATGAACCGCCTCTGTTAATTCTACTAGCCCGGGCCGATAACGAGGGTGATCCAAACGAATCATAAAAGGACTTGAACCCACATCATCAATGGCACAGCCCCCCACTATAATGAGACCTGCACCACCCTTAGCTCTTTCTACATAAAAATCAATAGTCCGCTGATTAATACTTCCATCCATGGTATAGGACAAATGCATGGCGGGCATCACTACCCGATTCTTGAGTTCCACTTTTCCGATTTTAACAGGCTGAAACAAACGCAAAAAAACCCCACCCTTTCCTAAGCCTTATCTAAATGAACATTCATTCAGATTAGTTTAGATTCCTGATTAAGCCAAACGAATCCTGCTTTTTAGTATAACTTTTCCACCGTGCAATTAAGAGAACAAAAAACAAACTCCTTCAGTAAGCACTTAATCTATCCCAAGTTTTCCCGGTCCAAAATAAATTTTTCCGCCGTTAATTGCAGTTGTCGGGCTAATTCCTCCAAAGCGCTTGCTGAGGCGGCCATTTCTTCCACTGCCGCATTTTGTTCCTGGGTGCCGGCAGAGATTTGTTCTGCCGAGGCGGCGTTTTCTTCTGAAACAGAGGCAATGCCTTCAATTGCTGCCGTAATGGATTGAACACTTGATTCTATTTCCTTGGTACCCTTAATCATTTCATTAACCCTAACTACCATTTCATTTAAAGCATTAGAAATCTCCGTAAAGACCCCTGTAGTTTTTCCCGCATTGTCTTCCTGTATTTTCATAGCCAAGCCCGCTTTGTCCATTTCCTCCACTGCCTTAGTAGCACCTGATTGAACGGAGTTCACGATTTGCCCGATTTCTCCGGTAGCGACTGCAGATTCTTCTGCCAACTTTCTAATTTCTTCGGCAACCACTGCAAAGCCTCTGCCCTGTTCACCCGCCCTTGCAGCCTCAATGGCCGCGTTTAAAGCCAGCAAATTTGTTTGATCAGCAATCTGAGAAATGGTGGCCAAAATACCACCGATCTCTTCCACTTCTTTTACTAAACTGCTAACCGCCAAGGAGGCCCCCTGGGAAGCAATTACATTTTCTTTAACGCTTTCATTTTGTTGCTCTAAGGTTAACAACCCTGTTTCTATTAGTTTTTCTGTTTTGTTGGTGGCGTTAACCATTGCATCAATACTGATCATATTCTGGGCCATAACCTGATTGATCTGGTTTGCTTGCCCCGCTGCAATTTGAGAAGCCTCGGCCTGCTCATTGGCACCGTGGGCAAGTTCTGAAACAGAAACTGTAATTTGCTCAAGGGTATCACTTGCGCCGCCGGTATTGCCTGCTAATTCCTCCGAAGCCCTAAATACCTCTTGGGAATTTTTATTGATCGCCCCAATTAACTCCCTAAATTGCTCCAGCATTTTAGTTAAAGAAATGGATAACCTCCCCGCTTCGTCCCTTTTAGTAGCTAATTCCCAACTCACTGTTAGATTCCCCCCGGCAACCTTCCAAGCATTCTTTTCCAAAACCGTCAAGGGAATTGCGATGGACCTGCTGATAAAAAAGGTTAAAATTATTGCCAACAAGGCTGCAAGAATCATGATAATAATAAAATTTTTAAGAGAAGAATTATAAATCCCTTCGCTCAATAAATAGGCATTTTCCGCTTTGCTGCGATTAAATTGCTGCAACTCCAAAGCTAGATTAATAGTGTTATCTCTTGAAACCTTGGCATCGTCAATTAGACTTTCCGCTCTTTCTTTGTCACCCATTTTGCTCGACATTAAAGCGGAATCCCTGACTTTCTCCCAGGCATTATATGCCTCCCGATAATCCGCCATTAACTGGCTTTCAACTTCCCCCAAAGAGAATTCCTCTAGAACCGCCAAGGAATTTTCAATAATTTCCTTGGCTTCGGCTATACTTCTTTCCGCCCTAATCATAACGGAAGGATCATCAGTTCCGAGGTGGTTGAGAATGTGAGTGGAAATACCTAAAGAATAAGCATGTATTTGGCCCCAAAGGTCAACTGAATGTAAATCCTCTTTATAGAGTTTTTCCATCTCTTGTTTGATATTAGACATATTATTTAGACCAAGAAAGCTAATACCAATTAAAAAAACCAACAAAATGGAAGCCAGGATGGTTATTTTCCCCCAGCTTCTCAGATTATTAAACCAGTTAAACATCATTACGCCCCCATTTCTGGAATACATGCTAACAATAAACATTAACCATTGCCGACGTTATTTTAAAGGAATACTATAAATATTCTAACATTTTAGCCTTTTCCCTGCTACTTTAGAAAATTTTATACAAATCTTTTGGCTACCTCCAAGGAACAATATTAACTGCCTCCGGTACAATTTTTGATGCTTTAATTTTAACAATAGTAATGGAGGCATTATCAATTATCCGGCCCCAAAGGTATTCGGGCCCTAGGGCATGGCCCAACACAGACTTAATTACCCCTCCGTGGGTAGCGATGGCAACATTATCATGGTGCTTAAATGAAACTTCGTTTAGAAAGTCCAACACCCGTTTTTCTACCTCTTTAACTCCTTCTCCCCCGGGAATAATACCGTTCTCATTGCCGTACCAAGCGTCATACTCTTTGCGATACTTGGTATAAATAGTACCAAAATTCAAACCCTCCCAAATACCCATATGGGCTTCCCTTAGCCTTTGATCTATGATAGGGGTTAAACCACGGTTACCCCCTATAGCTAAGGCCGTGTCTATTGCTCTGGACAGATCACTGGTATAAATGGCTTCCAATTCTTCCTCTGCTAAATAAGCAGCCGTTGCCAACACTTGCTCCTTGCCTAGCTCGCTTAGGGGCACATCACTATGTCCCTGGATTTTTTTCTCCGCATTCCAAATCGTCTCCCCATGCCTTACCATTATCAGTCGCATTGTAATCCCCCTTTGATCTGTTCCTCACCGAACTCCCCTCATTTCAAGCCGCCGTTGATCAGACGAGTGGGGTAGTAATTCCATTCCGGATTTTTCTTTTTT
>Ga0265293_10011838_pt1 | contig 11733 bp, 7 predicted proteins | sample Munlanlewell138R_FD_192505 | JGI IMG/M metagenome (GOLD analysis project Ga0265293, IMG submission 192505) | Leachate microbial communities from a municipal landfill in Southern Ontario, Canada - Leachate well 138R | ecosystem: Engineered > Solid waste > Landfill > Unclassified | place: Canada... | reverse complement strand
GGTTCTTCCGGCTTTTCAGTGAACAGTCCTCTTGACTTGCGCAGTTCACGCCGCTGGATAGAGGCTTAGCCCGCCGCAATGGAACAGGGCGGCGATGCGGAAGCTGGCATGGCTGCGGTAGCCGCGTGCGCTGCGCTGGATGGCCATCAGCTTGCTGTTGATGCCTTCGGCCTTGCCGGTGGTGATCGGGTGCGCGCAGTAGCGGATGATCGGCTCCAGCTTCTCCCACACCAGCAGCGAGAACGCGTGCATCGGGCCTTGCAGGGAGTCGGCCACGTGCTTGAGCCAGGCGGTGACGTGCGCGCGGGCGGCTTCCACGGTGGGTTGCTGCCAGGTGCGTCGCAGGGTCTCCTTCGCCGCCCACGCCCGGGAGGTTTCCAGGTCGGCCCGCAGCAGTGCCTGGAAGTCGGCACGGCGCTTGTCCGGCACGTTCTCCTGTCCGTACAGCCACAGTTGGCGCGAGCCTTTCAGGCGGTCGTCGCCGGCCTTGGCCAAGGCGCGCGCCTCCTTGATCCGCACCGCGTTCACCGCTTTGTTGGCGTGCTGCATGACGTGAAAGCGGTCATGCACGATCTTTCGTTCGCCATCGGGCAAAGCCGTCGCCGTCGCCCGCGCAAACGGTTCCCACATGTCCATGCAGACGGCTTTGACGCCGGCCCGCTGCGCCGGCGTCAGGCCAGCGAAAAGCCCTTCCAGACTGGCTTTCCTGCGCTCGTCGGCGACCTCCACCACCACACCACGGGTGAGGTCGTACAGCACCGTCGCGTACCGCTGACGCTTGGCAATGGCCTTCTCGTCGACCGCCAGGTACGGCATCGCTTCGTCCCCGCGCCGCTTCAGGCCACGGGTCACCGCACGCTTCATCACGGCGTTGACACGGTCCCACTTCAAACGCAGCAACCGGCAGGCCGCCTTGACCGTCTGGCAGGCCAGCACCGTCTCGATCACTTTCGCCTCGAACGCCTGCGACAGCCGGCTGCCCGGCTCGGCCCACGGCGTGCGCACTTGCCGCACGCCATGGGCCCCGCAACGTATCCGCGGCAGGCGGCAATGCAGCCAGGTCTTGCACTGCCACAGGTCCAGATGCCGCCAGACCCGTTCGTCGGCACGGTCGTACACCTCGGCCTGCGCGCCGCAGTCGGGACAGGCAAAGCGGGCATCACGGCGGAAGTCGATATGCACGTGCATCGCCTCCTGCGCAGAGTCGAGGTCGATGCCGGTGATGAACCAAGGTTCGGCAAGCTTGAGCAGCGTCTGGAAGGTATGGGCGTCAGTCATGCCAACAGCCTACCCTTGACCGGCTGCACGTCAACAGCTATCCCACGGGAAGGGCGGAAGAACCTCTTCGTCGAGATCATTCCGCGCAAGCAGCGGCTGAGCCTCTTGCTGAACCTCGATTTCGCCGATTGCGAAGATCCATCAGCCAAAGCTCGTGACGCAACGGAGTATGCCTTCATTATCGGCGCGACAGAGGCGGGTGGAGTGCTGTACAACCTGGAATCACAAGACGATGTGCCGGCCGCGATCAATGTGGTTCGGCAGGCGTATGAGCGCGTGACGGAGTAAGCCTGGCTAAGCATGCAGATGGCGCTACCCCGCGTAACGCTAACAAGATCTCCCTGGGATATTGATGTCGTAAACCCGAATCGAACCTACACCGCTGGAGAAGCGCTTTTCGTCGAATCTCTTCGGGCTCAGGTACCAGGATTGTGACACCTTCCTGACAGAACTCAAGACGGCGGCTGCAAGCGCCTGCGTTTTGGTGCCTGTCAGGCCGAGTTCGAAGTTGGCCCCGCCCGTGCCGTAGATTTCGAGGTATTTCGCGTCGAGATATTCGACCAGCCCGAGCAGATCGTCGTTTCCGAACCTGGTGACGGATGCATTCGGATAATTCTGGCAAATGAACTCTGCGGCGTATGCGGCCACCTTGGCGTGCGGTGGGTCTCCTTCCGGGGTGATGATCTCGATTTGATCGAACTCGCGGCGATCCAGCAGTGAGAAGAGGCGCTCGTGCTTAGGGGATGCGAATGCAAGTAGGGCGCGGTTTCGAGACGGATCGGAGGTGTCGTCAAGCAGCTTGACGTCCTTGTACGGTCCGTCCTCTCCAGTCAACAACTCCGCCAGGCTTTCGAGGAAGGCGACCGGATCCTCGGATTTCTCGGCGGCGAATAGTTTCTCAAGGTCTTCCTGGAGCGGGTAGTGCTTTTCGGCAGATGCATGACATACAAGAACCCGCCCTTTGGCGACCAGTTCACTGCGAACCGCCTTGAAGATCAGCGGCTTTGCGAGACCTGATATGTCCACAAGCGCAAGACCGTCCAGGCGCGGGAGGGCGGCGAGGGCCTCGTCATAGGCTGTCTCGACCACACTGGCCGCCGATTTGGTCCACGCATTCAGGATAGCCGGAGAGTGCCCTTCTACGGGATACCTGATTGCGTGTACGGTCACGGGGTTGAGCACGCCGGAGAGGAATTCATTCGATGCAAGCGTCCGGTCCTCGAACCCCAATCCCACCAGGGTCGAACTCACAGGGAGCGTGGCGAGCTCATTCTCGGAAATTTGGCGGATCGAGATCGATACCTTGTCGGCCCATGCTTTCTGCTCCGGAGGCGTTGTCTCTCTCTCGACCGTGCCGAAAAGATCGGCTTGCCCTGGTGCCGTCCTCCGTACGGGGGCTTGCACAGCCGCGGGGGAAGTTGCCGCAGGCTGTTCTTGAATAGCGATTTCGGATTCCTGGCCGGGTTGAGCACTGCCCAGGGCGCCGGTCTCGTCAACTTCGTCGTTGATCTGGTTGCGCAACAGGATCTCCTTGGCTGCGGCCACGTCGTCCAATTCGAGCCATCTGCTCAAGTCGTCTCCGGACAACTCGAAGCGATCCCTGTCGGCAAGGCCTATGAATGCGGCCAGCCCGTAGATTTTCCGATAGCTCAGAATGAACTGCAGGATCGGGTCGGAGTCCTTGGTCTTGGAACGGGGCGCTCCGCCAGCGAAAACGAAGACGCCGGCATCGATGAGGTCGCGAAGTCTGTCGATCTGCTGTTTCTGGCTGTTCTCATCCTCGGCGGTAACCCTGACGTAAATCGAAGAGTATTGCCTCAGGCGGGCTTTCGATTTTCCATCCTTCGGCGCGTTGCGATAGGACCGCACAAGAAGGTCATGCGCCGTCTGTGCAAACGCGAGGGCGTGGTTCTTGAGGTTTCTGGAGTAGGTGGCGCGCCGGTTGAGATCGTAGAGCCGGCGTGCGCTCATCTCTTGGAAGCACTCGGACTGGGTTTGGTCCTCGATGGGATATGCGTTGGTGTTACTGCCTCGGCGAAGGATCTCTTCGTAGAGCTTGATTACATCACCGATGTCACCGACGCAGACACTGGTAAGGCAGGACAGCCCCCTGTACACGCGCTTTTTCTGGCCCGCCCCTTCGCTTGACGAGGCGATCTCTCTGGCAACCTGTTCCAAAGGTACGTCGCCGAGAATCACCTTGGGATCCCTCTGCCTGGGGTGCTGTGCGTGGAGGTCGGCACGCAACTGAAGAATCCTGGCAATGAAGTCCTTGCCTGCGGAGCCGGGGGCACTGATGGTTTTGAAGACATCCTCACCGAGGTCGAAGACTGTCAGATCGCGGCCGACTCGGATCGGATGATTTCTTCCGGGAGACCTGAGGCCGAGTTCGATTGTCTGCCATTCAGAGGTGAACTTGAACGCACAGGTCGGGCTCTGGAAGAGAAGCGCTGATAGGAGAGACTCTATCTTGTCGAGATCAAGATATCGGGTGGATACGTCGTCCAGGAGATAAAAGATTGAGGCGGACTCAAATACCGTCGAGCACTCCCTGAGGCTGTCGGCTAGACGGTTGAATACTTCGGCGGGAGCCTGCTTTACGAGATATTTCTCGTTGCCGCTGCCGGTGAGAACGAGGGTCCTTTGCAACCTTTGCTCGACATCGTCGAGGGATATGGAGTGCCGCAAATCATCGGCCCCCTCCAGATAATCGGTGACAGCCGAAGCTAAACGCGTGTGTGCTCCGGGTGCGACCGCTGTTGGGTCGACGTCACGGATGTGCATAAGGGCGCGTGCTGCTTGCAGGGCGTAGGCGACGAAGAGTCGCGTCAGACGATATTCAAGTTTGAGGAGTGGCTGCTCCCTCAGATCGAGCAGTCGCTGTGCCGAAGCAAAGAGACCGACGAAGCGATCATTTTTTATCCGCTGGATAACTGTCTCGGGTGTTTCATTCTCTCGTAGCGCAGCGCGGGCATGAATGTCCAGCGCGCGAAGTAGCATCGTTTTGCCGCATCCTCGCATGCCTGTAATGATTTGCGGGCCCGGACGGGTGATCTCGGACAACCAGCGACCGGCCGGATCGACCAGCAGTTTGGGAACATCCCACGATTCCAGTGTTTGGGCGTTGTAATGGTCGTCGAACCTAATGAGGTTGAGCTGATTTTTCCACGGGCGCCAGGGCTGTGATGCCCGATAGAAGGACTCTTTAACCTGGGCGACCATATCGGACGGATTGGGGAGTCGTAGGTTCTGGGCATCTGCGCGCAGATTGCTGATGATTCCTTGCAACGCCAAGGCAATCCTGAAATCCTGATCCTCCATCTGATCCGGCCGGGCAAGCAGCCTGGAAAGTAGGGCACCGATGTGCTCCGCGATGAAACCCAGGTCTCCCCTCCGGTCGTCGGTACTCTTGCTCTCATCGGAGACACTGCCGAGGTCGATCGCCATGACGCGCAGCATCGGGTCTATTGCGTCGGGTCGCCGTGACTCCGGGCGTAGCCTCTCGACGATGAGGTTTTCGGCATGCAGGTCGTTGTGGTTCAGCTTGTTGGCCTCCAGTTCCGCGCGAAGCTGAAGGAGATCGATCGCGACCTGACAGATCGACGCGGCGCTGGGCGATGTGCTGCTGTTGACGAAATCCTTCAGGAGATCGCCTTCGACGTAGTCGAGCACGGTGACGTGGCAGGGGATGCTGCTCGAAGCGTCGTCAGTAAAAACAACGGTCTCGTCGACTGCGTCGATGATGTCGACCACATGTGTCGCGCTGGCTGCCAATTCGGCGTGCAGTCGGACTTCGTTTTGGAATGGCGTTTTCTTGAAGGCCTCAAAGCCATAAAAGGAGACAGGCGAGATCTTGATGACGTACTTCTTCCCGACGAATCCGGCTTCCGCGACGTAGGCGGCGCCGTAGAATCCCCTGCCCAGATGCTTCGTGATCCGGTAGTTGCCTATATTGGTCGGCGGATGGTCCAGGACGAAGCCGTAGGTGCGCCCGCAGGATGGGCACTTGTCATCCAGTTCCCTTTCTGCATAGTCCTTGGAAGGACAAAAGAAGCAGCAGTATTTAGCCATCGATCGCCTCGAAATCGGGTCCGCTGGGGAGAGAGGTCGGAGTGCCGACAATCTCGTCGAGCTTGAGAATCACGTTCGCCATCAGTGTCTCAGGCGCCCTTACCGTCGCGATCGGGGTGCCGCCGGACACCCATTGTCCCGGAGGGGCGAGTAAAACGAGTCCAACCGGATCTGGAAAAGGCATCTGTTCCGACCTGAACATGCCCTGCCATTCGATAAGCCGGTCGCGAAGCAGGTCCAGGCGGTAGAAGCAGAATCCGTCGCGCGCGGCCAGGACGTGTCCGGTGTGTTCCCTTCTTGTGTTGCGCACAACCGTGTCGAAGTCGTCGGGGGCTGCGCCTTGGGCGATGAGGTTGTCGTCGAAGTGCCGGCGAAGTTCAGTGGGAGATGCCTCTGCGGCCTTCGCGCGAAGGTCGGGCGGAAGGCAGGCCAGGGCGAGCGCCCTGCAAGTCTCGACATGCCCTGCCAACCAGGGAGAGCATGTCCCTTTGAAAATGTCATCGAGCGCGAGCAGCGATTCACGCTTTCCGAGATATGGCTGGTATGGATGACGAGCGTCTGTCAGGACCGGTGACGCGTGTATGCCGAGAGCCCGTGCTGCACCCGAAAACAGCCGTGCGTTCGCCGCCGCAGCGCTCCTATCAGTACCGAAATTGCCGTGGGGTGCAACCCGAATGTCCAGGCCCGCATGTTTGACGCCGACGGCCAGCTTCTTGGACAAGAGGCTGCCGGTCACCAAAGACGGGACGGCTTGCGCATTCATTTCCTGTCGCAGTTTGAACATCCGTCCGTCGAGCGGCGCCATCTCGCCCTTGGCAAGGAAGTGTGCGTATCCGGAGCCGTTGACGATCTCCTCAATCTCGCGAAGGGAGAGTTGGGTGCGGTAACCCCGAATCTGGGCGAGGCAGTCGATGCCGCCGGCCGGGCGCCCGGGCACACCCAGTTTCGGGACGATCGCGCCGGCTGCGCGGAGAAACAGCGGGGCCAGAAGCGTGCTCAGCGATGCAGGGCCGCCCGTGGACGCCACGTCGGCGACAACCGCGCCGCCGGCGGATAGGCGCTCGCCAGAGGCGGCAAGAATCGTTGCCAACTCCGCCGCAACGGCAGTGCTTCTCGGGAATTGCGAAGCGACAGTTGCAATCGCCTCGCGGATAACGTCGTCCGACGGGTTTCGGCGAAGCGCAGAGAGAAACCGGGTGTCGGTCATCGGAGCGTCCATGGTCGGTTCCTCAGACGGCGACTGAACGCTCTACCAGGTGTCGCTTGATGACTTCTGCTTGCGTCCTGGAGAAGAGCGGAGGGAGCGCATTCCCAATCATTTCGGCGGCGGCATACTTGCCTCGACGCAGCGAGAACACATAGTCGGGCGGAAAACTCTGCAGGATCGCCGCCTCGCGAAGAGTGATGGCGCGATCTTCCGTGGGGTGCAGAAACCGCCCCTTCGACGGGTTGATGCATCCGCCGGTGATGGTGGGCGAGACATCGTCCCATTTCATCCGACCGTAGACGTCATAGAACCCATCCTGCTCTTCATGGCACTTGAGGATCAGCCCGGCGGACAGTGCTGTCCTGCTACCGCCGTCTTTCGGGATGGCCTTGATCAAACGGCGGATGCGCTCGCTGCGCTGCTCGCCCAGATTGTGAAGAGGATCGTTCTTTAGGATGTCCGCCGGGAGCTTGGCGATCGCGTCCCTTACCGTCCTGCGTCCGTCAACCGGATCGGGATGAAATATCTGCCCGAGTCGTGACGCCAGGACGACAAGACGCTTGCGACGCTGCGGGACCCCGAAGTCAGCGACATCAAGGACCTTGTCGACGACCTCGTAGCCCAGTTTGCGCAGATCTCTCTTGAAATTGAGATAGCGGGTATAGCGCGAGAGGTTGGGCACGTTCTCCAGCATCACGACCTTCGGTTGCATTTCGCTAATCAGCCGAAGGACCTCGTCAATCAGCCGGTTGCGGGGGTCGTCCATCCGCTCTCTCTTATTGTTCAGCCGGATGCGGGAGAAACCCTGGCAGGGCGGGCAGCCGGCAAGCAGGTCGAGCTCGCCCTTCTCGATGGCGCAGGCCTCCATAATCTGGGATGCCGAGACGTGGCGGATATCCGCATTGAACAGCTTCACGTCAGGGTGATTGGCAGCGTAGGTTTCCGCCGCGAGCGCGTCGATCTCCACGGCCGCACCGACGGTGAAACCCGCGTCGCGGAGACCTTGAGTCAATCCCCCGCAGCCCGAGAACAAATCGATTGCCGTGCGCACATTGGACTTCTTCTTCATTTTGCGGGCCGCCGTGTTGATTCACCTTCTTGTTGCGGTTACAGGTTTCTTTCTAGTCCGGCTGGCGGGTCTCTCATCCTGAGCGACCGCTATGCCCCTGCTTTCGCAGTAATCGAGTACAAGCGCCTCGATCATGTTTGACAGCGTCCTGTGCTCACGCTCGGCCGCAGTCCGGAGCAATTCCTTCATCCGCGGGGAAAGCCGCAGGTTCACGGTCTCGGTCTTGCGTTCGATGTCGCCCATTGATTGACCCTCGTGCCTATCGCTGGCATCCTATCGGAATGTAACGCAGATGTAAAGATAATGTGCGCCGACAGACCCTGCTCGGGGCGGGAAAGATGATGCGATGCAACGAAAGCGAAAACGCAAGCCACGTCCGCTGACCAAGTCGGAGCAGATGTCGCGTGTGCGCGGTGCGGACACCGGGCCGGAGATGGCCCTCCGGCGTGCGCTCTGGCGTGCGGGGCTGCGTTACAGAGTGCGTCCGAAGATCCCGGGGCGACCGGATCTGGCGTTTGTCGGGTGCAAGATCGCTGTGTTCGTTGACGGATGCTTTTGGCACGGCTGCCCGGAGCACTACAAGGCGTCGGCCACCAACGTAGCCTTCTGGTCCGAGAAGATCGCACGTAACCAGCGGCGCGATCGGGAAGTGGAGATTGCGTTGACGAAGCTCGGCTGGACGGTCATACGCTACTGGGAGCATGAGGTGGATGGCGATCTTGCCTCCGTCGTCGAGCGAATACGAGCGACGGTCGTCCGAGCGCGGGAGGACGGCGCCCGCAAAGCGAGCGATGGAAGTCGCAAAGCACACATCGACTGACAAGGGGAAGCTATGGGTCGCGAACAAATCTCAACAGTCCTGCGGAGGGGTCTGACCGACGCCCAAAGCCGGGCCGTTACTTCACCGAAGCGCCATGTCCTTGTCGTGGCAGGGGCGGGGTCTGGGAAGACCGAAGTCATGGCGAGGCGGATTGCGTGGTGGGTCGGCATTGAGGGCGTGCCGAAGGATGCGATCGTGGCGTTCACCTTCACCGAGCGTGCAGCCGAGGAGATGAAGTTCCGCATCCGCAGCTGGCTGGAGGCGATCACACCGGCCGGTGAGGAGGTGTCGCTCGGCGGGATGTACGTGGGGACAATCCACGGCTACTGTCTGGCAAAGATCCGGGAGTACTGGCCGGACGAGTATCACAATTACGACATCCTCGACGAAGGTGCGCGTGTGGCGCTGGTCCTGCGTGGCTTCAACGGCCTATTGGGCTTGAAGTCGCTCAAGGAGGCGATAGGCAAGGGTCAGTACGCGACCCTCGAAAGCTTCATCCAGGCTTACGACCAGCTCCACGAGAGCGATTGCTTCGAAGTCGAGCTACCCTCGGAACATGCGCCGGCCGAGCTGGGGGAAGCGGAGAGTGAATGGTGCAAGGCGGCGCGACTGCTGACCGACGTGGGAGACACGGACGGTGCGGCGGCCTTCGCTCGGGCAGCTGCCCGCTACTACGCGTATCTTCGCTGTCGCCGCTTCCTCGATTTCAGCACGTCGCAGACCGAGTTCATTCGGCGCTTGAGAGCGGACGCGAAACGGCGTCAGGAAATCGCCGACCGACAGATCCATCTCGTAGTCGACGAAGTGCAGGACATCAACCCTGTGCAACACGAGCTGATCGACCTCCTGGTGGAGTCGGGCGGGCGTCTGACGGCGGTCGGCGACCATCGGCAATCGATCTACGGGTTTCGCGGCACCAAGGTAGAAATCATCGCCGATCTGTGGGAGCGGTTCGCGAAGTCTTCGGAATCGCAGGTCGTCGACCTTCAAGAGAATTTCCGCTCGACGCCTCGGATCATCGCGCTCGCGAACAAGTGGGCCGAAAGCATCTCGCCAGTCCGGACGATGACGACGCCCGCCATGAAAGCGGGCAATAAGGCGCGGAAGGACCAGCATCAATCGCATCTTGCATTGGTGAGTTTTGGCGACCGCGGCCAGGAAGCCCACTGGATCGCTGAGGCCGTGCGCATCCTGGTCCCTTCCGAGGCGGAAGGCGCCTTGCACGACAAGAAAGACGGCTCCCATCGGGGGCTTACCCTTTCAGACGTTGCGGTCCTGGTCCGCTCCTCCACGGACGTTCGCACCTACATGCGGGCGCTTGAGGCTTCCGGCATCCCGTGCGTGGTCCGGGCCGGTCCGGACCTCTTTTCGCAACCGGAAATCCTATTCTTCGTGGCCGCGCTTGCGATTTCTGCGGGCTGTCAAGAGTTCTACGGTTCGGAGCACAACCCCAAGAGTCTCCCGAGGCGGATCGATTCGGTTCTCGGTTGCACGCCGCAACCGGAAACGGTGCTACGGGAGGCAGCCAAGGCGCTTCGGCAGACGGGCCTTCCTTTCGGCAGGGATGTGGAGGATCGCGTCTTGCTGGCGGCACGGGCAATCCGGCGTCGCATTGCCGAGGACGCGCGCCTCGGTGCAAACGAGGTCGCGATCTTCCGAACGCCCAGACTCCGCGCTTTCCTGAAGTCCCGCAACGTTCTGCGGCGGGTTTTCCCGCAGCAGCTCTTCCACCTCTTATTGTCCGAAGCCGAGGTCGATGCATGGGATGCCGATCCCGGCCGAGGCCAGGCTGCATTGTTCCACTTGGGGGCGCTGAGTTCGCTGATCACGGGAATCGAGACACCCGGCTGGACCAGTGCGAGGGATTATGCTTGGCAGATCATCGGACTGTGCCAGTACGGGGCAGAGGAAGGCCGGGTCGAGGAGCAACCACTCATGGTCCGACCGGATGCGGTCACCATCAGTACCATCCACGCCGTCAAAGGGCTGGAGTTCCCCGCCGTCTTTCTTGCGGACGTGAACGCCCAGCGATTCCCGAGCAGCTACGCCACGAGGATGCCGGACCTGCCTTTGGATGGAGACATCGTGAGGCAGATCGATGTCGTTGGACTCGCCGATAACAAGAACCATGACGGCGAGCGGCGTCTTATGTATGTGGCGATGACGCGGGCGGAACGGTTCCTGTTCATCAGCCACTCCGGGAACAGAATCTCGAAGTTCATCAAGGAACTTCGGCCTCTCGTCGCAGAGATCGGCGGGATGGTGACCTCCGCGTCCGATGAACTGCTTGACGCGCTCAAGTATGCGCCCAAGGAACACCGTCGCGACGACAGGTTGAGCACGTCGTTCTCCGATCTGCGCTACTACCTGGAGTGCCCGCATGATTTCTATTTGCGTAAGGTGCTCGGCTTCGCGCCCACGATTGACCAGGCCTTCGGCTATGGGCGCGGCGTGCACAACCTGATGCGCGCGATTCATGCCGATCCGAAGAAATGGGCCGCACTGGCTTCGGATCGAAAGCGACTGGAACGGGAGATTCAACGACTGCTGGATCAGGGGCTCTTCTACCTGCGGTACACAACCGGCGACCCTGCCCAGAACATGAGGGCCAAGGGATTGAAGATTGTCGCCGATTACGTCCAGCGGTATGCCGCTGAACTCGGGAAGTTGACGTTTGAGCCGGAGAAGGAATTCGAGACGCTGATTGAATACGAGGACGGAAGCGGCGGTGCGCTTGTTTCGGGTGCAATCGACATCGTGCGGCAGGACGATCCGCCTCGGGTTACGCTTATCGACTTTAAATCCGGTGATCCTGATTCGGACAGGCATCAAAAGCTCGATGAGGAGGAGATGAAGCTGCAGGTCTCCCTCTATGCAGTCGCGGCCAAGAAAGAGCTCGAGTATCAACCCGAGCAGGGACTGGTCCGGTATCTCGATGCCGAAGATAAGGAGAAATCGGAATTGTGTGTCCCCTTGGACGAGCACGCGCTCGCCCAGGCCAAACAGGAGGTCGCCTCGACTGCGTCCCGCATTCGAGATCGTGATTTCCATCGGGGCCCGACCGAACGCGGTGATGGAAAGCGCCGCTGCGTGGAGTGCGACTTCATCAGTGTCTGCGGGATGACCGAGGCAATGGTGGTCAAACGAGGCCGTTCGGGCGACTGGTGACTTCAGAGCAGTTTGCAAAACCCCACTCATCCAGTAGCGTACTCCCACCACCTGACGTGAGGTTCCGTGATGACCCGACCCTTGGGCCTGCTCGACCAGGACACCCGGCAACGCAAGCTG
>Ga0265293_10011835_pt1 | contig 11734 bp, 6 predicted proteins | sample Munlanlewell138R_FD_192505 | JGI IMG/M metagenome (GOLD analysis project Ga0265293, IMG submission 192505) | Leachate microbial communities from a municipal landfill in Southern Ontario, Canada - Leachate well 138R | ecosystem: Engineered > Solid waste > Landfill > Unclassified | place: Canada... | reverse complement strand
TGCATGGGCGCTTGTTCCGCCTCGCTACGCTCGGCTCCACAAGCGCCCATGCAATCCTGCCAGGAGGCGCGCTCATGAAACACAGAAACTCTCATAACAACTGGACCAAAAAGCGGGGGCTTGACACCATGAATACGATATAGTACAATAGATGTGCAGCGTTTTTTTGCAAAAGTCAAAGCAACGAAACACGGAAGGTAACGATGCGCAAACGGACAAAATTCTTTATAGGTATCGGTGTTTTTTGCTTAATCATTACGCTGATCATCGGCGTGTTTCTTTATCTCCTTCTTCATCGAAGTAAGGGAGACTATTTTAATTCCGATGGTCAGCAATTATTTTACACCGTAGACGGATCCGGAAGTCCTGTAATTTTAGTACATGGTATCGCGGCAAATGCAGATATTAACTGGCGCCGCCCCGGCGTAATCCGAAAGCTGTCGAAAGATTTTCAAGTGATCTCTTTTGATCTAAGAGGTCATGGATTAAGCGATAAACCAAAAAGTCCTGACGAGTACGGTATAAAAATGGTGGATGATATCATACGATTGATGGATCATCTGAACTTAGAGAAGGCACATCTTGCCGGTTATTCTTTAGGAGGATTTATCTCGTTAAAAGCGGTTACACGTTATCCGGATCGCTTTCTCAGTGTTGCAATTTGTGCGGCGGGTTGGAAAGACCCTGATGATCCGACACCGATTCCCAATCCTTATCGTCCTTCTGAACCGCTTTCAGATAATCTAATACTAAAATCCTCCGTGGGAATTTCGCTTTTGTCTCCGCAAAAGTTATTTCATAATATCCGTAACCACGTGGGGGACTGGATCATTGATCCCGCTGCCAAATCAGCAATCAAAACAAGTTACAACGAATTTGTCGTGCTTAAATCCGACGTAGAATCAAATACAGTACCGCTATTTTGTGTCGTAGGTACTCAGGATGGATTTTTAAACCTTTCACGTGATCTTCTTGCTGTAGCAAAAGATGCAGAAGGCATGGAGGTTGATGGCGCCTCTCATTTTACACTTCCTTTTTCCAAAAAATTTAAAGAAGCCTTACACGACTTTTTTTTGAAAAAAACTCCGGTACTGTAAAGCCAGAAATCCTTTCCTGTATCTTTTTCTAAAAAAAAGACCGACCCGAAGGCCGGTCTTTTGCAAGAAATCAAAGGGACTTTTTTTCCTATACCGTGGGGATATAGTTGGTCAAAATCTTCAGATAATTGGCCCGTTCAAAAGCTTGGGGTTCCGGACACTTACGCTGGCTCAAGCTGCCTTGCATCTGTTGAATGGACTCGTATTCTTTTTCTTCCATCCATTGCACCATTTCGTTGCGAACCTTGGTGAGATGATCGATGCCATTCTTGAGCAGGGCAGAGGTCAACATAGCCGTTTTCGCGCCGGCCATCATGCATTTGAGCACGTCAACGCCCGTATGAACACCACCGGTCACTGCCATGTCCGCTTTAATGGTATCGCAAAGAATGGCTACCCAGCGCAACCGCGGCCGCAACTCAAGGGAGCTGCTCAACGTCAGATCTGGTTTCACTTCCAAGAGATCTATATTCAGATCGGGCTGATAAAAGCGGTTGAACATAACCAATGCGTCAGCGCCGGCTTCATCCAGTTGACGCGCCATATTTGCAAAGGCACTGAAATAGGGACCGATCTTTACCGCAACGGGAATAGACACGGTAGCTTTAACTTCGCGAACCAAATCCAAATAAAGTTTTTCCACGCCGGGGCCGTCTATTTCCGGACTGGTCGGTATAAAATAAACATTCAGTTCGATGGCGTCAGCGCCGGCTTCTTCAATCTGTTTCGCGAATTCATGCCATCCGCCCAGAGAAACGCCGTTGATGCTTCCAATGATTGGAATATCTACTGCTTCTTTGGCTTGACGCACGTGTTCCAGATAACGTTCCGGTCCCATCTTAAAATCACCGGTATCGGGGAAATAGGAAAGGGCTTCAGCGAAGCTTTCCGCTCCCTGTTGCAAGTTGGCATTCAACTCACTGCTTTGAAACGAAAGCTGTTCTTCGAATAGGGAATGCAGCACAACTGCGGCGGCGCCGGCATCTTCCATGCGCTTAATATTGCTCACCTGTTCACTCTGGGGTGATGGCGATACAATGAGGGGATTTTTAAGTTCGAATCCCATGTACTTCGTGGTTAGATTCATCTGTCCTTCCTCCTAACGCCGGTATGAACGATCCGGCTGCAAAGGTTTTAAACATTTATTGCGACAAAGGTTCATTTCAAGATGTAGATTCTTCTTGCTCAGCTTTTTCATCTGCTGTGCCCGGCATTTCTGCAAGATAGGAGTATAAGCGCCAACGGGCCGCCACATCATTTTGCGCTTCAAAAAGCAATTGTTGCGCCATTTCAGGCTTGCTCAGCGTCAACATCTTATAGCGAGTCTCATTATAGATATATTTTTCGAGAGGGAGATTCGGCTCTTTAGAATCCAGCTGGAAGGGATTTTTTCCTTCGTTCACTAAAGTGGGATTGTATCTGAAGAGCGGCCAATGACCGGATTGAACGGCAGCTTTTTGTTGGTCAAGACCCATGGCAAGATTATAGCCGTGCGCAATACAATGGCTGTAAGCAATGATCAGCGACGGTCCATCATAGGCTTCCGCTTCCAAGAAGGTTTTAAGGGTTTGCGTATCGTTGGCGCCAAGAGCCACATGGCCTACATAGACGGTGCCGTAAGTCATGGCGATGAGTGCCAGATCTTTTTTGCTTAAGGGCTTGCCGCCGGCTGCAAATTTTGCTACAGCGCCGCGGGGCGTAGATTTTGAACATTGTCCACCCGTATTGGAATACACTTCCGTATCCAATACAAGCAAATTGATATCATAGCCCGACGCAATCACGTGATCCAATCCACCAAAGCCGATATCGTAGGCCCAGCCGTCACCGCCGATTCCCCACACGCTTTTGTGTACGAGAAAATCAGCGAGATTCAGGAGTGCTTGGGCTTCCATGCTATTATTGCCGGCAATCTTACGCTTCATCTCTTCGACCAACTTGCGTTGTTCAAAGATTTCCGTTTCAGATTTTTTACCGGACTTTTCCAACAATGCTTTCACTAATTCACCGCCAATGACGCTTTCCAAACGAACCAAGAGTTCTTCGGCAAATTGTTTTTGGCGATCAACGGTAACACGCATTCCCAAGGAAAATTCCGCTGCATCTTCAAAGAGCGAGTTGTTCCAAGTCGGGCCGCGTCCGTCTTTATTCTTTGCCCAAGGCGTGGTGGGAAGGTTACCGCCATAGATGCTGGAGCAACCGGTGGCGTTACCAATGAAGAGACGATCACCAAAAAGCTGGGAGAGCAGTTTCAGGTAAGGTGTTTCACCACAACCGGCGCAGGCGCCGCTAAACTCGAAGAGCGGTTCCAGAAGCGCCACATCTTTGACCAGATTATGTTTAATGGTATTACGATCCATTTCGGGAAGGGTTAAGAAATAATCCCAGCAATCCCGTTCCCGCTCACGGATAGGCTCTTGCTCAACCATGTTAATGGCACGCAGTTTGGCTTCTTGTTTATTTTTTACGGGACACGCCTGCACACAAAGCGTGCAGCCCGTGCAGTCTTCCGGCGCTACTTGCAAAATAAAAGACTTATCGGAAAACTCTCTCCACCGTGCCTTAGCAGATTTAAATCCTTCAGGCGCATCGGCAAGTGACTCTGTATCCACAATCTTGGAACGGATAACAGCGTGGGGGCAAACAATCGCGCATTTGCCGCACTGGATACAGATTTCGGGATCCCAGCTTGGAATCTCAAGCGAAATATTTCGTTTTTCCCACTGGGTCGTAGCCGTTGGGAAGGTACCGTCTACGGGCATTTTGCTGACAGGCAGGGTTTCGCCCTGTTCGACGAGGATGGCAGCCGTAAAATCGTGAAGGAATTCAGGCGCTGCTTCGGGCACGGCGGGGCGCAAATCAAAGCTGCTGGTTACAGCAGCAGGCACTTTTACTTCGTGCATGTTTTCAATGGCCATATCCACGGCAGCCCAGTTTCTCTTGACAATAGTTTTGCCCCGTTTGCCATAGGTCTCTTCAATGGAGTTCTTAATGGATTTAATGGCCTCATCCTGGGGCAGCACGCCGCTAATATAGAAGAAGCAGGTCTGCATGACCGTATTAATACGACCGCCCATACCGGCTGCTTTAGCAACTTCAAAACCATTAATTACATAAAACTTAAGTTCTTTTTCGATGATATGACGCTGTGCCGTTTTGGGCAGATAATCCCAGACTTCTTCAGGACCATGGGTACTGTTCAATAAGAAGACGGCGCCCTTGTCGGCGATTTTCAAGGCGTCAAATTTTTCCATAAACGAAAACTGGTGACAGGCAACGAAGTTCGCATGGTTAATGAGATAGGCACTGCGAATGGGTTTGGGACCGAAGCGCAGGTGGGAGGTTGTCATCGCGCCGGATTTACGAGAGTCGTAAACGAAATATCCTTGTGCACAGTACCCGGCATCTTCACCGATAATTTTGATGGAGTTTTTATTCGCGCCTACGGTTCCGTCAGCGCCAAGACCGTAAAAGATCGCGCGGGTGGTGTCTTCACTTTCGGTGGAGAAAGAAGGATCATAGTCAATACTGGTATGGGTGACATCATCGTTAATTCCAACGGTGAAACGGCGGCGGGGCGCATCTTTCTCCATTTCATCCAAAATGCCTTTGATCATGGCAGGGGTAAACTCACGAGACGACAGACCATAACGGCCGCCCATGAGAAGGGGGATTTCTGTAAAGGGCGCTGTTTTGTCCATCACAGCGTCTGTAATAGCCGTTGCCACGTCCATGTACAAAGGTTCGCCTGCAGAACCGGGTTCTTTGGTACGGTCAAGGATTGCAAGCTTTTTCAGGGTAGCAGGCAGCGCGGAGATAAAGTCTTTCGCGGAAAACGGACGATAGAGACGCACAATGACCGCGCCAACCTTTTCGCCTTTTTCCGCTAAGAAATCAATGGTTTCCGCCATAGTCTCTGCACCGGAGCCCATGAGTACCATTACCCGTTCTGCATCGGGCGCGCCGATGTAATCGAAGAGGTGGTATTGCCGTCCTGCAATAGCCGCAAACTTATCCATTGTTTTTTGGACAATGGCAGGGCAAGCTTCGTAGTAGGGATTACAAGCTTCGCGAGCCGTAAAGAAGATATCCGGGTTTTGCGCCGTTCCACGAAGTACAGGACGATCAGGAGACATGGCGCGTTCGCGATGTGCCTTTACCAAATCATCATCGATCATGGCGCGGACATCTTCAGGCAGCAACAATTCAATACGGTTCACTTCGTGAGAAGTACGGAATCCGTCAAAAAAGTGCATGAAAGGAATACGGGACTCCAAGGTAGCCGCATGGGCGATAAGCGCCATATCATGGGTTTCTTGGATAGAACCGGAACACAGCATGCCGAAGCCTGTCGAACGTGCCGCCATGACGTCGCTGTGGTCGCCAAAAATCGATAAGGCGTGCGTAGCCAGTGTACGGGCCGTAATATGGAAGACACTGGGCGTCAATTCACCGGCAATCTTAAACATGGTAGGGATCATGAGCAACAATCCCTGTGACGCGGTAAAGGTGGTTACCAGGGATCCTGCTTGAAGCGCGCCATGGACAGCAGCTGCCGCGCCGGCTTCACTCTGCATTTCCACCACTAGCGGCGTCGTACCCCAGATATTTTTACGCTCTTCAGACATCCATTGATCCGCCCATTCACCCATGGGAGAAGAGGGGGTAATCGGATAAATAGCGGCTACTTCACTTACTTGATAGGCTACATGGGCAACAGCCTCATTCCCATCCATCGTCAAAATCGGTCTGCTCATAATTTAAATTTACTCCACATTGCAGTTTTGGGGTAATCAATTACTCTACACCGGGAAACCGTTCTGTAATTGACATAGGTGTCAAGGTAATGATTTACCCAATGCCTCATTTTAAGTCACACGCCCGGAAACGTGTTGCTGTGAGTACTTGAGAACTAAAACGATCAGTACCTTAGGGAATTACAGGAGCGAAACTTCATTATGCTACATCAAGTTGTTGTATTCAAGAAGGGCAAGTAACTTTTGCTAAGCTTGCTTAACAAATATGGATTAACTAGTTCAACAAAACATATGCTTAAGTCGTATAATAGATAAAATGATATGACGACAGACAAAAGTGAGCTTCAAACGCTTTGGACTTAGAAAAGATTTTACGCTGTTTTACCCAAATTAGTTCAATAAGGTCGTTATTGTATTGGTTTTAGCCGGCGTCCGAGATTCCAAGCCTGGCTTTTCACGGATGCGCCACAACAAATGAAGCGACTTCAACGAAATACCTTCCTTCTACCGGTTTCGGTCGGCTATACGCGCAATTTCCTCTTCAAAGGCACGGACTACGATTTCGCGCCCTGCAAAAGTAAGATGGCATCGATCACTCATCAGTGTCTCTCCGGGAATTCCGTTCGGTTCCGCTTCCATGATTAATTGCTCCCCATTTATTTTTACAAGATCGTATTTTTCTGCAAGAAAAGAAATAATTTCGTTTTCTGTATCCGATGCTTGGTGTCTCGGTACTTCCGGCAACGTGCTTCTGGCGAGCTTCAATCCTTCTTCATAATCTTCTTTGTTATAGTATTGTTGAATTTTTTCGGCGATATCTTTATGACCGCCACAGAAATCGGGGGCCCAATAATTAGTGGCAACCGTACTTATAATAATGGGTATATTTTGCGCTTTGCCTTGTTCGATTATGGAAGAAAGATTTTCCTGATAATGGCGCATATGTTCTTTTATTTCTTCCGGCGAAAAGCGATAGAGCGACGTATTCCCATCAATTTCGGGAGCGGTGTTTTCGCGCAAACTGACCACGTCGGTAAACATTAATTGAAAGTGTGCTTGAATGTCTCGGAGCAAACGCAGTGTTGCCAAAGAATAGGCAACTTTTTGAACGGGAATAGCCTCTAGATCGACAAGACCTTTATGGATTTGTTCTTCAAACTCGTTATGCCCCGCGTAAATTAATAGAAGGTCAATGTCATAACTGAAGAGTTCGGGCATCATGTTCAGAATTCTGTTTGTTCCATATGCACACCCGCCGGCATTTATGACTTGGAAACGGCGATTTTCTCCCGGTCTTTGAGTCAGCCTATAGCACATCGTACGCAAATTGTAGTCCATAAAATTTACATTGGAACCGCCAATAACGAGGATGCGGTATTCATTTGGATCTTTAGGCATGTCAAAAGATTGTTTCTGAAATGAAATAAGTTTTTCTTTGCGTGTAACCATTTTGTTGCGTAATATTCCGCCCGGTTCAAAGACGCGGCTTCCCTCGTTAAATCCCCATCCATAATCCAAGGTTAAGGGTGGTTTCCATAATTCAAGGAGGCGAGCCGATCCTTCTACAATACCTAGGAATACTAAGGTAGGGAGGAGTGAATATAATAAGGGTCTTGCGGAAAGTAAAACGAGGTAATTTTTTATCTGAATGGCTCATGAAAATTCTCGAATTTTAAGTTGGATCAAAAGACAGGACCGTGTTTTTTTTTAGATGAAAAGGGTTGTAACTTAAAATAAATATCACCGATTCTGACATAATAGCAATCATCTTACTACAGTCGAATGGGTTGAATTCCACATCGCCCTTTCAAGACGGACCGCCCTACTGAAAAGCATCCTGTACATTACAAGAATAAAAGTGGCATCTCAACAATCTTGGAAAAGTAAAATCTTCTTCCTTGTCTTGTCAGAGGGTTGTTTTGATATGTTCCAAAGGGCAGCTATAATCATGTTTATAAAGAATGAGTAATATACATGCAGACACGGCATATCCATGGAATATCCTGATTCATCGTATATCCAACGAAAGAGTCAAGGTCTATGGTGCGCCGACTGGAAGTACACATAACAGGAGAAAAAAAAATACGAACGCAATCTTTCTTTAAAAAGGACCGAGAATGTCAATTCATTTAAATAAACTAAACAATAAAAATAAAAAGAAAAGAATGAGGATCCATATTTTCCCAAGTGTGTGCGCAATACTAATGTATTTTCTACTGACCGATCCGAGTCAAGGACTGGATCAGACACAATGGGGTGTGGATTTTTCACGCAACATGATTTCTACGGAAAAGGGCTTACCTGTTCATTTTGACCTCGAAACAGAGGAGAATATCCTGTGGAGTGCAGCCTTGGGCGGCGGGTCTTACGGATCTCCAATCGTGGCGCAAGGCTGCGTATTCATTGGTACCAATAATATCGAGACCTATGATCCGCGCCGGGAAGGTGACCTCAGTATCTTGTTATGCCTCAACGAAAAGGACGGCAGCCTTCGTTGGCAATTGGCGGTACCCCATATTGGCGGCGATGATTTTTTGGATTGGCCCGGCGTAGGAATTTGTTCGGAGCCGACCGTGGAAGGGGAACGTGTCTATGTGCTGACAAACCGCGGAGAAGTGGTCTGCCTTGATATCCATGGTTTAGAAAATGGAAATGATGGACCTTATAAAGATGAAGGCCGTCATGCTACGCCGGAAAACCAACCGGAAATTCCCGCGCTGCCTCCTGATGCAGACATTTTGTGGCTCTTCGATATGCGTAAAGAGATTGACCTCTATCCGCACGATGCGCCGCACACAAGCATCCTCATCGACGGGGATGTACTTTACCTGAACACAGGCAACGGTGTGGACAATACGCACAAAAAAATTGGCAACCCGAAAGCCCCAAGTTTAATCGCCCTTAATAAATGGACCGGTCAATTACTTGCAACAGAAAAAGAAAATATCGGCCCCAACATTTTTCATTGCAGTTGGGCGCCGCCCTCTCTAGGGATTGTTTCTGGAGAAAAAATGGTTTTTTTTGGCGGACCCGATGGCTTGTGCTATGCCTTCTCTCCCGTAACACAAGAGAACACTACACCAGGCGCCGCGTTAAAATCTTTGTGGCATTTTGACTGTGATCCCTCAGCGCCAAAGGAAGACATCCACTCCTACGTGGGTAATAGAAGAGAGGGACCTTCTGCGATTATGGGCATGCCGGTCTATTATCAAAATAGAGTGTATGTTGTTGCAACAGGCGATATCTGGTGGGGGAAACGTCAGTCTTGGCTAAAATGTATCCATGCAACAGGGAAGGGCGACATCACGGCAAGCGGAGAACACTGGTCCTTTGAGATGGAAGCACAGTCCTGCGCAACGCCCGCTATTCTGAATGATTTGGTTTTTGTGACCGATGATAGGGGCGGGGTGCATTGTGTTGATGCAGAAACAGGGGAGGCCCACTGGGAGCATCAGCTCGGACGTAGTATTTGGGGTTCTTGTTTGGGCGCCGAAGGACGTATTTATGTGGGAGCACGGAACGGAAGCTTTGCCATACTTGCCGCAGACAAAACGAAAGAGGAACTTTTCTCTACGCGCTTCCCTGATCAGATTCATGGAACGCCGACCGCTGCCAACGGTGTGCTTTACGTGCCCACGTTATCGCGCTTATACGCGATCAAGAATCTGTAAAGGCCTTATCATTTTCGCACGGCTCGTAACCCGCTATGCTTCGCAACGGAGCTATTGTACTTGTACAGCGCCACGGGCAAGGGCTTGATCGGCATTTTCAGAGAGCAATTTGGCAGCCGTATCCGCATCATGGATACCGGTCATGATTTCTGTAATCGTACGGGCGGCAAAATCGCGCACTTGCTGCCAACCTGCAATATTTGGTTCTGCCCGGGCAAAGGAAAGGCAATCATAAGGCGCGCGGTTGTCGCTCCATTGCTCCCAAAATTGCCGCATGGCAGGATATTCTAATGCGCTTTTACGGACAGGCATGTATCCTGTTTCCAAAGCCCAACGCAAGGAGATTTCCGGGTTCGTAAAATACTTTACAAAAGCCCACGCCGTGTTCACCTGTTCCTCACCAATATTAAAAAGACAAACGTTTGGACCGTATAAGACCGTTGCCGGCCGGCTCGGATCTGTTTGCGGTATACGCTGAATACCCCAACGGTCAAGATCGTCCTCCATGAGCATTTTCATATCACGAATTCCCGAACTGCTGCGCAAGACAAAAGCAATATCGTCGCGTGCTAAGGCAATATTATCTTCATAGCTTCCAGGAGAGATGATATAGGCTAGTTTTTCATGAGCGAGCGTCTCATAAAGGTGGAAAGCCTGACGCGCCACATCGCTGTTGTAGCAGGTCTTATAGTTCTCTACCACTTCTCCGCCCATGCTGAAGATAATACCGTTCAGTGTAGAACAATCTGCATGAACGGCGTGGGCATACTTACCCGTTTTTTCTTTGATTTGTCGACATTGTTCTAAAAATTCGGTCCATGTTTCCGGAGGCGCTGCTATGCCCGCTTCGGCGAGTACTTTTTTGTTGTAATAAAGCATCAAGATACTTTTCGCGAAGGGAAAAGAGTAAAAGGAATTTCCAAATTCGGGGAAGCGATTATTTTTCAACATATCCGGAAAAAAATCTGCCAACTCTTCCTCGGTAAAACCGGTCTCTTCACTATGGATGAGCGTATCCAAGTTATATACGACTTTTAAGTTGATGTATTCGCTGGTCATGCTTTCATAGGAAACAGCCATGGCCGGCAAGACTTTGGCATGAATTCCCGCGGTGATTTTTCGGAAGATATCGGTATAACTGCCCGCACGCTCAACCTTTATAGGGAGACCATCCCAATGGGCATTAAAAGTTTCGGCAAGGCTTTTCAATAACTCAGCGCTCTCGGTTGTTTGACGATCCCAGAACACAGCGCTATGATCGTTTACCGGTGTATACAAGCTTTCTCCCGGAACAGTAGGAGCGCAGCCCCAACCACACGTAAGCACAATTCCTACAAAGGAAACGAGCAAAAGCCTTTTAACTTTCTTCGCAAAACAAAGTGGGGGAGATGCCAAGGCGCTTGAATCTAGGATACAAGCAGTCTGAACAGCACTTGAAGGGGCATTTAGACCTTGGTTTTGACTGTAAGGACAGGACAAAATTACCATGATATCGTTTCTCTCACACCTTGTTCTGCATGGGCAGATGGCTTTATTCTAAGATGATTTGCACCGGCCCTAAGAGTCCGGCAGGCTTTAATTCTGTTGACTCTTTGACCACTTGCTGGCTGGTGAATGTACCGGCACTTTTTACGCCCGGCGTCACATCACCGACAAGACGATTTCTCCAGGGGTTGATCACGGTAATTTCAAGAAGATTCTCACCCTCCTGCAAGACCGTGGAAATATCAAGTTTATAAGGATGCATCCAAAGCGTTCCCAGATCTTGACCATTTACCCGAACCACGGCTATATCTGCAACTTCACCTAATTCAAGAATAACGGCTTTCCCTTTTTCCGGAGCCGTGAAAGCGGTGCTGTAGATTGCTTCACCGGAAAAATATTTAATCTCTTCCTTTGCGTGATCCGTCCACGATTGAAGGGCAGGAAATTCCTCCGAGCCAAACGGGAATCTCACAGTCCAAGGCCCTTCTATTTTAGTATGGATCGTAGGAGCACTCTGTTCCGGTGCAGTGCGTTCTTGTATGTCTTTTCCTTTGCGAAAAACCACAAATAAAGAAGTGTGAATATCAAATTCAATGGGAAGAGATGTGTAGCCGTCTGCAGCGGAGAATTCGGGTTCGTAGTCAATAATACCTGTTTCCGCCCACCACAGCTCCGGCGCCTTATCGGTGATGCGGAAAGAAATTGTTTCGCTCCGTGCAGCATC
>Ga0265293_10011834_pt1 | contig 11735 bp, 6 predicted proteins | sample Munlanlewell138R_FD_192505 | JGI IMG/M metagenome (GOLD analysis project Ga0265293, IMG submission 192505) | Leachate microbial communities from a municipal landfill in Southern Ontario, Canada - Leachate well 138R | ecosystem: Engineered > Solid waste > Landfill > Unclassified | place: Canada... | reverse complement strand
CAAATCGGGGCTGATATTGTGAGGGATTGTGCTTGTTTGGATGGGTGTTAACACCAACTTTCTCCAACAATCCCGCATCTTCAAGTTGCCTACGTTTCCGTAAAACAGTATGGCGCAGTACAGGATTGTTCTCCCTGAAGAATTCTGGATCTAAGCAATCAGATAACCACATTTTTTGAATCATATAATCCAAGTCTTCGAACCTATGTGAACACAAAAATGTCTGCGAAGGGATCCCCAATGAATCCCGTATCTGATGGACAGTGACATGCTCACTAGATGGAGGCAGCGGATTTCGCAACAGCTCCCATGCTTGCTGCTCATTCGAAACATGGACCCTTCCTGTAACGATCGCAGTTGCCTGCTCATAATTCCTCCAAATAGACAACGAATCCCCAAGCACAAATTCCGCTCCACTATTCAATATCGCTAAAAGATCCCACAGTTCCCTAACATGTGTCTGAATTGGGGTTGCAGTCCCTAGAATCAAGTTCTTAGTGCGCTTAGCAATTTGGAGCATAAAGGCAAGTAAATTGTTGGGCTCCGCTGTTCTATTATCTCCAAATCCGCCTTTTACTCTCGCCTTATGCGCTTCGTCAAGAATAACTGTGCCATATCTATTTCGCAGAAGGGACGCCGCTTCTTTGACAAAACTATCCGCTTCTCGCTGGTGCATTATGATCCCGGTTGAAACGATACCAACCTTATGTGGACATCGACCAATGAAAGAGCCATCTCCACGTGGTGACAAGGGCTGACCATCCACACCGAGCCACACCTTCTGCTGGGAACACCATACGGCGGATGGAATCCCTAACTTATCCTTCATCTCTATTTGCCATTGTATCCTTAGACTTGATGGTACAAGAATCAGTACTGGACCATCTCCGAGCAGAGCGCTCACAAGGGCACTAGTTGCCATGGAGAGAGTTTTTCCAACACCAACTTCATCAGCTAAAAGTAGACGAGCCTTTCCATATACTGCTCGATGTTCCAAAAACATTGTAACAAAAGAACGCTGCCAAGGCTGTAGCTGTTCCCCTGCCCGGTAAATTGGAGCCTCAGCCACTGCTGCAGCAGGAACATTTGCTGGTGCCAACATATCTATTGTGATTTCCTGCCGGTTAGCTACACGACCAATCTCCATTATAATAGCTTCGGGCAAAGGTATGGCTTCATTCCATAAAGCCCAGAACTCTGCCTCAACCCAGTCAGCACTTGCAGGATCATCATCTTGCCAAACCAACTCATAATTGTCAGTGAAGGCACTTTTCGAATCATTAACCGAGCCTATGAACGATTTTCTGGGTGCATTTGGATAATGTATGACTCCTGCCTTACCATGCAAGAATAGACGATCTTTTGGTACAACCCTAATCTCTACATTACCTGACTTTAGAAGCCTATCAAGAATATGATATCGTTCTTTTTTTAACAGTGCCTCTGCTTCAACATCTACAGCATTCCAACGTTCCTTCAAGGCTACTTCTCTCGTACTAGCAGCTTGGAAATCCCGTATGTCTAGTTCAGAGTTGCATACGATCTTTACTTCTGGAATATCTGCAATCTCTTCACCAACGAGTTCAAAGATTGAACTTCGAAAATAACCAGCAATACGATAGTACTTTGAGGCCCCTTTTAAACTCTTAGCAAGGAACTCGGTATCTAACTTCTCAGTTCGTGATGAAAAACGTCTCAAGGCCGCCATCGCCTACAACCTCTGATTTCTTAATGCTTCTGCCAAGATACGGGCGTAACTCGCTTCCTGCCCGGGTTTAAAGGTTTTTGTTTCCTTAAGTCCATCTCGCTTTTCGGCTAAGTAATCCGCCATTTTCGTTAGCAGAGCTTTGTTCGGCATGTAGTTCGGACAATTGTCCATTAAATGTAACAACACTTCTTCGACTTCAATTCCCTTGTCCAGTTCAAATAGGGCATAGAGTAAAGCCCGCAACGGTGTTCCAGCTATCTCGGAATCTCCTGACATCATTGAGCCTTTGAACTCGGATGAGAGCTTCAAACGGGCAGAATTAGCTCGGGAACTTTCACTCATTAATTGATCAAAATGGCGAACTCTGAAGGCCTTTGCGAAATTCTGGTAATTATCCAGTGTCTTTGCTCCTTGATACTCCATATCCACCATCTTAAGGTAGAACCGTTCCACCGGCTGCAACTTTTGCCATTCGTTTTTGTCAAATCCAATTGGAATGAGAAATTGAACCGCCGTTTGAACAGCAAACTCAATTAGCTCATCAACGAGTGTCTTTCTCTCTCTCTGCCTAGGAGCTTCAGCTTCAATCACCATATCCTTACCGTCAATTCGTGAGTAGGCCGTAAGGACTTTGAGAGCAGCAGCATAGCCTGCCATCTGTAAGTCAGCATCAGTATACAGTCCTTCAGAGCCTTGGGCCCGAACTCTTTCATCCAGCCCAATCAGTGAGTCAATCTGCTCCTTTACTACTTCTTCAATCTCCCAACCCAGATCATCTCGGAAGGTCTCCAACTCCTGGTGCCTCTTGCGTAGCACCAAAATAACTGTGCCGGTTACATTTGCGCCTCCGCGTAATGCAGAATCTGTTTCTGTCACCACGTACCAAGCTGCCGTAACTTGAAGCCCACTTGCCCAAATGATGTTAGCCATATCTGCCCAAATGGCACCACTTTGGTGAGTGAACATCAAAATCTGAATACCATTATCAGGCATTTTTTGAGTCATTTTGCTATAGGAAGCAATCATTCCTCGTCGAAAACCTTCGTCCTCGCCTTTTATGGCGATCGCACGTCTACTGTCCCAAACCCAATGTGAGAATTGCTTGGGAGGATTTTTTCGTAGCCATGCAATGAAAAATTCAGTGATCTCCTCATATTTAACAGCATCGCCATAAGGCGGATCTGTCACAAAAATATCACTTTCTTCCTCCAAGTCTTGAGCTGGGTGGGAGCTGACAGTCGCCTTAGTGAGGATTGGAAATGTGAATGCCTCTTCCAAGAGGTACGTAGACGCAAATGAGAAGGGACGCACACCGTAATTGTACATCGTGTTCAATGCTTGATTATAAAATGTCTGGGCGATTGATTCTCTTGCCGCACCAGTACCGTATCGACAGAGTTTTGTTGACCAGTCCAACAGGCGAGCAAAAAACAGGCTCAAATACTCTTGGTCTTCTTTTGCCTCTGCTATCTTTCTATGTGTGAGACCTAACATCAATAACTGCCTTGGGCTGAACAAGTGATGCCAATGTGTCCAACCTCGTTCGCGAATCGGTTGATCTGTATTGTAGCCTCTCTCTATAACCATATCAGGAATGTAGCCCTTTTCCTGCCACTCCTCTAAATGCTTGGCAACAAAATCAACGACCTTTTTTTCTCGAACTAAGTCATCTTCGGTCACGGAGCGAAACTCATACTGGTACTGAGTGCTGTCTGCCTTCTTTTTCATCCATTGAATACAGTACAAGCGCTCCTGGAAAATGTCATCTTCTCTAGGCATGAAATCGACATTATCCCATAAACGCAGTTTATTGAGGTTTTCTCCTCCTTCACTGTAATCACCACGAATAGACTTCATGCTGACACGAACTTGGTTTACCGGATCCGGAGCATGAACTAGATCGCCCTCTTGAATCGTACCAGCAGAAGCCTTCTTCATTTCATCTAGGCTGCCACACTCGTGCACAGCAATGTCGTAACGTCGTTCTTCTTTTCTTGGAACAAGCTTTACAACTAACCTTTTGCTTGCACTTACGACTAGAGTTGGAAGCACCGGAACCATCCAGCCTGTTTCCGGACACTTTACTTCTACACAATACAGGAAGGCCTTCGGTTTCCATCCGTTACCATCCGTTTCGATGCCTAGTTCATCGATTTCTTTTTGGACTTCTTCGACTAATCGCAATTGAGAATTAGCAATCCTTCGTCGTGTTTCTTCTTGCACACCAACAATGTTGAATGCCCCCCAGGTTAGCATACAAGCAATGGGGTTCAAATCAGAAGCATAGACATCGCACCCGAGCCGAGCAGCCTCAAAAGGAATCTGACCGGAACCACAGAAAACATCAGCCACTTTAGGACGCCTGCCGAAACGAGCTATACCTATCTGTTCTATGAGTTCTTGCATCGAATAGGCAGAGGTGCCCAGATGTTTGTTCACTGCTGACCAAACATGGCTATAAAGAGAATCTCCTATTTCCTCAGCACGTTTCGCCTTTCTAACTTGCTCACTAAAGGGCAGTACCAAATATTCCCTGACAGTGTCTCGCTTTGAAACTGGCAACGTTGGCTCTATGCGTTTTTGCATGGACTCCCAGTCCATTCCCATAAGCATTTCGAATATTTCAAGATCCTTCAGGTGATCGGCAGTCGCCGGTAACAAAGAACCGATGATACAAGCTTTGCTAAGAACAAGGGGTTTTCGCCCTTTCCAATAGCTACCTAAGGCGGTAAGAGTCTTACTTTGAACTGCGCTTTGCTCCTTATAACTCTCTGCTGACAACTTTTGCACTGGAAACAAGTGTTCAATCAGCGAAGGTTTATCCTTCCACTCAAACGGTACAAGTGCCATCAAATATCCCCCTTTTCTACCATATCAAAAAGACCACCAAACTCAGTCTCTGTTTGCTTCTTCTTTTTCGACTTTGCCTTTACTCTTGGTTCTACCTTGATATTCGTGCCATCCGACAAAGCACAATAGAGAGCTTTCCGCCACCCTCTATCCGTTTGGTTATAAAGCCCAGCCTCAGAAGCTGTTTTGCTATAAAGCCACCAACGTTCTTCAGGCCGTAATGCCAGCCATTTTTGACAAATAATGCGACACTCGTCTGGAGTTGCATGCTCTGCAGCCCAACCAAGAACACACAGTTCCCGGCCTAAAAAACGATCCAGCTTAACTGTGCCTATTTTCCAACTTCCCGTACTTTGTTTTTTGGCCTTTAGGCGTTCATTGAAATCCCGTCTGGCATCATCGCGGATCTTTGTCCACAACTCACGAGCTAACTCTAGTCTGCATTCAATAATTTCTCGTTTTACTTCATCGCCGTTAAATCCAAAGTCTTCAAAAATATAAATGGCGTCCCGAGGTCCAGCAGGTATCTCCACGTAAAAATGATGCATAAATAAACCATCTGGAGCCCCAAAGTCTACAGTTCTCGTCATTTCTGTTCTACCTCTCCTGGAGCAATTTCGATTCCAAGCTCCTTAGCAAATTGTTCCAAATCATATCCAGTAGGTGTATACGCTCTCTTAAATTTCATAACTACAGGAACATTGGAGCCGAGAAGCGGCTGAAACTGCTTGAGCACATTCTCTACAAAATCTGGACCGACCCTAATTTCACCAAGGGTAAGATGAATCATCTTTGGTGCTGTTCCAACTATCAAAACAACTTGATCAAATTCGATCTTCCGTTCATTTGCCATCCGCAGTGCATCATAGACCTTTGAGGAGTTGTCCAATTGCTTATGTGTGTGACTGTACCAAGTTGCCGGTTTCTCGGCTACGATAGGTACCTCTTTAGATCCAGACTTAGGAAAGGTAAAGTTTCTCTTCTCCTCAATACCCTCGCACTCTGCAAAGACATAGATTGTTGTTTCCTCATCTCCAAGCTGAATTGGATTCCTGTATTCTATTCCATTTCGAGGCTCCGACCCGTCTAAGGTGTACCAAATCTCACCCCTTGGTGCTACAAATAGTTCTACAGTCCGGGAAATATCGTCAAAGTGATTGCGAATCTTGAGGTGGTTAGTCCAAGTCATTGGCGGCCCGGTAACACTCTTTCCGGTGGGATCGATGGCAAGAAATTGAACGCGGAGGGCCTTAGTGGTCAGAACAGCGTCACTTAAGACAGGGCTGTTTTGAGATACTTCCCCATCCTCAGCGTAGTGAACTCTGGCATTGTTACCAGCATTCAGCGCATCAACCCTAAGTCGTACACTACCTGCGTCATCTGGCGAAGACTCCTCGGTGATAATTACATCAGTGGTCTTTGGCTTTGGCTTCTTGCTTATATACCCATTGCCTAAGTCCTCCCATACACCTCGCTGAAAAGCTTCAATGGCCAATTGATCAAATCCATTGCGACCAGGAAGCCATGGCATCTGAGTCTTCTGCTTCATTCGATCTAGAAGATCGGTCTTGCGCACCTCATCTTGATTGCCAAAAAGTAACCTTTCTGCTCGGGAGCGAAGAGCATCGAAGTTCTCTGGAATCTGTGTATACAGCTTAATTGGATCCGATGTCAATGTCTTTATCACTTGTTGTTCACCATTGTATGGTTGGTTAGAGGGGTACGTGCTATCCAACGCCTTTGGCCTTAGTAAGTCTTCTCCTTTGTTGTGGCCTGGAAAGTACAGTTTATCAAACACTGTAAGAACGGTTGTTCGGAAATCTTGTTCGTATTGAGCCTTCTTTTCGTCTAAATCCTTTCTTTGTGGATGTGACTCATGCATTTCTGGGTCGGCTTTAAGTACAGCATAGACATGACGCGCAGCCTTCTCAACACTCGCAAGCGATGATTTGTCGCCTGTCAAGACCAAGACGTTATTCTTATTGACCAGTCCTCTGAAGAAACGTTCAACAACTCCTGGAGGAGTTTTTCCATCAGGACTGATCACTAAAAGCGCTCGTCCGGTTCTTAGGAAAGCCTCTGCCTCATCCATTTCGGGCAAAGCCATCACTTTCTCATATGCTTCCTTAGTTACGGGTTCATACATTTCTTCAAGACGATTTCGAATCAATTCTTCCACCCTATTTTCAGGGGCTTGCTCAGCATAACCCTGAAGTTTCTTAGTCAAATTTTCCTGATGACTAAAATAATGCCGTCCTTCCTGGGTTTGATGTAAGTACCACGCCGACTTCTGCAACTCTGAAAATGCTGCTCGAAAACCACTAGCTGGATGTACAGGGTCGATTAAATATTCCAGCATCTCACTTTCCGTAAGCCCCTTTACCGAATCAACGGACGTAGAAAGGCTAGCGGTCAGTACCAAAGCACCGACTTTCTTGGCGTAATTGCTACCACTGGCAATATCGATTACCTGAGCATGAGCACTGCTGGTGGAGTCCCACAAATCTCTAGCTATTACATCCCTCATGTTCGAGATCTCCGCAAGTTTCTCCCGAACTTCATGGATAGATAGATCAAAATGTTGAGCACCGATCAGATACACTTCCTCGTTGCTTTCCCATACAGACTTTAGTAGACGTGACACTAACTCCATTAGTCCACGGGTTTGTTTAAACTTTTCGTTTTCTTTAAACAAAGCGACTATGTTCCGGAAGCTGGGATGAAACGGATATGTGGCCTCTATATCGTTAGCTAACGCTTCTGCGCTCCGTTCAACTGTCTTAGCCCGGGCTGCTTCAGCAAGACGCGACGCAAAAACCGAAGCAACCTCACTTACCTCAGCCTTGGAGGGCAATGACAAGAAGAGGCGTTTGCGAAGAATGTCAAAGATCTCGCTGGACTCCAGGTTTACTGGAGTAATGGAGATTTCTGCTCTCCCTAACTCCTGGGTGGCGTCGTTTAAGGCGCGTTGAATAAGCCGTCCTCCCGTATCGTAGGCAGCCTCCAAATCGGATACAACAATACATACATTTTTCTTTTTCTGTGCGGCAGTGAGCATATTGGAAAAAGCCCTAGTTACCACATCAGCAACAGTTCCTTGACCAAGAACCTGGGTGGTATAGTAATGGAAATAAGGTGGCATCTCATCAAGAAGGATAAGAATAGGCTCTTCACCGTCAAACAGTTCCAACCATGACTGTTCGTCCGGAGCCTTAGCTCCTGATTCCCAATACTGCCTAAAGAGTCCCTCTTTGCCCAACTGCCGAGCTATCTCTCCCCAAAAGTAGAAGGGTGGATTATTACGGCCATTGAAAGCGGCTACATTGGCTCTGCCGAACTCAGCCTGATAGGGTATTGTTCCAATATGTGCCGCTCGAAGTGTTGGCTCCATGGCAAGTAGTCCAAAACCGACCATTAAGTGTGTCTTACCTCCGCCCATGGCTTGCTTCAGGTGAAAAACACTGTCATTAGACTTACCAGCAAGGCGAGCCATACCCTTAGTCAGGAGAATTCTCATACCTTCGGTTATGAACGTTTTGCTAAAGAACTCATCTCCATCAGTATCTTGGATTATCTGATCTAGTCTTTCAATCTGATCACCAACGTTGACGTCAAGAGCTCCAGGCTGAAGCTGACATGCTGATCTTACCGTTCTCATTGCCTGCCTTCCTCCCTTTCCCTACCATTCCATAGGATTACCCCATCAATTACAGCCAGACATAGCCTTTATAGTTCAATGGAATTACCCACCATCAGCTGCGGAACGCTAGCTGGATCCTCGCTTACCCTTGGACAAACTAGCTGGTTCTATCAAGTGCTAGTATTTCAAAGACGGTGAGGATTTGAGACATATACAGATGCAGAATCATCACTTTGGTCGCGCATTGCTGTCCAGCGCATTAGTGTCCAGGTTGTTAGGAATATGTTCGACACATTCGCCCTTCTTCCTTGTTTTTACAGCAAAGAAGCCCACAGAGAGTCCATGGGCTTAAAACTATGTTTACGTCTATCCACCGCATTTCTCCATAAACTCAGATGGTGTGACAATTTCTGGCTTTCCAACTTTAACCTCGGCAAAATCTTTGTCACCTGAAATTAGGACATCCACATCCTCAACGATAGCACTGTAAAGTACAGGGTAGTCAGCTGGATCTCTCTTATTGAAAAAGCTCTTGTTCCGCCAACACTGGCGTATACACAAACTCATAGGGCAAAGCCTGTAGGAATATCTCTAATGCTGCCGTCTTTCCGCAAATCCTAAAACCTCTTATATCGCCATGGAATGCCTTTCTTCCATCTCAAACCTGCTCCAGAGCAACTCTCCGACCATGCCCTATCTTTCCTCACTTAACCATAAGTCAACCACATCGCGAATCCTACATCAGTCAATCAATGATCTCCAATTTGACTCCCAACCTGTCGAGTAATACATCCATTTGTTTGATCGCCGTTTTATAACTCTTGTGAGCTTCAAGATAATAACCGCCGTACTCCACAGGTGCCCTAAAGTCATTACCGCGTTGGTGATACGGAGTTCTCGACACCAAGTAACGCTGATTGCTTGTCGCAAATGGCAAAATTGCATCGAGTTGAGAATCCAAGTTATGATCGCAAAGAAATTTCAGCACACGATAGTAGAAATCAGACACCGACTCTGCCTCTATTGTAGTTCCGTTTATCTGGACTTTTACCCCCTTCTGTCTTTGAGACCTAGTCTTCGCATTTTCCGAATCATGTGTGCGATCAGTCACCCTAGTCGATTCCCGCACTGAAAAATCGGTCCCCCTTTGTGTATCGTGCCTGCTTTGAGCCTTACTCTGTTGATCAAGAAAATCCGAGATATAGCGAGCTAATTGCTCTGGCTCCGGTCTGTAGCCACACATCCCTTCCACTTTGCTCGCTAGCAATTCCAAAAGCTCTTCGTCAGGATCGCACAATAGAGTGTTCCAGGCCCGTGGTATTGTCTCGCTAATTCTACGTTTCTTTTCTTTACCTGCATGAATGGTCTGGGCTTTATGTAGTGCAGACTTATCTCCTACAGCACCTTTGCTAAGAAAGGTCCTAAAGTGAGAGCTTGCATCACGAGAATTCTGTTCCCTTACATCAATAGTAAAAAACCGTCTTTGCTGCCAGCTCCCTCCACTCAAAGGCAAGAATAGCCACCAAAGGGGACCATTGGTGAGTACGGCCAGCTCAACTCCATCAGTGAATGCGTATTCAAGTAGCTGCTTCTGATGTCTATCCAAGTCCTCCAGTGTCCGTTTCACTTCAATGTAGACAGCCTTCCTTCCACCATAATTGAGACAGTAGTCAACCCTACCACTGCCCACTCGATATTCAGGGATCACCTCACTGATGTTATAGGTATCCCATCCTAAATAGTGCAAAATCGGAAGGACTGCGGCTTGCCTGATAGCTTCCTCAACACTAGAAAACAAAACTTGATCTCGAACAAGGCGGTCCAGAAATTGTTCTAGATTATCCATAAGTTCGTACTCTCCTTCACATCTAAACAGAATACTGCCCCTAATCAGCAGACACGCACCGAAATAATCTTGATATCCATGCAACTCTCCGCGTGACTTGCTATGACTATTCTTGCTTTGCCCTGCCAGTTCCTTCCTATTACTCAGGCAATTCCTGTGTACGCCACCTAAGCTTGTACCCATCGAACAACTGTATGATCGTGGGAGGAGCGATCATGAGAATTTGCCCCACCAGTAAACAGGCAATACAGAATTGAGCGTGTCACCGATTTCGCGTCTAGTTACACTGAGTTGTCACGATGCTTTTGCTAATCATTTGCTAATGAACTCCCCACAAAGAGGCATAATTGGACGGACTGGACAACATGCTAAAAAAGAAAAGTGCCAGCTAGATGGACATGCTGACACTTGGCAGTACTAGGTGGAAAACGCCCCCAAGAATCCCACCTTCGGCACCATAAGAAGATTAACCCCAGTTTAGCTGGGGTTTTTTATTTTCTTGGACAAAATTGCTCATCAATGGATCACGAACATCAATTTAGCCCGATCCCACGGCGAAATGGAATGGTCGGGCAAAGTTGAGCGGCTCATATGAGTCGTTCTTTTCTACTACAACCGCAATACGATACTGGCTGGAGAGATTAAGCACATAGGGACAAAAAAAGACAGGCTACCTTCTCACATACAAGAGGGTAGCCTGACTTATACTATGACTAGACGTCTTTCACCTCGGACAGTTTTGCACCCAAACTTCCACCCGGATGATAGCGATGGAAGTCTGCCTCCGTAAACCCTCTTAAGGTCGACAAAGTAACAGCTAGGGCATCACCAATTACTAATGTCAGAGTGGCACTCGTTGTCGGGGCCAGGTTAAGATGGTCCGCTTCTCTTGCATAGTCATAGGCAATGGACACATCTGCAGCTTTCGCTAGACTGGAATTGTGATTCGATGTTATCGAGATCCTCTTAGAGCCAATTTGATCGAGAATGGGAATGACATTCAGTACTTCAGCCGTTTCCCCACTATTGGACACCAGAATCACTACATCGTCCTTGCCAATCATACCCGAATCACCATGCGCTGCTTCTGTAGAATGGACGAAGAATGCCGGAGTACCTGTACTAGCAAAGGATGCGGCCATCTTCTTACCAATGATGCCCGACTTTCCCACACCCGTGACCACGACCTTGCCGCGGCAACCCTGAAGCAGATTTACGGCCTCCACATAGCTTTGATCAATTTGATCGAGTAGCCCCCGAACGGCTTCCGCTTCAACTGTAATCGCCTGCCTTAAGCGCTCTTGCACATCCATATAGCCACACTCCTATCGTCAATTTGAACAACTGAATACCACAATACAAAACCATCTAGAGCCTACCGACCTGTCTCAGATGTCAATGATGTACAAAAATCAAGATTCCTTGTGAGGCAAGTATTGCCAACGTAATCTGGCATCAATGAGCTAACCCGCTCCCACACACAAAGTAAACGTTTACATTGTACTAAAAAAAATATAGCAACGCCTACCAGCCCTTTAACTCAACACAACAATAACACACACAATCACAACCGTCAAGGAGAGCGTGCACAGAGACTGTGTCAAGTAGTATCGGGTACTTTTAAGCCCCCGAAGGATCCCAAAGTGATTTAAGTTGTTTTTTTAACGTCTTTCTGTGTAACATCAATCTCC
>Ga0265293_10011833_pt1 | contig 11735 bp, 12 predicted proteins | sample Munlanlewell138R_FD_192505 | JGI IMG/M metagenome (GOLD analysis project Ga0265293, IMG submission 192505) | Leachate microbial communities from a municipal landfill in Southern Ontario, Canada - Leachate well 138R | ecosystem: Engineered > Solid waste > Landfill > Unclassified | place: Canada... | reverse complement strand
TCCAGAGCTCATCCGGGCCGTTCCTGATACTATCCACACCGTATTAACGGATAACGGAACCCGGGTTACCTCGCCGGGTAACCGACGATCCGCGACAGCGGATATCAAGCAGGCCATGGATTGCGGGAGTCTTTTTCGCGCACATGCCTTTGAACTGGCTTGCGCCCGAAACAATGTAGATCACCGGCTGACCCAACCCAACCATCCCTGAACAAACGGACAGGTTAAGCGGATGAACCGGACGTTGAAAGAGGCCACGGTGAAGCGTTATCACTATGGAACCCATGATCAGCTGAAAGAACACATACAGACCTTTTTGATGGCCTATCACTTTGCCAGACGGCTCAAAACATTACATGGCCTCACGCCATACGAATATATCTGCAACATCTGGACTTCTGATCAGGATCGGTTTAAGTTTGATCCGTTCCAGCACACTGTGGGACTAAACATCTAGCCTGAATGCAAACGCCGCACCGGAAATCCGGTGCGGTTTTTTGTTTTTACACAGTTTTACGTCCATTTATTCACAGTGCTCTAAAAGAAACTTCACCGCGGATTACGCGGATGCAAACGGATAATTTTTTGTATTTTTCGTGAGGAATGGGGATCCGTTTATATCCGTGGTTAATTTGCTTTTCTTAAGAAAACTTACGGTCAGAAAAATATTTCTCGGCGGCGGCGGTGACGCGCAGAATAAATTCGGTTTTTGCGGCGGTATATTTTACGCGGTCGCCGGGGAATTCAGCGGCGAACTTCAGCTTCAATTCGCCGTATTCCCGTGCAACGGCAGGATGAGCCAAGAGATAATCGCGGAAAAGCAGCCGTTTCCAATGTTCGAAGTGCGCTTCAACCATGTGAATGTGGTGCGTGCGAATACCATTTGCATCGCGTTTGATGAACCATGCGTAGAACGGTGGAGTATCGTCGCCGGACGTCGGGCGCCAGAAATAGTCGTACCCCTGCTTTTCAAGCACCGGCGCAATTTTTTCTCTGGTTTCGGTGAGCGAGCGCACCTGAACGAGTATGTCGATCACCGGTTTTGCAACGAGCCCGGGCACGGCGGTGCTGCCGAAATGTTCAATGCGCTGGATCATTTCAGGCGGCAGCGTTTTTTGCAGATGGTTTTTTTCTGCTTCAAAAAATTCCGGCCAACACGCGTCATAAGGCACGATTTCAATTTTATCCTTCAATGCGCGCGTAATTTTTTCTTCAAGTGTTTCCATTTTTCGAAATATTTTTGACGGGATTAACAGGATTTACACGGCTTTTTTCGGGATTGGATCTTTCAGATTCAGAGTTTTTTCGTGCTTGGGTATTTCGTGATTCAGATTTCTTTACCTGTTCTGCGGCAGCCACTGTGCGCGCAGGTGACGGACTGCCGGAACGAGTCCGAGCGTTACAGCCATGAGTGCGACAAGAAACATAAGTACGGCGAGGATCGTGTCGTAGGCGCTCATCGGCTGGCCGTAAAACTGCCAGTGTGTGTGCAGCATGTGGTTTTGTAAAAGCTGTCCGCTGAGGACACCGGAGAGAGCGAGTCCGGCGGAAGAGAGTGTGATGTTCATGCCGGTGGTGAACGATTTATTTTCCGGCGGAATCAGTGCCAGCAGTTCAGATGTTCCGGCAATTCCCGTGGCGCCCTGCATCGCACCGAAAAAGAACGCCGCGAGTCCGATAGTTCCGGCGGTCGGCAGCGGAAAGAATCCCCGGAATAATATGAGTGCAATCGTGGCTGAAAAAACAATGTGCGCGGTAAGAAATACGGGGCGCGGGCCGATGCGGTCAACCAGTTTTCCGCCGACAAAAAATCCGGCGATGGTTCCGGCGATAAGCAGATTTCCGAGCACAACCAGCATGCTGTCAGTGAATCCGAGAAATTCGCGCTGCAGCAGTCCGAGCAGATTCGGCACTGCACCGGTGCAGAACGCAAGCAGGAACATATAGGCACAGAATGACATGTAGCCGGGAATGCGAACAACATCGCGCAGCGCCGCCGGAAAATTAAATTTCAAGCGCGTACACGGTTCGAGTTCCGGAATCTGCCGGTAGAGGAAAATCCGGAAAATCATCATTCCCCCGCAGAAGAACAGTACCGTTTGGAAAAATGAGAGCGACGTAAACCGGCGCAGCAGTGCAGCGACGGCGAGCGAAAATATGACGCCGGTAAACTGAAATGTCATTCGCATAAAACCGAACCAGCGCCCGCGGATTTCTGCCGGAACAATCGGACTGAGCAGCGCAAACCAGCTTGACCCTGTAGCGGTCGCACCAAGTGAAAAAATAACTGTTCCGGCGGCCAGCCCGCTTTCAGCGGCCGACGGAAAAAAGGGTGTAAAGAACAGCAGAAAAATTCCGGCGCTGGAAATGATAATCCCAGCCGCTCCGACGAAACGCTTTCCGGCGTAATCGGCGATCAGCGAAAACGGAACGGTTAACAGCATGGCAATCAGCGGCATCATTGCAAACAGAAACAGGATACGGTAGTCCGGCACACCCTGCCGCATGAAATAGGCGAGCATAAATCCGTTGCCGAACAGGATATTGGTAAGTTGTCCGGTGCATTGAGTGAGCGTGATAATGCGCAGCGCTTTGCGGATTTCCGGCGGATAATTTTTTATCATAGATAAGAAATATACGGCTGCCGGCAAACCGGCTCAAGCGGCATCGGCTTATATTTCCGCTTTTAACTGCCGGAGAGTTCTGCCATTTTCTGCACATGACCGAACCACCGGAAAAACTGATTCTGATTGCCGGCCGCGAAGATTATCCGCTGCTGCTGGCGCGCGCTGCGCGCGCGCGCGGTGTAAAAAAAATTATCACACTGGCATTTAAAGGTGAAACGTCGCGGAAAATTATTCCACTGTCCGATGAAGTCATCTGGATCCGCACGGGAAAACTCGGCGATCTGCTGACTGCGGCTGAACGGCTCGCGCCGGCGGCGGTTATAGCGGTTGGACAGCTCGCGCCGAGAAACCTTTTTATGATGCGGCCGGACCGGCAGCTGTCCGCACTGTTTAAAGGTCTGCCGGTAAAAAATGCACACACCATTTTCGGTGCGCTGCTGAACGCAGTTGAAAAAACCGGCTTAACGTTTCTGCCGGCAAGTTCATTTATGCAGGATTATATTGCACCGGCCGGAATTTTAACAGTGCGTGCACCGGATGAGCGTGAGCTGAATGATATCGCGCTTGGTCTGCGTACCGTAAAGGATACCAGCCATCTCGACATCGGACAAACCGTGATCGTGAAAAACGGTATGATTCTTGCCGTTGAAGCGTTCGAGGGAACTGACTGCGCCATCCGGCGCGGCGGCAAACTCGGCGGCGCCGGTGCTGTAGCGGTGAAAGTCCCGAAACGCGGACACGATATGCGGTTTGATATTCCGGTTATCGGCGACCGCACGCTGAAAACATTAAAGCGCGCCGGAATTTCCTGTCTCGCACTCGAAGACAGCGGCACTATTATTCTTAACCGTTCGGACATTGCCGCCAAGGCGGATGCGCTGGGGATTGCAATCACTGTTTTAGAAAAGCAGGCCGGTTCATGAAGCCGGTTTTTAAACATTCCTGTCTGCCTGATGATGCACAGACAGGAATGTCTGCGCCATGTTCTTTGTTAATCATCGCCGGTGAAGATTCCGGCGATATGCACGCCGCAAATGTGATTCGTGAACTGAAAAAGCGGCGGGACGATATTTCATTCTGGGGCATCGGCGGCGATAAACTGCGTGCCGAGGGTGTTGAGCTTTTGCATCACACCGGCGAAATGGATGTGATGGGGTTTGTGGAAGTGGTGAAGCGCTATCCGTTTTTTAAACGCGTGCTGAATGAAACAGTGCGTGAAGCTGAAAAACGGAAGCCGGCAGCGGCGCTGCTGGTGGATTATCCCGGATTTAATATACGGCTGGCGCGTGAGTTGAAAAAACGCGGCGTAAAAATTCTCTATTATATCTGCCCGCAGGTGTGGGCGTGGCACCGCGGACGGATTCCAAAAATGGCGGAAATAATTGACCGGCTGATGGTAATTTTTCCGTTTGAAGTGGATGTGTTTAACGATGTCGATCTGACAGTTAATTTCGTCGGGCACCCGATGGTGAATGAACTGAGACAATTCCGTACCGCACCGGCGGAGATTCTGCCTTGGCACGGCGGAAAAAAAATCGCTCTGCTGCCGGGCAGCCGCAAACAGGAAATTTCACATATTCTGCCGGCGCTGCTGGAAACAGCGCGGCTGCTGAAATCAAAATACTCTGATGTTTCATTTATTATTCCGGTGCCGGAGCGCCGGATTGAACTGGTACGGGAAATCCTGCGCGCCGGCAAATATGCACCGGCGCATATTGAGGTCACCGCCGGCAATGCGCGCGAAGTGCTGAAACAGGCGGATGCGGCGCTGGTCGCATCGGGAACGGCAACGCTGGAAGCGGCGCTGCTGCGCTGTCCAACGATTCTGGTTTTTAAAACCGGCGCACTGAATTTTGCACTGTTTAAAATGGTCATCCGCATTCCGTGGATCGGCATTGCCAATATTATTGCCGGCCGCGAAATGATGCCGGAGCGGATTCAGCATCGCATGATTCCGCAAGATCTGGCGGAACAGGTTGCACGGTTAATGGAGCAAACGCCGGAACGCACTGCGATGCTAAACGATTTCGATGCGCTTGAACACATGCTCGGCGCCGGAAATCCGGCGGTTGCAGTTGCTGAAATTATTAATCTCGAATTATAACCATCCCGCCGGTATTCATTTTTTATTACCACGCCCGTTTGGCGGCGGTGATTTCGAGTGCGTCCTGAACATCGGCGGGAAGCTGCGGGAAAAAATTTAAGCCGGTCGCCTGTTCGATATCGCGTACGCTGACGAGAAACTGCGCCGGGTCGGCACTTTTCTTTATGTCTTGCTGCGGCACAAGGAATGCGGCACACCGGATTCCTCTGCCGGACTGCTCCGCAACAATTAAAAAGAATGCGTCCGGTACAATCACGCCGGCACGCAGCCGTTTTTGGTTTTTACCGCGTTCATACACCGGACCGCATATGATCCAGACATCGCCGTAACGGCGCGTATAGCGTTCGAGGACACGCCGCTCCATCGCTTCCCAAAACGCCGAATTTAATCCCGGCAGCTGCGGAACGACATTGGACATCAAAAATGTTTCGCGCTGCGCTTCCGGTCCGTAGCAGACGGCAATGGCATGGTTCGGTGCCATGTGTCCGCGATCGTACCCGCTGTTCAGATAGGCTGAACTTTCGATGCGGGAACGCGTGCGCGGATCGGGTGAAAATCCGGATGGACGCGGGCCGGAATCAAATTTAGGCGGAAATACTTTATAGGCAACCCATGCCGGATTTTTCATGGTTTCGTTGTAGCCGGCCATATAGCCGCGGTTCGTCAACTGTGTAAGCGCAACGGACGCTGCCGGCGCACCGCCCAGCGCATGTGAACCGGCATCAAGCGAGACGCCGGGCGGGACAACATTCCCGCGCATGAGCGGAATGTGATCCGCAGCCAGATCAAGCCAGAACACCAGTTCACGCGGCGTGCGCCGGTATTCGCGAACGAGGTCGATGACATCCAACGTTGCAGCTTCAATTTTTTCTTTCACCGGCGGCGGCGAAACATAATGCACGCCGAAAATTCCGCCGCCGATTACCACAAGCACCACGCCGAATTTCATCAGCCGGCGGAAATTCAACAGTACAGGATTTTTACGCTTTCTACGCGCCATCGTTTTCAGCTCACAGTTGGAGGTTCAGGATAAAAACAGATCATGAACTGCAGTTAAAATTAATTTTCCTCGCCGGGATATTTCATACACCACTGCGCGCGCAGTGTATCCATCGTGCGCATCGTTTCAAGCGTCTCGGCATGCGTCAATAATGGACTTTCTATCAGCCCGGCATTCATACAGCGGTGCACTTCACGGATTTCATGCTCAAAGCCGTTGGCTTCGCATTTAAAATGTTCTGCTTTACCGGCACGAATCAGAATTACATCGTCCGTATGCGAGAAATGCGGCACGCGGATTGTGCCGGCAGTGCCGGTAATGACGGCATCGCGCGGACGCGTTTCGCGGAACGATGCCGCCAGTTCGGCGCGTATACCGCCGGCATATTCAAATTCAAACTCTTCCGATGCGTCCACACCGGTGAATGCCATTTTAATTCTTTTCGTAACGATTTTCTCCGGTGCGGCACCGAAGACCATGCGTGCGAACGCAACCGGATAAACACCGACATCCAGCAGTGCGCCGCCGGCGAGTTTCGGATTGTACATCCGGTTCCAGGGAAACATTTTCGGCGACAACCGTTTCATTTGCACACAGAAGTTCGCTTTAAAATGTATTACACGGCCGATCGCGCCGGAAGTTAACAGTTCGCGCACTTTGGCTGACGCCGGATTAAAGCGCGTCCACATCGCTTCCATCAGGAACAGATTTTTCCGGCGCGCTAATTCAATCAGTGCCTCGGCCTCTTTTGCATTGCGTGTGAATGCTTTTTCAACCAGTACCGGCAGTCCGCGATTTAAACAACGCATGGCCGCCGCAAAATGTTCGGCATGTGTATTGGCAATGTAAACTGCGTCAAGCTGTTCAGTATCCAGCATTTCATCATAACTGCCATACACCGTTTGAAGGCCGAGTTTTTTTTGCAGCCGCTGCGCGCGCCGCAGTGATTTCGATGCTGCCGCAACCGCCATTCCCTCGCCGGTGTTATTCAGCGCATGAAAAAACTTCGGCGCAATCTGACCGCAGCCAATGATTCCCCAGCGGAATGTTTTCATTTGAAGATCTTTATTTTGAGTTCGGAGGCGCACGCAGCCAGAGCGAACCGGTTAATGCAGTAAACGGCGCCACCAGCACCAGGCCGAAGCTGCCGACCAGTGTTTTAACGGCCTCGGACGCGACATACGGATTATTGATAAAATCCACCGGGTTGGTTCCCTGCGCGGCGAACGTCATCATCAATGTCAGATAGCCGCCGGAATATGCCAGCAGCAGCGTTGTAGTCATTGTACCGACAACATTGCGCCCCATCCGCATCCCCGAACGGAACAACTCCCGGCGCGGCAAGTCCGGTTTTTTTCTGATCAGCTCGTCCATGCCGACCGCGACATCCATACCCAAATCCATTACTGCGCCGGCAGACGACAGAAAGATTGCGCCGATATAAATATCCGGCAAACTTAAAAATTCGTACCCCGAATACAGCAGCGCCTGAGAATACGGCATCACTGCACCGTTGATTTTAAATAAATGGGTGAAAAGATATGCCATAACGGAACTGGCAAATACGCCCATAATCGCGCCGGAAAATGCTGTTACGCCTTTCCGGTTAAGTCCCGCCACCAGAAAAATGATCGCCGCACTCAGCAGCGTCACCGCCCCGAACGTTACTGCCAGAGCGTTCCAGCCCGACAGGCAGAGCGGAATCACCAGCTTCCAGATCATCAGGCAACTGAACACAAACGACAGCAGCGCATTAAACCCGATAATTCCGCCGAACAGGATCAGAAACAAACCGAACAGGCCGGCCAGCAGCAGCGTATAACCGATGCGATAATGATCCTGCGCATTCAGTGTGGTAATGCCCGGCCTGGCATTTTCCAGCACTCCCACCAGAACCGTATCGCCGATCTTAAACGTTTTATCCAGTTCCATCTGCGCCCGCAACTGGTTTACCGCCGGAAAACGTTCTCCCCGCCATTTGCCGCTGCGCACTTCCACTTCCAGCAGCTGCGAGCCTTTTAAGAGCAATCCAAAATATTCCAGATCAGAATTATCCACACGAACCACCATCGCCCGCTCTTTGCGTCCGGGCTCCGGATTTTTTTTCGGGAAAATATCAATCGCTGCCAATATACCGCACAGCAACAGAAATACGCTCACCATGACCGCATCACGGCGGGATATATGCAGAAAATCTTTCACCGGCTCAGCGCACCACCATTTTCAACCGTTTGCTGATATCGGTATTATCAATCATATTGGAAAACAACCCGGCCTCTTTCCCGCAAGCAGTTGTGCTTACCGGCAAAGCAGTGTGGGCTCCGCTGGTCCAGGCAACTGACGCTTTATTATTCAGCGTCCGGACTATTGCATTTACTAGCGGATCGCTTGATTTAAATTTACCGTCTTCGAACTGACTGTTGAATGCATCTTCAAGCATCTGTTCATCGTTTTTTGTCAAATTCAAACCGCCTTTCTTCCGGTTTTCATCAACGCCGAAAATCAAGCCGGCCATCTCCGTAATCAAGGGTTTCACGGTCTCAAATGCCGGTCGCTCCGAACCTGCAAACTCCTTCAAACGCCGGCTCATCACGTCGCGGGAACAGGTCTGTGCCGCCAGCAGTTCGATATGCGACTTGTATCCGGTACCCGCAAAACCCAGCGTCAATCCGCCGGTTTCATGATCGCCGGTCACCACAATCAATGTATCTTCCGAATGTTTCGTCATAAATTGATACGCGACTTGAACCGCCTCATCGAAATCAATTACCTCGCGCAGTGTCGTGGCGGCATCATTGGCGTGGCACATCCAGTCGATCTTGCCGCCTTCGACCATCAGGAAAAATCCTGCCGGATTATCCAGCAGTTCGATGGCCTGCCGGGTGAAATCAGCCAGACGCAAATCATCTTTATCCATATCGACCGCATATGGAAGTGCGCCCTCTGCACCGACAGATATTACTTTGCCTGCGCCCGGTTTGAACTGCCGGAAGCCATCGGCCGTCCGGCTGACAGTATAGCCGGCCTGTTCCGCCAATACATAAATATCCCCCTTGTACATCGGGTCTTTCGTGTCGTTATGCCGGTCAATACCTCCGCCGCCGAAATAATCAAAACCCGATGCGATCAGATCCAGTCCCAGCTGGTAATATTTACCGCGGTTCAGATTATGTCCGTAAAATGCCGCCGGCGTAGCATGATTCAGTGTAACTGTAGTTACAATCCCAACTTTCCGCCCAGAATCACGGGCGACCTCTGCTACCGATTCCAGTTTGCGTTCTCCGGCAGCGTCCATGCCAATGCGGTGGTTTAACGTTTTTTCACCGCAGGCAATCGCTGTGCCGCTGGCCGCCGAGTCAGTGATAAAAGAATTCGCTGCACGGGTGGAGGTGATCGCCTGATACGGCATGGAGTTTATGAACAGTCCGCGATTTTCTGTCACCTGCAGAAACTCTTCAGTCATCATCCGCTGCGGCAGCGACATGCCGTCGCCAATAAACAAAAATACATATTTTACCGGCTGAACTTCACTGGACAGCAGGTGAAACACACAGCAAAACAGCACCAATACACAACATCTTAATCTCTTCATTCTTTAACTCCTGTATTTTAATAAAACCATGAATATAACATTATTTCATTTCCGGCAGAATGAGCTGATCGAACTGCGACAGGAAACGGTATAAGCATCCGGCAATTTTTGCAACACCGCCGACCGCGTCGCTTTCAATATTCAACGGCAGCACTGGATCGTGCAGAGACTTGCGCAACAGTGCCCAGCCGTTGCCGTGTTCTGCGTCAACCGTCACATGGACCCCTTCATAATTATCCGGTGTGATCGACCAGCCGGGTTCATCGCTCACAAACTGCTCAAACTTTTGCAGCACATCATCGCCGTATGCGCAGAAATCCTCCGCAGCTATTTTTGCGCGGTATTCCTTGGCTTCCGCCGGTTCCGGCAGACCGGCGAGCAGTTCGTCGACCGTTCCGGCATTCGCGGCATGCAGTTGTGCTGCCTTGATCAGCACTTTTGCAATCTGATAAGCGCCGTCATCAAGAAAATAATTTTCCTTCAGCGCGCCATGCCCCGACGTTTCCATCGCCAGCCACGACTCTTGGCCTGCGTTGTTCAGCCGGATCGATTCGTTAATCACATTTTTATACCCGCGTTTAAACCGATGATGCACTCCGCCAAGTTTTTCTTCAATCCAGTATTTCAATCCGGTAGACGTCACCGAATCCGTCACAATCACCGTGCCGGGATGCTCCTCAAGCACAATGGATGCCATCAGTGCAATAAAGCGGTTGCGGTTGATCGGCCGGCCGTTCTTATCCACCACTGCTGCACGGTCAACATCCGTATCAAAAATAATTCCAAGATCGGCGCCGGAGCTCTTCACAGCCTCAATAATCGCCGCCATCGCTGCCGGATCTTCCGGATTTGGAATGTGATTTGGAAAGGTTCCGTCCGGATCAAGGTACTGACTGCCTGCCGTATCTGCACCGAGCGGCTGCAGAACGCGGCTGACAAAATATCCGCCGGCACCGTTGCCGGCATCGACAATAATTTTTAGACCCGCCAGCGGCGTATTGCCCTGTCCGGCGCCGGTGCGAATCGTTTTCACCAACGACGCTGCATAATCGTCCATCAGCTTAATTTCTTTTGCGTGCACCGCCGGCATTGCGTCGAATGTGCCGATTTCTGTCGCCAGCGTCAGAATTTCTTTTATATCTGTTTTTTCCAGACCGCCGGCGCGCGTAAAAAACTTCAGCCCGTTGCGGTTGAATGGCAGATGGCTCGCTGTCAGCATAATCGACCCGTCATACGCATGCCGCTCAAACACCGTCGCCATAAACATGGCTGGCGTTGACGAAAGCCCGCTGTCGGCGATTCCGCAGACGCCGGCGTGTTTCAGCCCCTGAAACACTGCTTCCTTGATCTGCCGTGCCGACAGCCGCGAATCATTCCCCACTGCAACGCGCAGTTCATCTGCCGGCGTACCGGTTTTTTCTGCCAGCCACTGTGCAAAGGCCGCGCCAACCGATCGCACAACGTCCGGCGTCAGTGTCACCGGTTCATCCGCAACGCCCTCCAGCGCTACGCCGCGCACATCACTGCCGTTCTGCAATTTCAACCACACTTGATCCATCGGCCGTTCTCCTTTAGAAACCGCTTCATAATAAAACATAAATCGCGCAATTTTCCAAGCGATTGCCGTGTTTAAAAACCAGATGTGCCGCGACCGCCAAAAATATAAATACGCGACAGAGATTGCCGCTTTGCGACCGTTGTGACCGGTATTCACCCCGCATCTTCGATTCAGTGATTTAAATGATCCGTTTATATCCGTAATATCTGCTGTAGAAACTTTACCGGCGGATAACGCGAATGGAGACGGATAATCCTTTCACTGTAACAGAATGCAGAAAAAACAAAAAAGTGGCAGGACACATGGTCCCCATCACACAGATGCCAACTGAAGTGAAAAACGATCTGGTAGTACCTCTAGATGTTTAGTCCCACAGTGTGCTGGAGTGATGTATAACCAGCTCCGGAGGGATGAATTATGGGACAGATATTACACGGATGCGCCCGTACGACTGAGGCGGCGCGTCGAACGATACAACATCGTCAAGAGAGCCTGAATGGTCCTGGCGCGGAGGCATGGTATTAACCCGAAAACCGTAGCGAAACGGCGACAGCGCACAACCGTACAGGATGCCCCGATGGGGGCCCAGGCATCCTCGGTCAACGGTGCTGAGCAAGGAGGAAGAAGCCGCCTATGTCGCTTTTCGGCAACACACGCTGCTTCCTCTCGATGATTGTCTTTACAGCTTGCAGATGGCCATACCTCATTTGACACGCTCCTCTCTGCATCGTTGCTGCCAACGTCATGGGATTCGCCGGCTGCCGGATACCAGGGATCCGCAGAATAAACGAAGATTTAAAACCTGTCCAATCGAGTTTTTCCATATCGACATCGCTGAGGTTCGCACGGAAAAA
>Ga0265293_10011832_pt1 | contig 11736 bp, 6 predicted proteins | sample Munlanlewell138R_FD_192505 | JGI IMG/M metagenome (GOLD analysis project Ga0265293, IMG submission 192505) | Leachate microbial communities from a municipal landfill in Southern Ontario, Canada - Leachate well 138R | ecosystem: Engineered > Solid waste > Landfill > Unclassified | place: Canada... | reverse complement strand
GCGTTATCTGGATTATCATGATTTAACAAATGAAGATAATATGAATAATATGTTAAACGGATATCTCTCTTTGCGATATATTAACCGATCGTTTTATTCCAATGCCGGTTTACAGTTCGATTATAATACCAATACACGCCACGTGTTCTGGCCCTCTTCATTGATGGAATCGGTAAGTTTTGTGTCGGATTACTCGGGCTATAACAGGCGGGTAATAGGCTATGCATCGGCCGGCTATTTGTTCGATTTTGGAACAGATCATTCATTAGACATTCATTGGAATGGATCCCTGCAGAGTGATTATTTCCATTATAACTACAACAGAGGGTATGATGGTGACGATGATACGAAAACAACCTTAGCTTCGGGATCTTTCGCGAAAATGTACCGTTTATCCGATAAACTTGAATCAAGACTGGTCTCTTCTTCTGTGGGGCTAGAGTATGATTACAAAAAACTGTTATATGCCGGTTTGTTGGCAAGGTATGATGGGACTTCAAATGTTCAGTTAGACCATCGCTGGCTGTTCACGCCTTCTTTTTCTTTGGGTTGGGATATGAAGAAGCAATTTTTTGCAACTTCCCCCGATCTATCGAAAATGGTATTGAAAGCATCATGGGCTCGCCTAGGCCGTTTGGTACAATCAGACAGGTTTGCATCGGGGCCAAACTACGTATCATCGGAAATGGCATGGAACGGACAGTCGCTACTGTATTCGGCCAACGGTTATGCAACTGTTACCCGGCCATATTCTTTAGGGTGGATAGGCTATGATATGGGATGGCCCTATTCCGACAAAATGAGTATCGACCTGAGTACCTCCCTCTTCAATAACCGCATCAACGCTGAAATCAGTTTTTATGAAAATCGTGAGAAAGACTTAATAATTCAAATTCCTGTAAATCAGGAGTTTGGGTATACATCTCGGTTTCTTAACGGTATGGAAGTATCCAACAGAGGTGTCGACTTTAATGTATCCGCCATAGTGATGAACAGTGCTAATAATGACCGGCTGAATTGGGATGCTGCATTTAATATGAACTATAACCGCAATGAATTGAAGAGATTGCCGGAAGGATTGAATGAAGTGGAAATACAAGGGCGTAAGCTGCAGGTGGGCAAGCCGATCGATGCCTTTTGGCTTTATCAGAATAACGGGATTTATACCGATAACAGCGAAGTACCCATTCAAGATGGCAAAATTCTCAGTATGAATGGAATTCCTTTTCAGGCAGGTGATCCCCGATGGACGGATGTGAACCACGACAACTTAATAGACAGCAACGATCGGGTGCTCACTGGCTGTGCCACTCCGCGATTTACCGGGGGCCTTACTAACCGGCTGAACTATAAGCAGTTTGATCTGAGTTTTCATCTCTTTTTCGCTTTAGGACATAGCGCGTTGAATATCAGGGATCAACAGCGTTACGATTTTATGACGATAGATCAAGAAAACACCCTCGCAGCAGTGAAAGAGATCACTTTCTGGCAAAAGGGCATTAATCAGAAAGATGATTATCCTCTTTATAATCCCTTGAGCAGATTGCACCCGTATAGAGCAGAGCAAGACCTGTTCCTGGAAAAACTCTCTTACCTGAAGCTTCGGAACGTAACATTCGGTTATACTCAACCCATGAAGAGGGGGAGGAGTAAATTGTTAGAGAGCATCTATTTTTACCTTACGGTAAACAACCTGTTTACAATCACTGATTTTACGGGCAATGATCCCGAACTGGTAAGTTTTGACGGTTACTACAATGGTTACTCCATCCCCATTCCACGTACAGCCTCTTTAGGATTAAGGTTTAATTTTTAACTTTTATAATATAAACATATGTTTGATAATTTATACCAAAAAACAATAACAGGACTAATCCTTTGCTCTGTTGCATGTTGTTTCGCGTTTTCATCATGTGATGATTTCCTTGATGTGGAATCTGAACGTGTTGCAAAAGAGGATCAACAGTGGGAGACACTTGAAGATACCCGTGCTGCCCTGATGGGAGTATATGGCTTGGTGCGCGCCGCCCTGGCAGAGAACAATACACACTGGATTTGTGGCGATCTGCGTGCCGGTGATTTCTCGGTTACAAGCCGGAAGGATCTGCAATCGGTAGTAGATAACGACCTGAAGGATCCTTATTCCCTGTTAAAGGATATCTCTAACTGGAGAAGATTCTACTCGGCTATCAACGCGGCTTCCATCTTTATTGAAAAGGCGCCGCGAACATTAGAAAAAGACCGGTCCTATTCGGAACAGAATCTGAGATATGATATTGCTCAGGCCAGGGTATTGAGAGCTTTTACCTACTTCTATATGGTACGTATATGGGGTGACGTTCCTTTGATCACCTATTCCTACGATAACGGTTCCTTCCCCGAGATAGCGCGTACCGATGCGGAGGTGGTACTTAGTTTTGTCAAGAACGAATTGAAGAGTGCAATCAAGATGCTTCCTTTTGAATTGGGTACCTCGTCAAACCTATACTATGGCAGACAGGGTTCTGACTGGAGAGGTATTTTACTGAATAAACTATCTGCCTATGCTATCTTGGCTCATGTATCAGCATGGGAAGGTAATTATGCGGATGTTGAAACCTATACGACCTATATTATGGACAATGCCACCAGAATTAATGCAAGGTATGTAAGCGTGGCTGATCTTACTTCCACAGGAGGGATATTTTCGACCTATTCCGACTGGAGGTCATCACGTCTCGTGAGTTTTGTCTTTCCTTTCAGGGACAGCGAATCCACCCAATGCGGACATCTTGAACAATTGACGTTGGCCGCTCCTATGGTTCAGAAAAGTATTCCGGATATGTATATCTCAAACAACCTGTTACACTCTATTTTCAATGAAGTGGATGACCAGAGATATGGTATTGACCCGAAAAGTGGGAAATACTATACCAATTATATAAATAACACGGAGAGCCAATACCCGGTTTTCAGCAAGGTAAAGGTGATTCAGGACGGTGAACCCAGAAATAACGATTATGCAGTTTTCGGTTCCGTTATTCTTTTCTCGCGGCTGGAAGATATTGTATTGCTTCGTGCCGAAGCATTGTGTGCGAACAATCGTCCGGAAGAAGCGCTTGAACATCTCAATACCATAAGGGAAGCAAGGGGGCTGAAGGTTGTTTCTTACAGGAAAGATTTCGAAAATAATAAGGAAAGGGTAATTCAGGCTGTATTTAATGAAAGAAGAAGAGAACTTATGGGTGAAGGTTGGCGCTGGTACGACCTGATACGGGAGCAGAAATTGTTGAAAAAAGATCCCGCTCTGGAAGAGTTGATCATAAAAGGAGGAATCTATTGGCCTGTTGATGAAGATATTTTCATCAATTCCCTGATTTCACAGAATAGTTACTGGCAATAAAAGGACCAGTGAAATAAGATAAAATAAAACAAAATAGGATGAAAAAGTTTACTATAATTACAGGATTGATAGCTTCTTTGCTATTCTACGCCTGTCAGGATTATGAGTCTGTGGTTTCATACACACCTGTTACGGAAGACCACTATGAAGGAACCTTACTGGAATTTCTCTCCGATAAATCGGCCGACAGGTCAGGTCATACATTCGACTCAATGCTTATAATCATTGATGCTATCCCGGGATTAAGGGAAGAGTTGGAAAAAGAGGATGGGTATTTCACGCTATTTGCCGTTCCGGATGAATGTTTCGAACGATCGTTTAAACAATTGAATGCCTATCGTGCCAACAAAAACCTGGGAGGGGAAGTTTCCCTCGATGATTTGCTTGTAGAGCCATTCACCGTTGAGGATACAATTATAAATAGAGGTGATAGAATCGATACGCTTATTACCAGATACAATTATGACTACCGAGCGCAATTAGACTCGCTTTTCTGCAGATATATCTTTACCGGTATGAACGATACCAAAAAGATACTGGGCGAGGATGATCATAGTCTTTCCGTAGAATCATTGAAAAATAGATATCAAATGAATATGGCTTGTCATTTTCTTCCATCTTCAGGTATTGTGAGTGGAGGTACCATGGCTTTTAAATTTAGCGACATGAACGAGAGCAAGCTGAGCGAGAGATGGGAAACTACGGATGTGATACAACATGATATCTATGCACACAATGCCGTGATTCATATTATTACGGAACAGCATACTTTCGGTTTCGACAAGTTTATCTATTATTTTAAAAACCGTGGCAATGAATATGAGAAAGAATAAATACATCAATTACTTTTGCTCGTCCAGCATCGTGCTATGCCTCTTTTTGCATATTACATCGTGTGTAAACGATTTGCTTCCCGACGTGCAGGAGGCATTCGACAGGGAAGCGAATTATACACAGCAACTCTACAGGCCTCTTCTGGGTAGGACGACACTGTTCTCAAATAACTTCCAGCCTGGAAACTCAACGCTTCCCTTAACATTTGAAATCACGCGCATAATAAAAGCGGACGGCAGCCCGGCGCCTGAACTTACCGATATTTTTCCGGTGAAGATATGGACGAAACCTTATTTGGGAAATGAAAAGTCAATTGAAGAGATTGAAGCCAAAAGAGGAATTGAATACAGGCCTCTGTTCGAAGTGAAAAAACATTCGGGAGAGTTTGTCATGTGGGCCAATGCCATGTCTTCTTTTGTCAGCTGTTCACCTGCCAAGGGCTATCTTTTTGATGTAAAGGTGGAGAATAAGGGAGGGTATAAGTATTTTAACAACCTGCAGTTAATCCCTTACAGGGAGAGCGATTTCGAACCTGCTATTTATGACCAGGAGACTGGGATGTTAATCGATAAAGATTATATTACGCCTACAGTAGCCCGTTCAATATGGTTAGAATCGAAACGATATAGCTTTGCCAATGAGATACATGTATATTTACGCGAAAACCACGAAAATACGGATGAACCCAAGTCATTGACCTTCCGTTTTTATAATTCCGATTACACCCCTATCCCGCCTCAAAAGTTCAATCTTACAAAATGGGATGAACTAATTCACGGTTTTAACAGGGAAATGGGTCCAGATTATGTAAAATACGATGTACTATATCCCATTCCCCTGGTACAGGTGCCTACGAAATATACGAACACGCTGGGTGATATGGTGAGGGTACGTTTCGAGTATGACAGGATTACCTCCAAGGGGTACCGCGAAAACTCCCTTTTGGAACTGGAGTTTGCAATTTACAAAGAAGCACACTGGGAAGTGGTAGTGGTTTTTGCCGGCGGCGCCCCGGAATTCAGAGATTTCGAATAAAACAAAAAAATTGACGTATGAACAATTTATATAAGTATATTTCTTTAATTCTGCTATTTATTCATGTTTCGCTCGGAACTTTCGCACAGGTAGCAACAGTAAGTGGGGTTGTACGAGATAAAAAAAATAATGAGTCATTACCCTCAGTGAATGTGGTAGTAAAAGACGCGTCCGGCAAAATAGACCCGGTCCGCTCCACAACTACAAATATAGATGGTGAATTTACACTCAGGATCCCTTTGCCTTCAACTATAGAATTTAGTTATGTGGGATATACTACGGTAACCAGAAAAATCACGGAAGCAACGACAAATATGACCATTTTGCTGGATGAAGCCGTAAATATGTTGGATGAAACGGTTATTGTGGGATTTCTCCCGCAAAGAAGAGGGGATGTTACTGCTGCCGTGCAAGTGGTTGAGTCGGAAGACCTTGTACAAACACCGGTGGCAAACGTAATGGAATTACTCCAGGGACGTGTTCCCGGGCTGAATGTACAAATGACTACCGGTACTCCGGGGGGAGTGCCGAGTTTTAACCTGCGTGGTATTTCGGATATCTCCATCACACGGCAGGGCGATGATTTTATATTAGGCTCTTCGGCACCTCTCTTTGTGGTTGATGGTATCCCCCAGGAAAATATAGACCCTTCATCGGATGTGGATGCGGCGGGACTGCTATCGGGTGCCACTGTAAGCCCCTTGTCGATGATCCCGTTTGAAGATATTGAGCGGATAGAAATACTGAAAGATGCCGCGGCCACATCACTGTACGGTTCAAAAGGGGCATACGGGGTCATTCTAATTGAAACAAAAAAGGGCAGCGGACCTCCACGGGTTTCCTATTCAGGCAACTTTGTGGTCAGGACTCCCCCCAGGTTGAGAGACGTGGCGGTGGGTAATGCGGAAAGAGCTGTGCGTATTATGCAAATATTGCAGAATGACACATCCGTTTACCATGGGCATAATGAAATTCATAATTTCCCCGCCTTATCAGACAGCCTGAATCCCTATTGGAATAACAATACCGACTGGCAAAGCATATTTTATGATATAACGTATAACCAGACCCATAACCTGAGTTTTTCGGGTGGTGACTACCGGTTCAGCTACAAGGTAAACGGCAATTACTATACGGAACAGGGTATTGTAAAAAACACAGATTTCAATCGTTACGGCATCAGAACCGGGCTGAGGTATAAACCTGATGAGAAATTCAGTATGGATGTAAATATTTCCACCACGGTTGCCCTGAACAGTACGGGTAGCGGAAACGCGTTTTCGCAGGCGGGAGTGGCCACAGGTTCTCAAGCCTCTTCCCTGCTGCCTCCGCCATCAATGTTTACTGCGTCAAATGATGTATTGTCTGTGTTTTCAGTTGAAGATGATAATGTGAATACATCGTACGATGCGAATATACATATGAGTTACAAACTACCCTATGAGATCGGTTTTAACGGCACGTTCGGTTATAAGTACAATACAACCGAAAGAGAAAAATTTACCCCAGGCATTTTGAACAATAATCAGGCGGAATGGTATAACCTGAGCAACAATAGTTCTAATCTGTACGCGCAAATGCTTTTCTCGCGTTCAGCAAGAATCAGCATATTCAGGTTAGGTCTTACAGCGGGTTTGGAGTTCTCATCCTATAAAAATAGCAGTAACACCATCCAAATGGTAGGGGCTGCCAGCGACCACATCCTGGTACCCGGGGGAAGGCCTAACAACTCGGCAGGGACCACTTCATTTTCCGAGGAAGATAAAACACTCTCTTTCATTTTTAATCCTACTTTCGGGTTTGGTCTTAATCCTATAAGGGGAGAGAGATACGTGTTTATCCCAAACCTACGCCCGGAGGCCAATTCTACCTACGGGAAAAAAGTGAAATGGACGGTGAATCCATCTATATCATTCAGATGGAACTTCAGCCGCGAACCGTTTGCCGACAATTGGAACTGGCTCAACAGTGGAGCATTTCGCTGCTCTTGGGGGCGGACAACACGTTACAGGTCTACTCGTTACGATATCTGGGGAACCTATCGACTGGGCGAAGATACCTATAACGGTATTCCTGTTATTCCTATCGATTTTGGTTTGCTCCCCAATGATAAATTGAAGCCTGTTACCTCTACTACCTGGAACTTCGGTTCGGAAATGAGTTTTTTCGATAACAGGCTCAGGTTTACGGGTGATCTGTATTACAAGCAAACAGACAACCAACTCAGTGATATTCAACTGGCCGATCATAACGCGTTTGAAAATGTCAGAAGCATAGAGACCAGTCTGGTAAACTACGGAGTTGAAATTCTGGTGGGAGGCAGGCCGTTATCTCCACAAAGTCCCTGGATATTGGATATGTCTCTCTCCCTAGCCATGAATAAGGATGTGATAGCTAAACTGCCGAATGAAGCAAGACAAATTATCAATAACGATGCCATGATTGTCAACCGGCTTGGATCCAATGCCTTATCAAATTATTTATTTGTGAATAGAGGGGTTTATGCCACTGATGCAGATGTGCCGGTGAATCCGGCTACCGGAGAGCGTATGAAAGCGGCTACCAACAACAAATCTGGCTATATACATCTACAAGGCGGCGACCCTATATGGGTGGATGTTAACGGCGACTATATTATTGACGCAAAGGACAAGGTGGTGGTGGGAAATTCACAGCCCCGGTTTACTGGTGGTTTTAACGCTAATTTGCGGTATAAAGCCTTCTCTATCAACACGAATTTTTCTTTTATTGTGAAGAGGGATATTATTAATAAAGCGCTAGGTGACCGTTTCAATGCCTACAGCAACCCTCTTGATAAAAATCTTAATAATAGAGGGGCGATTACTCCCATCAATACATATCAGTTCTGGCAGGAAGACCGTATTCATGCACAATATCCCAATCCATTCGATTATATCCGTGGCGGTACAGATGGTAATAAGGTTGATTTTTTCCGTCCCGACCAAACATTGTTTATGGAAGACGGTTCCTACTTTAAGATAAATGGTATTTCCTTAAACTATAGTCTGCCAAAGAGAATATTGAGTTATTTCGGAGTGACTATGATACGACTTAATGCAAGTGCAAATAATATTTATACTTTTTCTAAGTATTCCGGAATAAACCCTGAAAACGTCAATGGTTTAGGGCATGACACCTCTGGAGGATATCCCAATAGCCGCAGTTATACGGCTGGAGTTATGATAGATTTTTAAGAAAGCCGAATTCATTAAGTATAATAATTATGAAGAGAATTATTTTATATATGGCAATGCCTTGTTTGATTCTACTAACAAGCTGTGATGTTTTAGAAGTGGAGAGTGAAGGCCAGTTACCGGGTGATGTGTTCTGGATAGAAGGTAACGCGGCAAATGCCGAAGGTTTTCTGATGAGTATTTATTTCAATTTCAGGAAAGCTGTCATGGGCAGCAGCCAATTTCTTACTGCAAGCGGCGATATGCGTTGTGCTCCTATAATTCCCACCAGCTCGAATAATAATAGAGTGAACTACCTTGTAGCCAACAGGATGAATGATCTGAGAAATTATGGAGGTAGCCCTTTCGGGGCAACAACTCAATGGAAACCGTTTTATGATGTGATACAACCCGCCAATATTCTTATTAAGGAGATAGACGAAGTGCCTGAAATAACAAAGGAGGAGAGACGTATATTTAAGGCGGAAGCTGTTTTTATGCGAAATCTGGCCTATTTTTTTATGGTACGCGCTTTTGGCGATGTACCTTACTACACCAACGCCTATAATTCAGAGTCTTTACCCAGAACGCCGTTGGTAACGGTATTGAAAAACTGTTTGGAGGATATTCGAACGGGTGCCTTGGGCGAGGATCCCGATAACTCTTTGCTGCCTTGGACCTACAGCTCAAATGCAAAAAAAGGCATCAGGGCCACGCGCGGATCGGTTATCGCGCTCATGATGCATATCAACCTGTGGCTTGTTCAGTTCGATGGTCAAAACAAAACTCATTATTATCAGAATGTAATTGCTTTGGGTGAACAACTCGAAATGCACAATGGAGCCTACGAATTGCTGGATATGAGTCGTATATCTACTGTATTCAGAGGCGGATCTAATGAGGGACTCTTCGAAATAGCACAGAATGTTAATCAGGCTAACGAGGTTTTTTCTCCCGGTGCCGTTTTTTCCAATAGTGTGACTTTTAGTCATACATCAGCGAGTAACCCAGAATATTATTACGATGGCAGCTATATGGAGAAATTATTTCCTCGTACAGAAACAGACCTAAGGAAAGAGTATTGGTTTGATGAAAACATGTATATGCCCACTAGCATGTATCCAACAGAAATTAAGAAATTCCTTTACGTGGATTATTATGGGAATAATGAGATTACCTCCAACGCGGGTAATCAGATAATTTTCCGGTATGCCGATGCTTTATTGTTGTATGCCGAGGCTTTGGCGGCTTTAGGCGACGAGGCAAAAGCCAACGAACAGTTGAACAGGATCCGCCGAAGAGCCGGTGCAGAGGAAACGATGTTATCCGGCAGAGAGTTGCGAGATGCCATATTCTGGGAACGGCAAAGAGAATTGATCGGAGAGGGTCAGTATTTCTATGATCTGGTACGCACCGGAAAAATATCTAACTACGCCTATACTGAGCATCCGATAAGGCTTACCGAATTCAATGCCGGCGCCTGGATGTGGCCGTTGCACCGGGATGTGTTAAAGAATAACACCAAAGTACAGCTTAATCTGTATTGGGAATAAATTGTATCACCCACCTAAAAAACAAAAATATATGAAGACTAAAATAAAAATAATGCATTTGTTGATTGCTTTTGTTCTGGTACCTGTACTTATGAATAATTGTACGGATGACAGTTACCTCAAAGACGGCGGCACATGCGATCCCAATTTTGACGGAACAATAATGGAGTTCCTTCAGTTTAAATCGCCAGAAAATGAACCTAATAACGACTATTTTTCCGACCTGATCAAAATTATCAGATTGGCAGGTATGGAAGATGTGATTGAACAGGATAATATTACTTTCTTCGCACCTACCAACTGGTCTATTCGTAATAGTATGAATTTTCTTAACAGGATCTGGTATCAACAAATGGGGCAGGACAGTGTGAAAAGCTTGGAACAGGTAAAACCTCAGGTATGGAAAGAATTTCTCTCGATGTATATCATTGAAGGGAGATACCGGTTAAAGGATATTCCGCAAATTGATACAACGGCTATTGCCGCCTACCCTGGTCAAACATATATATCATACGGTGGAGTGCCTATGAACGCTGGTGTGGTATATGGAGATGCCAGAGGCGTAAAATATGTAGGTCCGCGACAGATACTCTATTCTTATATCTATGATATTACAATAAGTGACATGAAGAATGCTTATATCGCCACTTCGGATATTCAACCCCGTAATGGCGTGGTGCATGTAATAAGGCTTACAGACCATGATTTTGGGTTTGATAAAAACAATTTCGCCACACAGGCAATTCAGGTGGGCATTGATGAACTACCTCAAACAAATAATTAATAGTGATATGAATAAGATGCAACAACGCAGATTTTATATACTGAAAATCGTAGCCGTTAATTTTTTGTGGGCCGCTTTTTTTACAGGATGCAACACAGACGATAATATAGGGGATGATCCATACGGCGGAGGAAAAGAGCCTTTGGGTATCCGGCTGCTGACGGATCTGCCTACTCCCGACAAGGCTTATCCGGGCGAGCTGGTGACCTTTAAAGCTAAAGGTTTGGGGAGATGGTTTGATAACGAAGCGGGGCGCTACGACTTCTCGTTCTATATCTCCAATGAACAGGCCGAAGTAGTAACAGCGACCGATACAACCGTCACGGTAAAAGTACCTGAAAGCCTTAGTACCGGCATAACCTATATGCTGCTTAACGGGCAGGTGTTTTACGGCCCTAAACTCACGGTGTTGGGCAACGTTACAATTGACAGAGACTATGGATTAAGCAAAAGCGGGGTTCCCGGAACTGTTTATAACTACCTAGAACATTCTGACAAAGAAAACCATTATCATATCATTGGTAATTTTAGATTTTCCAGTCCCAGAATAGCGCATATTGCAAGGATAGATAACAGGGGAAATCTGGGTGGAGGATGGTCTGATTATTACAGAATAGATACAGATACCTGGCTGGGAATTGGTGCCGACTTGGGTAATCCGGCTACCGGGGATGATGGTCTCAATTATTATGCAAAATCTATTTCTTATTTTCATAATGAAATCATAGGTGGAAGGCCTGCTGTATTATTATCCGGCAAGTTTACTAAATATCAAACTGTCAGCAGGTTCCAGCCTATTTCCGTACTTAATATGACAAAAGTGGGGTATGATATGAGTATCCAGTATAACGACGTGATGCTTCCCAGTATATTTGGGGGTGGAATGATATCAACGAGGATCGCTAAATTTAATGGGGGAACTATGGAGCCACCTGTAGCCACTTTCGTGACTTC
>Ga0265293_10011831_pt1 | contig 11736 bp, 12 predicted proteins | sample Munlanlewell138R_FD_192505 | JGI IMG/M metagenome (GOLD analysis project Ga0265293, IMG submission 192505) | Leachate microbial communities from a municipal landfill in Southern Ontario, Canada - Leachate well 138R | ecosystem: Engineered > Solid waste > Landfill > Unclassified | place: Canada... | reverse complement strand
AGGAGGAAAATTAATTATGTCAAATAAAGTAATTACTGGAAGAAACACAAGATGGAGTTATGCAAATGTGTGGGAACCAAAATCAATAAATGGTGGAACACCAAAATATTCAGTATCATTAATCATTCCCAAAAATGATACAGTTACTATTGAAAAAATAAAAAAAGCAATCGAGTTTGCTTATAAAGATGGAGAGTCGAAGCTAAAAGGAAATTCGAAAACTCTACCAGCATTAAGCGCAATTAAGACACCTTTAAGAGATGGTGATATTGAGCGTCCTGATGATCCAGCTTATGCAAACAGTTATTTTGTAAATGCAAATTCAGCAACAGCACCTGGTATTGTTGATGAAGCATGTAATCCTATTTTAAATAGATCAGAAGTATATAGCGGTGTATATGGACGAGCTAGTATTACATTCTATGCTTTTAATACTAACGGAAATAAAGGTATTGCTTGTGGTTTAAATAATTTACAAAAAATTAGAGATGGTGAATCTTTAGGCAGCAAAGCTAGCGCTGAAAGTGACTTTGCAACAGATAACTATGATGACTTCTTGTCCTAATAGCTTATCTATTGATATTGAAACTTATTCATCAGTTGATTTAAGTAAAAGTGGAACATACCGTTATGTAGAGTCAGATGATTTTGAGATATTATTATTTGGATTTTCTGTAAACGGTAGTGATGTGCAGGTGGTTGATTTAGCAAATGGCGAGATGATACCACCTGCCATTCTTTCAATGCTTACTGATGATAATGTAATCAAGTATGCATTTAATGCAAGTTTTGAAAGAATATGCCTTTCAAAATTTTTAGGATACCCAACTGGTATATATTTAAATCCAGCTTCTTGGAGATGCACTATGGTTGCATCAGCATACTTAGGATTACCACTATCATTACAAGGAGTAGGTACAGTATTAAGCTTAGATAAACAAAAACTATCTGAAGGAAAAGATTTAATAAAGTATTTTTGTGTTCCGTGTACGCCTACAAAATCAAATGGCGGTGGAACAAGAAACCTACCAATGCACGATAGTAAAAAGTGGAGCGAGTTTAAAAAGTACAACTTAAGAGATGTAGAAACTGAAATGGAAATTAAAGAAAAATTGAAAAACTTCCCTGTTCCTAAAACGGTGTGGGATGAATACTATATCGATCAAGTTATAAATGATAGAGGAGTTTTATTGGATATTGAACTTGTCGATTGTGCAATTAAGATTGATACTTTATCAAGGGACAAACTTATAAGTTTAATGAAAGAATTAACGAGTATAGATAACCCAAACTCAGTGATGCAGCTGAAGGAATGGTTATTACAGAATAATGTTGAAACTGATGATTTAAGTAAAAAGACAGTAGAGAAGCTAAAGGAAGTTAATGATAATAGTGTTGTAGGAGAAGTATTAAGCTTGAGGCAACAATTATCAAAGTCATCACTTAAAAAATATCAAGTTATGAAAAATGTTGTCTGTTCTGATGGTAGGGCAAGAGGTATGTTTCAATTTTATGGTGCAAATAGAACCGGTAGATGGGCAGGAAGACTCATACAAGTTCAAAATTTACCGAGAAATTATTTAGATGATTTAGTTGAAGTTAGAGATTTAATAAAAAGTTTTAATATAAAAGCTCTTAATATGCTATATGACAATATCCCAGATATATTATCGCAGTTAATTAGAACAGCATTTATACCTAAGGAAGGTTATAAATTTATTGTTTCAGACTTTTCATCTATTGAAGCTAGAGTTCTTGCTTGGTATGCTGATGAAGCGTGGAGGATAGCAGCATTTAAAAGAGGTGAAGATATTTACTGTGCATCAGCATCACAGATGTTTGGTGTTCCCGTAGTTAAAAGCGGAGTAAATAGCCACCTTAGACAAAAGGGTAAAATTGCAGAACTTGCACTTGGCTATGGGGGATCAGTTGGTGCATTAAAAGCAATGGGTGCAATTGAAATGGGTCTAACTGAAGATGAACTTGAACCACTTGTTAGGATATGGAGGATGAGTAATCCAAGTATTGTTCAGTTTTGGTGGGATATAGACCGTATAGTAATAAATGTTGTAAGAAATAAGACATTTGATGAAGCATACGGATTAAGATTCGAATATAGAAGTGGAATTCTTCAAATTACACTACCTTCAGGAAGAATGCTTTCTTATATAAAACCCAAAATTGAATTAAATCAATTTGGAAGTGAATGTGTTTCTTATGAAGGTATTGGTCAATCAAAGAAGTGGGAAAGGATTCAATCATATGGTCCTAAGTTTGTTGAAAACATTGTTCAAGCAACAGCACGTGATATATTAGCTTTTACACTTTTAAACTTGAAAAGATATGAAGTTGTCATGCATATTCATGATGAGGTTGTAATAGAGGTTAAGGATGAAGACTTAGAATCTATAAACAAATTAATGAGAATTACACCTTCATGGGCAAAAGGATTAATTCTTGACGCAGATGGTTTTATAACAGAGTTTTATCGTAAGGATTAAGGAGATTAGTATGTTTACAATTTATTATGCTGACTTTATCGGGGTGGCAAATAACTGTTTATACCCTCATAAAGTTGAAGTTAATAATATCGAAGATTTAAAAAGAGCGGTATCGAGGGATTACGTTTGTGCTAGCTACAAAAATAATTATAGGAATAATAGAAACTTTATAGCTTCTAACTGTTTACCAGTTGATTGTGACAATGATCACTCTGAAAATCCAGCTGACTGGATTACTCCAGGTGATGTAAAAACTGCATTTCCTAATGTTAGTTTTGCAGTACATTATAGCAGAAACCATAACATAGAAAAATTAGGTAAAGCTGCAAGGCCAAAGTTTCATGTAATATTTCCAATTGATAGGGTAGAAGATGTAAAAGTTTATAGTAAATTAAAAAAACAAGTTAATGAAATATTTCCATATTTTGATGATGCAGCACTTGACTCTGCTAGATTTTTCTTTGGAACAAATAATCCTAATGTTGAGATTATTAAAGGAAGTATGAACTTAAGTGAATTTTTAGGTATTGATGAGTTTGATAGTGACTTTGGAATAATTAAAGAAGGTTCAAGAAATAAGACAATGTCTCACTTTGCATCTAAGGTTATTAAAAGGTATGGTGATACAGATAAGGCATATCAATGTTTCATTGAAGAATCAAAAAAGTGTAGTCCACCACTAGAGAAAAGAGAACTTAATTCAATCTGGCATAGTGCAAAGAAGTTTTTTGCTAGGATTGTAAAAGAGGGAAGGTATATTCCACCAGAAGAATATAATGTTGATGGGACATATAAACCAAGCGATTATTCAGATGTTGGACAAGCAATAGTATTGGGAAAGAATTTTGAAAATGAATTAAGATATTCTCCCGCAACACACTATATCAGGTATAAAGATAATTATTGGCAAGAAAGTGAGCCAGGTGCACAAGCTGTAGCACATGAATTAACTAGAAGACAATTACAAGAGTCAACTAATCTAGTGTTTGAAGCACTACAAGAAATGAAAAAGAATGGAGCATCAAATATAGTAAATAGCGCACCTAAATCAAAAGTAGAAAGCTTAATGGATGAATCGCAACTTACATCATATCAAAAGTACTTAGACGCAAAAGCATATCAGGCATTTGCTATTAAAAGAAGGGAATCAAGAAACATTACAGCAACACTAAAAGAAGCACGACCAATAATTGAGATATCACTTAGTGAACTTGATGCTGATCCATTCTTACTATGTACACCTAATGCTACATTTGATTTAAGAAAAGGTTTAGATGGTGCAAGAGAACATAGAGCAGAAGACTTTATTACAAAAATAACAAGTGTATCAGTAAGTGATAAGGGTAAGGACATATGGCACAATGCACTAAATACAATCTTTCAAAATGATAAAGAGCTAATTGATTATGTTCAAATGATTTGTGGGTTAGCAGCAATTGGAAAAGTTTATGTCGAAGCTTTAATAATAGCATACGGTGAAGGAAGTAATGGTAAATCTACATTTTGGAATACAATCTCAAGAGTGCTTGGTCTATATAGTGGGAATATATCTGCTGACACTTTAACTGTTGGGGTAAAAAGAAATATTAAACCAGAAATGGCTGAGATGAAAGGTAAAAGGCTTTTACTTGCAGCTGAAAGCCAAGAGGGTGCAAGATTAAATGATTCAATGGTAAAACAGCTTTGTTCTACTGATGATGTATTTGCAGAAAAAAAGTATAAAGATCCTTTTAGCTTCAAGCCTTGCCATACACTTGTTTTATATACTAATCATTTGCCTAAGGTTGGTGCAAGTGATGATGGTATATGGAGGAGATTAATAGTTATCCCGTTTAACGCAAAAATTAAAGGAAGTAGCGACATCAAAAATTTTAGTGAGTATTTATTTGATAATGCAGGAGAGAGTATTCTTGCTTGGATAATTGAAGGTGCCAAAAAAGTTATTGATGCAAAATACAAAATTAAACCGCCTACTTGTGTAGCAAAAGCAATTCAAGAATATAAGGAACAAAATGACTGGTTCCATCACTTTCTTGTAGATTGTTTGGAAGTAGATCCATCATTTATTGAAAGTTCTAGTTCACTTTATACACGATATAGAAACTACTGTATCCAAACAAACGAATACGTAAGAAGTACCACCGATTTTTACAATGCCTTAGAAAAAGCCGGTTTCAAAAGGATAGTAAAGAAAAATAAGCGTTTTTTTGAAGGCGTTAAAATAAAAGATGATACAAATGAGGATTTTTTAGACTAAAGGTTAACCTCGTTAACCTCATATATATAAACTCTCTATATACATATTTTTTAGTCCTATAGAGAGTTTTAGGAAATGACATTAACGAGGTTACCCCTTGATTGTTTTATGAAGGAAAAACATATAGAAACAAAGCTAGTTAATGAGGTAAAAAAGATTGGTGGATTAGCTTTAAAGTTATTTAGTCCTGGGTATGCAGGATTACCTGACAGATTAATTTTAGTTGCTTATGGAAAGATTGCGTTTGTAGAAGTAAAAGCACCTGGAAAAAGACCAAGACCGCTACAAATAGCTAGACATGAACAATTGCGAAAACTTGGTTTTAAAGTTTACACCTTAGACAATGAAGATGATATAGGAGGAATTATTGATGCAATATCAACCACATGATTATCAAACTTACGCAACAAACTTTATAAAAAATAATCCCATCTCAGCAGTTTTACTTGATATGGGTTTAGGTAAAACAGTAATTACACTTACTGCATTAAATGATTTATTGTTTGATTCTTTTGAAGTACATAAGGTATTAATTATTGCCCCTTTAAGAGTAGCTAGAGATACTTGGCCACAAGAAATTAGAAAATGGGATCATTTAAATAATTTGATCTATTCTGTTGCAGTTGGCAGCGCAGAAGAAAGAAAAATTGCATTAAGTAAGAAAGCAGATATTTATATTATAAATCGTGAAAATGTTCAGTGGCTTATAGAAGAAAGTGATATAAGGTTTGATTTTGATATGGTTGTAATTGATGAGTTATCATCTTTTAAAAATGGAAGATCTAAAAGGTTTCAAAGCATGATAAAGGTAAGACCCTTGATAGATAGAATTACAGGTCTAACAGGTACACCAGCTGGTAATGGTCTGATGGATCTGTGGGCTGAGTTTAGATTACTTGATTTTGGAAAGAGGTTAGGTAGATTTATTACTCAATACAGAAATACTTTTTTTGTACCAGACAAACGAAATGGAATGATCATATTTTCTTATAAACCATTACCTGGTGCAGAAGAAGAAATATACAGGCGATTATCAGATATTACAATTTCAATGAAATCTAAGGATTATCTTAAAATGCCAGACTTGATAAATAGTGAGTATAAAGTTTATTTAAGTGAAGAAGAAAGAAAGTCTTATGAAAATTTAGAAAGAGAACTTGTAATAGATATAACTGATGAACAAGTCACTGCATCAAATGCTGCAGTCCTGTCAAATAAATTGTGTCAATTAGCTAACGGAGCAGTTTATACTGATGACTTAAAAACTATATATTTTCATGAAAGAAAACTAGATGCTTTAGAAGACATAATAGAATCTGCCAATGGAAAACCAATACTTGTAGCTTACTGGTTTAAACATGACTTAAAAAGAATTGAAGAAAGATTAATAAAACTAGGAATAAATTATGCAAGGTTAGATTCTTCTAAAAGTATTGATAAATGGAATAAAGGACATCTAGATGTTGCATTAATACATCCTGCATCAGCTGGACATGGACTAAATTTACAAAGTGGTGGATCAACTATTGTATGGTACAGCTTAACTTGGAGCTTAGAGTTATATCTTCAAACTATATCAAGATTGTGGAGACAAGGCCAGTCATCAAATACAGTTGTTGTGCAACATATAATTACAGCAAACACAATAGATGAAGATATAGTTCGAGCATTGATTAAGAAAGAAAATATACAGACATCCTTAATAAATGCTGTAAAAGCAAATATCAAAGGAGGTAGATTTAAATGAATGCTAAAGAATATTTAAGTCAACCATTCAAGCTAAGAGAGAAGATTAAATATCTTAAGTTAGATTTAGAAAGATATGAAAGGATGATTTATGCTTGTACATCACCAAATTATATGACTGAAAGGATTGATAAGAGTCCGAGTGTTGAAACATACAATCAAAAAGCATTAGAGAAATATTATACTATTAAAGATAAAATTGATGAAAAAACAGTAGAATTAGAAGAGAATGTAGAAGAAGTATCAAATATAATTGATTCCTTAGATAATGAAGATTATAAGCTTTTACTAAAATATAGGTATTTAGATAATAGGACCTTTGTAGAAATACAAGAAAAATTATTTACATCATATTCAACTGTTAAGCGTTGGCATAATGAAGCACTTATACAAGTTAGTTTAATCTTGAACCATAATAAGCCATCTTGAGCCATTGTAATTTAGCACAAATTAAGATATGATATAATTGTAAGAATATTATATTAAATTATCAAATCTAGACTGCTTAGAGCGGTCTTTTATTATGTAAAAAAAGAGGTGGTTTTTGATGGGAATGCAAACCAAAAAAGACACCTACCAAAAGTGGAAAGAGTCTGGACAATTAGATCAAGTACTATCTTTTATTAAAGATTGTGCCAGAAAACTAATTACACAAAGAGAGATGTGTGAGTATTTAAAAATAAACGAAGCTACTTTTGTTAGGTTAAAGAAAAAGTATCCTGAAATTGAAGTCATGCAACAAAAAGCAAAACTTGAGTTAAAAAAAGATTTAGTCGGTGCATTGTATAAAAAAGCTATGGGTTATGAAGTTGTTGAGGAAGAACAATTCATAGAAGATAGAGGAAAAGGCAAAGAACAAAAAAGAAAGATTCATCGTACTAAGAAACAAATTCAACCTGATTATAAATCAATTATATATTTACTTACAAAGAATTTTGGCAGGGACTTTAATGAACGAAAAGATGAACTAGATCTAATGGAAAAAAAGCTAACCTATATGAAGGAGGAATGGTCTAATGGTCGAGAACAAGAAACTGAATATAGTTCAGAAGAAGATAGTTGATTTAATTGAGTACGGAAACAACCCAAGACATAATGATGATGCAGTTGATGCAGTTGCAAAATCAATAAGTGAGTTTGGATTTAAAGTACCGGTTATCATATCTGAAAATAATGTAATTATAGCTGGGCATACAAGATTAAAAGCATGTAAGAAATTAGGAATCGAAGAAGTTCCTTGTGTGATAGCTGATGATTTAACTGAGGATCAAATAAAAGCATTTAGGTTAGCTGACAATAAAACTTCAGAACTTGCTACATGGGATTTGGATAAACTAAACAAAGAGTTGGAATTTATTGAAATGGACATGACGCAGTTTGGGTTTGCTGATTTAGAAATAGAATTAGAAAGAGAAGTATTAGAAGACAACTTTGATGAAACTGAGCCGCTAAATGAAACCCCATATGCTAAACGTGGGGATATTTTTATACTTGGAAAACACAGGGTCATGTGTGGGGATTCAACTATAGAAAATGATGTAAAAAAATTAGTAGGTAATACTAAAATAGATATGTCATTTATTGATCCTCCCTATAATGTTGATTATGAAGGAACAGCAGGAAAAATTCAAAATGATAAACAAACAGATGAAGACTTTTATAATTTCCTTTTGAGCGCATTTTCTAATATTTATGATTCAATGAAACCTGGAGGCTCTATTTATTGTTGCCATGCAGATACGGAAGGATTAAACTTTAGAACAGCATTTAAAAATGCAGGCTTTAAGTTATCAAGTTGTTTAATTTGGGTAAAAAACTCTTTAGTATTTGGTAGACAAGATTATCATTGGAGGCATGAACCTATTCTTTATGGATGGAAAGAAGGGGCAGCTCATTACTTTATAGATGATAGAACTCAAGATTCAGTCTGGGAATATAACAAACCAAAAGCAAATGACCTCCATCCAACAATGAAACCATTAGAACTTGTAGGTAGAGCGTTAAAGAACTCAAGTAAGAAAGATCAAAATATATTGGACTTATTTGGTGGTTCAGGATCAACTTTAATAGCATGTGAGCAAATCCAAAGAAATGCATATTTAATGGAACTTGATGAAAGGTATGTAGATGTAATAGTTAAAAGGTATTTAAGATTTGTTCAAAGCTATGATAATTGTTATCTAATTAGAGACGGGGGAAGAATAAATCTAATCGATATTCCTGACTACAAAATAGAATTTACTGATTTGGTTCAATAATTGAAAAACTTGGCCCAACACTTCAAACGTGTGGGCTTGGTTAATCAAACTTGTAAAACAGTTCGACTATAAAATATGAACGAACGTGTGGGAAATTTGGAAAAGACTATAATTTGGAATAGTCTCTATAGTAAAAAAAGATAAATATATAACTTGCTATTTATCTCTTTTAGAGTGAATATGTGTATACCAAGATAGTTTTGAAAGGAGAAAAAATGGCATTTAAATATTATAATAGACATCCAAAAGGGATAGAAACATCTGATTGTGTGGTTAGAGCAATCTCAACAGCATTAGATATTGATTATCTAGATTGTAGAAGAAACTTAAACAGATCTAAAAGAGAGTTAGGTTTTAATTCATACAAAGAATCAAAGTTTTTATATAAGTATCTTCAAGGGTTTCCTAGACTTATCTTTAAGGCAATAAAAGGAGAGCCTAGAATTAAAGCAGATGACTTTACTATGTTGCATCCTAAAGGTACTTACATAGTTAAACTTGCTGGACACATTACTTGTATAATTGATGGAGTTATACTTGATACATGGGATTGTGGTTATAGAAGTGTATATACAGCTTGGGAGGTGAAATAAGATGAAGGTAAAATTTCTAAGAAAACCTACAAGAGAAGAACTTATTCCACAAGATGAATTTGTAATTGAAAAAGAAGTTGTTCTAGATAATAAAACTTTTCAAGAATTTTCTAATCTTCCACTAAGAGATTATGATTTTATTGAAGAAAATAAGGAACTAATGTACTTTGATGAACTAGGAATAGTACATTGTATCTTAGTGAAATGTAATGATTTTGACTATGGATTCTTAGTCAACTCATCAGGTTATTCTTATGGAAGGTATGTTGCTTATATACCTTTAAAATTATTATAGAAGTCAAAAAAGTCAACGCTTGCCAACTAGTTGGTACAAAGCGTTTTTTTAGTAATTTAGGAGGAAAATAAAATGAAGATAATTACAAGTGAAGCAGTCTTTAAGGGACATCCTGATAAGATATGTGATCAATTAAGTGATGCAATTTTAGATGAGTGTTTAAGGCAAGATAAAAATGCTAGAGTAGCAATAGAATGTTTAATAAAAAATAAGCTAATTGTTATTGCAGGTGAGATTACTGCAAATGCTGAAATCGATTATTCTGGGATTGTATACCATGTATTAGAAGAACTAGGCTATGAGGATATAAACGAATTTGAGCTAATCGTTGAGGTGTCAAATCAAAGTCCTGACATTGCTTTAGGAGTTAATAAGGATGGTGCAGGGGACCAAGGAATCATGTATGGTTATGCATGTGATGAGACAAATGAACTTATGCCACTACCAATAGTTCTAGCAAGAAATATTGCAATTCGTATGGATGAGTTAACTAGGTCGATAAGAGATATCTTTGGTGCAGATGGTAAATGCCAAGTATCAGTGGAGTATGATGATCACGATAAACCTGTTAAGGTAACAACAGTAATTGTATCTCAACAAACTAAACCAAATCTTGATAGAAGTTTTTACACAAACTTTATTATAAATGAATGTGTAAAAAAGGTAATACCAAGCGAATTACTAAAAGATGATACAGACATTTTGATTAATCCAACTGGTGAGTTTGTTGAAGGTGGAAGTTATGCTGATTCTGGTTTAACAGGTAGAAAGATTATCTGCGATACTTATGGTGGTGTGGGTAGACATGGTGGTGGAGCTTTTAGCGGTAAGGACTGCTCTAAGGTCGATAGGCTTGGTGCTTATTATGCAAGATATGTAGCAAAGAATATTGTTGCAAGTGGTATCGCTAGAAAGTGTGAAGTTCAAGTTGCATATGCTATTGGTGTGGCTAGTCCTGTAGCTATTAACATTGATACCTTTGGAACAGCAATGGTAAGTGAAGATAAAATCAAAAAGGTTATTGAACAGATATTTAATTTTAGTCCTAAGCTAATGAAGAAAGAAATTATAAATGAAGAATTTAAGTTTAAAGAATTAGCTACTTATGGCCATGTTGGAAGAAGTGATTTAAACGTTCCTTGGGAGAGAACCAACAAAGCTAATCTAATAAACAAAATATTGTGTGTTGTATAAATGGGTAGAAAGCACATATTGATTCATCGCTTTTATCGTAGTGATGAATGGAAAGCAGCAAGAATTATTAAGATTGCTTCAGCTGGTGGCTTATGTGAAGAGTGTGGTGCTGTTGGTGAAGAAGTGCATCACAAGATAAGACTAACTCCTGAAAATGTAACTGATGGTAATGTATCCATAAACCAAGACAACTTGATGCTTCTTTGTAAGGACTGTCACAACAAAGCACATGGTAGATTTGAAAAAGATCAGCAGTTTGATGAGAATGGGAATCTTATCAAGATGAGTTATACAAACACTTTAATATAGACTTTCTTTGTGGTATAATTTACATTATAAATATAATTAAAATGAAAGTTGGTAATAAATATGAATAAAGATGATTTGAAAGTGTTTATTGAATCTTGGATAACAGCAAATGAAAAGTATAAGTCTTTAACAGATAATATGAAGCATAGAGTTGGGTTTCCTGATCCATTACAAAAAAAACTAATCAATGAGTGGTTTCCCAATCAATTTAAAGAAAATACTAACCCAAAGACATACGATTTTACTGATGTAAATGGCAAGCAAGTAGAGGTGAAGTCTTCATGTGCAAATGGATGTACACCTTTTGGATCAAATCAAATTGCTTGCGATAGAATTTTATATCTAGATATATCCTTATGTAATATTAAAGTTTATGAGCTAGACCAAACAGAAGTATCCAATGTTAATAATCGAACTACTGATAATATAATTCTATCAAACTACTTATCAAATTCTAAATTATTATATACCTACACTTTCTAGCCCCCCCCAATTTAAACAACATTTAAAATCCTAAAGGACCGTCCGCCCCATAACCAAAATGCGTGGGGCGGATTTTTCAAAACTCATATTTTATAGAAAT
>Ga0265293_10011830_pt1 | contig 11737 bp, 10 predicted proteins | sample Munlanlewell138R_FD_192505 | JGI IMG/M metagenome (GOLD analysis project Ga0265293, IMG submission 192505) | Leachate microbial communities from a municipal landfill in Southern Ontario, Canada - Leachate well 138R | ecosystem: Engineered > Solid waste > Landfill > Unclassified | place: Canada... | reverse complement strand
AGATTTTGCCATCAATACCATCGCGGCCCCATTCGATATCCATGGGGCGAGCGTAGTGCTTTTCAATGATGACCGCATAGCGGGCCAGTTCGGTGACTTCGTCGTCGGTAAGCGAATAACGGTTGCGCTCGGAAACAGGCACATCGACTGTGCGTACAGCGTGACCCGATACACGCTCGGCGTCAAATTCCATTTTGATGAGCTTTGAACCGATGCGACGGCTGATGATGGGGTAGTGGCCGGCTTCAAGCGTAGGCTTGAATACATAGAATTCGTCGGGGTTAACGGCGCCCTGAACGACGGTTTCACCCAGGCCGTACGACGAGGTGATGAAGACGACGTCGTCGAAACCCGATTCGGTATCGAGTGTGAACATGACGCCTGCGCTGCCAAGGTCTGAGCGCACCATGCGCTGGATGCCGGCTGACAAGGCGACATCGGCGTGGGCATAGCCCTTGTGAACGCGGTACGAAATGGCGCGGTCGTTGTACAACGAGGCAAAAACGTGACGAACCTTGTCGAGCACGTCGTCGATGCCAACCACATTCAGGAAGGTTTCTTGCTGACCAGCGAATGAAGCGTCGGGCAAGTCTTCGGCAGTGGCAGAGGAACGTACGGCGAATGAACCTTTGCCGTCGGCATCAAGTTTTGCGAACGCGTCGCGGATGGCGCTTTCGAGTTCTGCCGGAAAGGGCGTTTCAACGATCCATTGACGGATTTGTGCGCCGGCCTCGGCCAGTTCACGCACGTCTTCGGCATCGAGGGTGGACAAACGCTGCTGGATACGCTCGTCGAGGCCGGTTTGCTTCAGGAAGCCGCGAAAGGCATCGGCCGTGGTGGCAAAACCGCCAGGTACACGCACACCGGCACCCGCCAACTGACTGATCATTTCGCCCAGGGACGCGTTTTTGCCCCCGACCGAGTCAACGTCCGTCATGCGGAGCTGCTCGAAAGATACAACATAAGACATGAAGTCACCTTTAACACTATAGAAGAAAGCTTGTTTGCTTATGGCATAGCGAATTGACTTAAAATCTGTGCACTAAGCAAACCAGCCTTGCCTTTTTCAGGCGTAAGGCAACAAAGTATTGTACCTTTTTCGAACCTGAATGGGCCAGCTTCTCTGATGACATCTTCTACTGCCGAACGTACTGTATTCATTGTTTCCGATGGTACCGGAATCACCGCAGAAACCTTTAGTCATTCTGTACTTTCGCAATTTGAGGACGCCAATTTCAGGTTGGTTCGCCTGCCGTTTATTGACACCCGTGAAAAAGTGCTCGAGGCTGTTGAACGTATCAACCGTTGCAACGACGAGACAGGTTTCAAGCCACTGGTCTTCAGTACACTGGTCAACCCCGAAATGGCCGATTTGCTCAAAGACGCAACTGGCGTTTTCCTCGATCTGTTTGGCACTTTTGTCAAACCCCTGGAAGAAGCCCTGGGCATGAAGTCCAGCCATTCGGTAGGCCGGTCTCATGGCAGCGGTACTTCCAAAAAATACCGTGATCGCATCGAGGCCATCAATTTCAGCCTGTCACACGACGACGGGCAATTTGTGCATGGCCTGGACAAGGCCGACGTTATCCTGGTGGGCGTCTCGCGCTGTGGCAAAACACCCACCAGCCTGTACCTGGCCATGCAATACGCGCTAAAAGTAGCCAACTTCCCGCTTATTCCTGAAGATTTTGAGCGTGGCACCCTGCCTTCTACGCTGGGACCCTTTCGTAAAAAGCTGTTTGGCCTGTCCATTCAGCCCGAACGCCTGTCGGAAGTGCGCAACGAACGGCGTCCGAACAGCAAGTACGCCAAACTTGAACAGTGCCGCTACGAGGTTGCAGAAGCAGAACGGCTCATGCGCATTGAAGGCATTCCATTCGTGTCGACCACCAGCCGCTCAATTGAAGAAATTTCCACCAAGGTTTTGCAGGAAGTTGGCCTGGACGCCCACATTTACTAAACACGGTATCTACGAATGGCGGTGCTGACGCACCTGTTCGTACAGGCACACAGCCATCGCTACGCCAACATTCAGTGACTCAACGGCAGGCGTTTGCGGAATAAACACTCGCAAGGTTGCCAGATCCTGAAGTCTGGCATCGACCCCCTGCCCTTCGTTACCGGCAAGCCAGGCGCACGCTGCGGGCAGTGTCGTGTCGTAAAGCGGTGTGCCACCGTCAAGCGTGGTTACCGCCAACGCAACCTCAAGGCGCGTCACCAACCCTGACAAATCGGCATTTTCAAAAATATCCAGCGCAAAATGCGCCCCTTGCGCACTGCGCAAGACTTTGGATGACCAGGCACTGGCCGAGCCTGGGCTAATGAATACCTGACGTATGCCAACTGCCGCCGCAGTGCGCATCAAAGTACCCAGGTTGCCCGGATCTTGAATGCGGTCCAGCCAAAGACAGTTTTCAGAAATCTGTGCGGGCAATTCTGGAACGGGTGTCGATACCTGAAAACAAACCCCCTGACCTGCGCCGGCCACGGTTGACAGTTTTGCCCACAGTGCAGCGTCAATACTCAGGCAGGCGGAATCGTCAAGTGCATCAGCAAGGGCCTGCAATTCGATTGATTGCGCCAGCTTGCTGGCATCGAACACCGCACACAGGGGTTGGCCTTGATGGCGCAACCACTCCTGGCACACATGAACACCTTCCAGCACAACCTGCCCGCGAACCTTGCCGGCAACAACGCGCACCAGGTGTTTGAAGGCTGGATTATCGCGAGACTGAATCAGCTTCATGGTGTCAATGTACCCTGCCCGTCAGCACAGGCAGATACCCCCGTTGTGGCATCGTGTGATTGCCCGTTCTTTTGTGAAACGCGTATCTGCGAATGCGCCAACGCATCACGAACCGGTGCAAAACTGCGGCGGTGTGCCGGCGATGGACCAAACTGCATCAGCCGTTGCAAATGTTCGGCCGTACCATACCCTTTGTGCCGGTCAAACCCGTACCGGGGATACAACTCGTGCAGCCGCTGGCAATCGGCATCGCGTGCTGTTTTTGCCAGAATGGAGGCGGCCGAAATAGCGGCGACGGTGGCATCACCCTTGACAATGGCCTGCGCCGGGGCCAATAAGCCTTTGGGCACCCGGTTGCCATCAACCAGAATCTGGTCTGGCATTACCGCCAGGCCCTCACAGGCCCGACGCATGGCCAGCATTGTGGCCTGCAGAATGTTCAGGGTGTCTATTTCTTCTACACTGGCGCTGGCAACGCACCACGCCAGGGCATGTTGCCGTATCTGTACGGCCAGCACGTCACGCCGGCTGGCCGTCAGTTTCTTGGAATCAGTCAGGCCTTCAGGAATGCCGGTGTCGGGCAAAATGACGGCTGCCGCATACACAGGCCCGGCCAACGGCCCGCGCCCGGCTTCGTCAACACCGGCCACTCGCAACACGGCAGAAAAACCGTCAAACAAGTCAGCCTGCCGCACGGGTTGCCACCTTGTAAATAGCCTGTGCAGCCAGCCGCGGCGTATCGCATCGCAAGGTATGGTGCATGTCAAGAAAGCGGGCCGCCAGCGACGCGGACAACGCCGGGTCGGTCAAAGCCTGCCAGCAGGCGTTGGCCAGTTTTTCGGGTGTGGCGTCATCTTGAAGCAATTCGGGCACCGCAAAATCATTCAGCAGCACATTGGGTAAGCCCACCCACGGCACATAAGGCTTTTCCTGACCCGATTTCCAGGCCATCAGGCGGCGCATCATGGGCGACAATACGTAGGAAATGACCATTGGGCGCTTGAACAGGGCGGTTTCAAGCGTTGCTGTACCGCTGGCCACCAGTACGGCATCTGCCGCCTCCATGGCATCCCATGCTGCCGGTCGATCTGCCATTGTGCTTTGATCAATAATCTTTAAATTTGACACAGGGTGCTGAGCCAAAATGGCCTGAAATTCGTGACGGCGCTGTGCATTGACCATGGGTACAACCACACACAGATCGGGCGCTTGTTGCTGCAGTATTTGTACAGCCCGCAAGAAACGGGGTGCAAGCAAACGAATTTCAGATGACCGGCTGCCGGGCAAGACAGCAAGCACCCGGGCGCTGTCATCAAGCCCAAGCCGCTTGCGTGCATCGGCACGATCGGGTTGCAGCGGAATGACATCGGCCAGCGGGTGGCCAACATACGTTACCGGAATACCTTCCTTGACGTAGATGGCTTGCTCGAACGGAAAAAGCACCAGCATGTGTGACACAGACTGGCGAATCTTGTGAATACGGCTGTACCGCCACGCCCAGATCGAGGGCCCGACAAAATGAACGGTCGGAATACCTGCCTGCTTGAGCTGATGCTCAAGACGCAAATTGAAATCGGGGGCATCAATACCAACAAAAACATCGGGGGGGACACCAAGCCAGCGCGACTTGACATCGTTATAGGTACGAACCAGCGACGGCAGACGCTTCAGGGCATCAACGTAGCCAAATACCGTCAGGGCGGCCATGTCATGCCAGCACTCAAGCCCCTGGGCTTCCATGGCAGGCCCGCCAATGCCCTGAAAATGCACACCCGGACCATTTTGAGGCCGTGCTGACAAAACCTGATGCGATGAGGCTTTGGCCGCCAGCCCCTGCATGACCCGCGCGGCCAGCAAATCACCTGACGGTTCGCCCGCAACAAGGCCAATTCGCAGTGTCATGCCCGGGAAATGCCGCGGCCCTCGGCCGCAAGAAAATCAACCAGCACCTGGATGGCAGAGGCTGCCTCGGGCCGTTCAGATTGCAAGGCCTTCATTTTCCCGACAGCCTGCTCTACATTTAGCTGACGCCGATACAGCAGTTTATAAGCTTCTTTAAGGGCAGACACCGAACCGGCACTGAAACCGCGCCGGCCCAGGCCTTCAGAATTGATCCCGACCGGGCGGAAAGGATCGCCCGCGCCAATGACATAGGGCGGAATATCTTGCCGGATGGCGCTGTTGCCACCCACCATGCTATGTGCACCAATGCGCACAAACTGATGCGCTGCGCTTGAACCACCAATAATGGCCCAGTCGTGCACATGAATGTGCCCGGCCAGCTGAACATTGTTGGCAATGATGGTGTGGCTGGCGATCTGGCAGTCGTGTGCAATATGCACATACGCCATGATCCAGTTGTCATCACCCACCCGGGTTACGCCGACATCTTGCACCGTACCGGTATTGATGGTGACGTATTCGCGCACCATGTTGCCGTTACCGATTTCAAGGCGGGTAGGCTCACCCTTGTACTTCTTGTCTTGCGGCATGCCGCCAATGGAACAAAACCGGTAAAAGTTGTTGTTTTCACCAATGCGGGTATGACCGTCGATAACGCAATGCGGGCCAACCTGTGTGCCAGCCCCGATAACGACATCGGGACCGATAATACTGAACGGGCCCACCGATACGTCGGACGCAAGCCTTGCACCTGGCGAGACAATAGCGGTGGGATGAATCAGGCCCTGGCTCATTCTTCAATGACCCGTATCGCACACATCAGTTTAGCTTCGGCAACCTCATGCCCGTCGACTGTGGCACGGCCGGTGTACTTGCACATGGTGCGGCTTATGCGATCGGCGGTGACTTCAAGACGAAGCTGATCTCCGGGAACGACCGGACGGCGGAAACGTGCACCATCAACACCCACCAGGTAGTAGGCAATTTTAGCGTTGGCCGGATTGACGTTCTCGTCGCCTTCGAACGAAAACAGTGCAGAGGCCTGTGCCATGGCTTCAATAATGAGCACACCCGGCATAACGGGGTGATGCGGGAAATGGCCCGTAAAGAAAGGCTCGTTCATGGAGACGTTCTTGATGGCCACAATGCTTTTGCCCGGCACCATTTCGAGTACGCGGTCAACCAGCAGCATCGGGTAACGATGCGGCAGGCGCTCCATGATTTGCTTGATATCCAGTTCCATTTCAAATCCTGCTTGTGCACAGATGCACACGTTAATGATTAACTATTATTTTTTTCGCATGCACGTACGCGCCGGCGCAATTGCGACAACTGCGAAACAACGGCAGCGTTCTTCTGCCAATGCGTGTGTTCGGCAAACGGGTATACCCCGGTGTACCGGCCTGGCTCGAGAACATTTGATGTAATGGCCGTGCCACCCGATACATGCACGTCATCGCCCAGCGTGATATGGCCCGACAACATGGACGCCCCGCCGATGGTACAGCGCCTGCCAATGCTAGTAGAACCCGCAACGCCAACACATGCCGCCATGGCGGTGTGGTCGCCCACCTTGACGTTGTGCGCGATCATGATCTGGTTATCGAGCTTGACGCCGTTACCAATGACGGTGTCATCAAGTGCCCCGCGATCAATGGTGGTATTGGCGCCGATTTCAACGTCATCACCAACAAGCACGCCGCCAAGCTGGGCAATTTTGGCCCAGCCCCCCTGCTCTTTGAACGGGTCTGGTGCAAAACCAAAGCCATCTGCACCCAGTACGGCACCACTGTGCACTATGGCTCGATTGCCGACAGTAACACCGTGATACACGGTGACGTTCGCGTGCAGCAGGCAGTGACTGCCCAGCACTGAGCCCTGACCGATAAAACAGCCGGGACCAAGGCGACTGCCCGCACCGATATGAACACCCGATTCAACGACACAATTGGGGCCGATGCTGACGCCCTGGCCAAGAACAGCCGCAGGGTCTATGACTGCCGAAGGATGGACACCCGAAGGAAGCTGTGACAACCGGTGCTGATCAAACCATTGCGCAATAAGCGCATACATGAGGTAAGGCTGGCTGCATACGACCACCGGCCGACCTGCGTCAAGCTCAAGCTGATCGAGCACGTCTTGTGTGAGTATGATAGCCGCGGCGCTGCATTGCCCCACCTGGTCTTTAAGACGCGGGTTGGACAAAAAACTGATTTCTTCAGGCCCGGCACAAAGCAACGAGCCTAAACCCCGGATTCGGGATGTAGGCTCGTTGTGCACCTGGTAATCGAGGCCGACCACATTGGCATTACGCAGCAGGTCGGCCAGGGCTGGCGCCTGTTCGGGCGCTAACAATACCGGCATACGTCATTAACCACCCAGGGCTTGAAGCACCTGATCGGTGATATCAACGCGCGGGTTAACAGTTACAGCGTCCTGGATGATCAGGTCGTACCCCTGACCTTCAGCAATGTTCTTGATGGCAGCATCAGCTTTTTCAACAATGCTTGAAAACTCTTCGTTGCGACGACGATTGAAGTCTTCCTGGAATTCGCGGCGCTTGCGCTGCAGGTCGGAATCGAGGTCGGCCAATTCGCGCTGGCGGCGAATGCGGTCGGATTCAGACATGACAGGTGCGTCTTTGTCGAATTTCTGGGCCTGATTGCGCAAGGTATTGGCCAGGTTTTGAAGTTCCTGATCGCGTTTCTTGAATTCAGACTCGATTTTTGTCTGGGCTGCCTTGGCTGGTTTTGAATCGCGAAGAATGCGTTCAGTGCTGACGAAGCCCACTTTGGTGCCCTGAGCCTGCGCCGGCGCTGGTGTAGCCACCAGCGACACCGCACCCACAACAGCTGCCATGGCCAGCGCACGCTGACCGCGGGCGATGCTACGGGATAATGCCGAAACGTTCAAAACTAATTTAGACTTCATGAAAATCTACCTTGCAAATGCAGAGAGATAAAAAAGATATTGTGCCATTAAACGCCGGCGATTAAAAACTGGTGCCGATCTGGAACTGGAAGGCCTGGAGTTCGTCGCCACGTTTTTCGTTAAGCGCCTTGCCCCAGGAGATCTCGAGCGGACCCATTGGCGATTCCCAGGACAGACCAACACCGGCCGAGTAGCGCCAGCCACACGGGTCTTCGACCGCATTCCTGACACCGTTGGCGCAGACATCACCGCCCGTGGTTGAAACCTGACCCGCGTCAGCAAATACGAACCAGCGCAGGGTGCGATCACGGGCTGCACCGGGGAATGGCAGGTAGAGCTGAACGTTGGCAATCATGCGACGCGACCCCCCAAGGTAATCGCCGGTACGTGTATCGCGCGGGCCCAGTGAGGCCCCTTCATAGCCACGAACAGAACCCAGGCCACCGGCAAACATGTTCTTGATGACCGGGAACGGTTTGTCGTTGTAAGTACGGGCCCAGTCAACCTTGCCGTTGAGCGCCAGCGTGAAATTGCGGGTTAGCGGCATGTAATACTGTTGCTGCGCACTAAGCATGTAATAACGCAGGTCGCCGGCAGAGATATCGGCGGCAAGTCGTGTCAGGCTGCCCCGTCGGGGTGCAATGGCACTGTCACGGGTGTCTTTGGCCCAACCAATATTGAAAATGGCCGCATTGGTGCTTTCGCCGTAGGCGTCGCGGAACTGATCGTACGCCAGCGGGGGATCGTAAAGTTCCAGCTTGTTGTGTTCAAGCGATACGCCCGAGAAAATACGGTCGTATTCTGAAATGGGTACGCCAAAGTTGAGCCCGCCACCATAGGCCGTGATACGGTAGTCACCGCTGCCGGCATCGTACGGGGTAGTACGGCGGTAATACAAAGAAGTTGTCTTGCTGATGCCTTCGTTGGTCCAGTACGGATCAGTGTGCGCCAAGACCAGGGTACGGTTGGTTTTGCTGGTGTTGATCTGGGCCGAGAGGCTGTTACCACTGCCAAAAATGTTGTCCTGGCTGATACCGGCTGACAAAATCACCTTGTCGGTGGAACCATAGCCAACGCCCAGGTTGATCATGCCGGTTGGCTTCTCTTTGACATCAACGTTGACATCAACCTGGTCGGGCGTGCCCGGCACTGGTTCGGTTGAAACGTTAAGATCACTGAAGTAACCCAGACGGTCGATACGGTCGCGCGACTCTTTGATGCTGTTGGCATCGTACCAGGCTGACTCTTGCTGGCGCATTTCGCGGCGCACCACGACGTCACGCGTGCGGGTATTGCCACCAATCTGGATGCGGCGTACGTAAACACGACGACCCGGATCGACGTAAAACGTCAGGTCAGCTTCTTTGGCGTCGCGGTCAAGCTGGGGGTTGGGGTTGACGTTGGCAAAGGCATAGCCCAGGCTGCCCAGGTAATCGGTAATGCCTTTAACGCTGGCGTTGGTGGTGGCTGCCGAGAACGTTTCACCTTCCTTGACGGTAACCAACCCGCGAATTTCTTCTTCAAGTGTCAGCAGATCACCCGCCATGCGAACACTGCGCACCTTGTAGGGCTCGCCTTCGTTGAGGGTAACGGTGATGAAAATGCTTTGGCGGTCGGGCGAGATGGTGACCTGGGGCGGCTCCATGGAAAACTCAAGGTAACCGCGGTCGAGGTAAAACGAACGGATCGCCTCAAGGTCGCCCTCGAGCTTTTCGCGCGAATATTTATTGGTACCGGTGTACCAGGTCATGATGCCGCCGGTGGTCAGGGTCATTTCATCGCGCAGTGTGCCTGCCGAGAAAGCCTTGTTGCCAACAAAGTTGATCTCGCTGATGGTAGCGACATCGCCTTCGAAAATATCGAAGGTTACACCTACCCGATTACGTGGCAAAGGCGTGATGATGGGGGTGATTTCAACCCCGTACTTGCCCTGGGAAAGATACTCTTGCTTGAGCTGGAATTCAGCCTGTTCGAGCATGCTTTGATCAAACACGCGCCCGGGGCCAAAACCAACCGACGCCAGAGCCTTGTTCAGCCCTGCAGAATCGAAAGAACGCATGCCGTTGTGGGTAACCGAGGCAATGGTTGGGCGCTCTTTGACCTCGATGACAATAACGTTGTTCTGGGTGTTGATTGCCACATCGCTGAAAAACCCCGTGCCATACAAACGCTGGATGGCTTCAGCGGCTTGTGCTTCGGTGAACTGTTGACCAACCTTGACCGGCAGATAACTGAAGATGGTGCCGGCATCGACACGCTGGACGCCTTCGACGCGAATATCTTTGACAACAAACGGTGAAAACGCATGGGCCAGGCCCGGGGTCAGGAACGCTGTGAGCACAAGCGGCATGACACGGCGGGCTAAAGAAAATTTACGGCGAAACGGCATCCTGGGGGTCCTTAGACGATCAGATGGTGGACGATTGTACGGTACAACACACTAACTGAGAAGACGAACGAAATCATTGAAAAAGGCCACGCCCATAAGGCCGGCCAGCAGCGCCAGACCGACGCGTTGCCCATGCTCGAGCCACACATCGGGCAGCGGCTTGCCCCTAATGATTTCTGCAACGTAATACATCAGGTGCCCACCGTCGAGCATGGGAATGGGCAATAAATTCAAAACGCCGATACTAACACTGATCAGGGCTAAAAAACCGATATACGCGGCCAAACCAACGCGTGCACTTTGCCCGGCATAATCGGCAATTGTGACCGGGCCACTGACATTTCGTACCGAAACATCTCCGGTAACCATACGCCCCATCATTTTCAGTGAAAACCAGGCCGTATCAACGGTACGGACAACCCCGCGCCAGAGGCTATCAAACGGCCCGTAACTAACTGATACCATTGGAAAATCAGCCCCAAGCATCACGCCAATACGCCCGACGGGCGCACCATCGGGCCCGGGTTCAGGGCGTGGCTGTACCGACAAGGAAAGCTCGGCCCCCTGGCGTGACACAACCAGTGGCAGCGTTTGCCCCGCATGGGCCTGGACTGTTTCGACAAACACTTGCGGATCCGGGTCGGCAATGGCCCCGACCCGCACAATAACATCACCCTGCAGAAGCCCGGCATCCTCGCCGGCCCCGCCCGCAACCAGCTGCCCGACTTTTACGGCGGGTGCCATGAGCGACAAACCGGCCTGCGCCAGCGGATCTTTGGTTTCGTCGGACATGTCAGCCGGCTCGAAGGCCACAAGAAGGGTGCGGTCAATGCCCTGTTGGGTTTGCAACCGCAAACCCGCCTGACCACCACTGGCCACCGTATCAAGCAAGGCCCAGCGGGCTTCACCCCAGGACTGCACCGCGGTGCCGTCAACCGCAACAACGCGATCACCGGACTGCACACCGGCAAACGCGGCAGGTGTGCCTGGCGCAGGCGCAGCAAGCAACGCGGCAGGTTCTTGTGTCCCCGCCATATTCAGGCCGGCATATAGCAAAGCGGCCAGCACCAGATTGGCCACAGGCCCGGCCGCCACAATGGCAAACCGTTGACCTACAGTTTTGCAATTGAAGGATTCTGCACGCTGCGTATCGGATGCGTGCTCGGGCGGATCGTCTTGCATTTTGACATAGCCGCCCAGGGGGATGGCGGATAACGCCCATTCTGTACCGTGCTTGTCGGTACGGCGCAGCACGACCCGGCCAAACCCCACCGAGAACCGCAAGACGCGAACGCCACAACGACGTGCAACCCAATAATGGCCAAGCTCGTGGAATGTAATGAGCAAGCCCAGGGCAACGGCAAACGCGAGCAGGGTAAAAAGCATAAGACTCCGGAAGACAAAGGCAACCGCCTGATACATCGCAACAATGAAAGACAACCCGAACCTGCAAGAATGCCAGACCAGCGCCAACGACGATGTAAAGCGATCGACCCCTATTTTAGCGGTTGAGCAGCCCGTTGGCGGCAAAATGACTCGGCTTTTATTCGAGCCTCGTGATCAAGGGCCAGAATATCGTCAAGCGACGATGGAACACAGGCATGATCTGAAGCCAGGGCGTTCAGGCAGGCTTCGATTGCGGCGGGAATTGCATTGAATGAAATAGTGTTGTCAAGAAAACGCGCCACGGCAACCTCGTTGGCCGCATTTAGCGTAATGCATGCCCCCTGCCCCGCCCGCAAAGCCCCGAACGACAGGTGCAGGCACGG
>Ga0265293_10011828_pt1 | contig 11739 bp, 10 predicted proteins | sample Munlanlewell138R_FD_192505 | JGI IMG/M metagenome (GOLD analysis project Ga0265293, IMG submission 192505) | Leachate microbial communities from a municipal landfill in Southern Ontario, Canada - Leachate well 138R | ecosystem: Engineered > Solid waste > Landfill > Unclassified | place: Canada... | reverse complement strand
TTTTCTTTTATCTTTGTTGATGAATATCAGGACACTTCACCTTTAGTAATTGAGATTCTGCTATCATTACTTTCTGTTAGTCAGCGAAAAAATATTATAGGTTTTTTTGGAGACTCAATGCAAGCTATTTATGAAACAGGTGTCGGTGATATTACAGCTTATATCAATACTGGAATCGTTAATAAAGTTGAAAAGAGGCAGAATCGGCGTAACCCATATTCTGTAATCAATCTTGCTAACAAATTACGCACGGATGGGTTAGAACAAGAACCATCAGATGACCATACAGCTCCTAATATGTTCAACGGATTTGTTAAGGATGGCTCAATTAAGTTTCTATATACTGATACCTTTGATTTAAGTCTCATTAAATCTTCCACTTGGTGTTCAGATTGGGATTTCTTAGATTCGCAAGAAACAAAAGAGCTTCGGTTAACGCATAATTTGATTGCAGATGAAGCGGGATTTAAAGAATTAATGTCTGTGTATGATTCAGACCCTATTTTTAAATTTAAGCAAGATTTAAAGAAAGAAATAAAAAAACAAAACATTGAAATCAATATTGATGATACATTCGATAACGTCGTTACATCAATCGATTGGTATTATTTAAAGGGGGAAAATAAAGGGCGACATCATAAGGATGTCTTGCTTGATGATGAAAATGCGGTACGATTATATGATTACATCAAAGAGTGGCCATACAGTAAAGTACAAAGTATTTACTTAGATAAGGATAATCTTATTGATGATAAGGTTGTAGTAGATGGCATAATAGTACGTGAGGTAAAGCGCGACCGATTGATACAGCATCTGTTTAAAATACAAGAACTGATTAATTTTTATAGAGATAAAAAATTTAATGAATTGATTCAGAAAACCTCTTTTAAAATTCTTAGTATAAAAGATAAGGAAGACTTAAAAAGTACTATAAATAGCCTTAGTGAGATGTATGCTGCCACCATAGAAGAAGTTATTAATTTTGCAGATGATAAAAAGTTATGTATTAAGGATGATAATTTGATGGATTTCATAAATGTCAATGAATACCTTTACTGGCGTATAAAAGATATTCCATTTTATGTATTCCATAACCTATATAATTATCTGGAAGGATTTGTGCCTTTATCTACCCAGCATAAGATTAAAGGTTTAGAATTTAAAAACGTATTAGTAGTTTTACATAATGGAGGATGGTCTAATTATAATTTTGAATATCTATTAAATCCTAACATTAAGAATTCATTAACATCTGCTAAACAGAGAAGTTTTTCAAGAATATTAGAAAGAACACAAAAATTGTTTTATGTTTGTTGTACACGAGCAAAAGAAAATTTAGTTGTATATTGCCCAGAGCCAACACCTGCAATGATTGAAGGTGCTAATTATTTATTCGGAACAGAAAATGTTTTAAAGGCATAACATTTAGTAATTATATCATGTCGATATAGTAATATATAAAATAATATTCACTTAACAGAATGTTTACAAAATCTGAGAGGATATTAATTTAGTAGCTAAACTTAGGCTAGATTCTGTACATTATCTGACTATAAAGAAACATAATAATAAAATGAGCTAAACCTAAGAAAATCAATCTAAGGTCAATGCTCTTTTTTTATTTCAATAACCCACAGAAAGGATGAATTATATGAAAAAAACCAAAGAAACTTCAATCAACAACACCCTACTAAACATAATCTCCCCAATGAGCCTGGAAATAAAAAGAAACAGCATAATATTAGGAGAAAACACAGAAAAAGTCTATGGAATAGTAAAATATCCTCAAGACTTAGAATATGGCTGGTTATCAAGAATAACCAATATACCTGGAACAATCTGCTCTATAAACTTCACTCCAATAGATAGTGGAATCTTCCTTGAAAACATATCTCGAAGCATAAATAGAAATAGGGGAGTAGCCAATTCTGCAAAGGATCCTTTAACCCGTTCTAGAGCTGAAAAAGCAGCAGAAGGTGGAGAAAGGATAATGAAGAAAATAGACCAGCAGGGAGAAGCCATAGGACAAATGGGAATAACCATAATGCCCATATCTAAAGATGAAGACCTATTTGAAAAAGCATGTAGAAAAGTTGAAAGTAGAGTAACATCAGTAAATTGTAGATTAAGAGGATTATCACATCTACAAGAAGAAGGTTTTAAGCAATTATCACCATTTTATAGTTCAGAAAAAGAAATAGAAAATATAATAAATAGAATTGTACCCTTATCCACCTTCATAGGTGGATTTCCTTTTGCCTCTTCATGATACAACGATGGTACAGGCTATTATTTTGCAAAAGATAGCTCAGGTGGTTTAGTAATCATTGATCCATGGAAGAGAGAAGAAGATAGGACAAATACAAATTTCGTTATCATGGGAGTACCAGGAGTAGGAAAATCAACTGCAATAAAACATATAGTGCTTTCAGAATATATGAGAGGAACAAAATTAATATTCATAGATCCACATAGAGAATACTTTGAATTATGTAAAAATCTTAACGGGGATTGGATAAATGCAGGAGGTGGAAGCAAAGGGAAAATCAATCCACTTCAAATAAGGACATCACCTAGAGATGATGATAATGATATAGAAAGATTATATGAAGATGAAGGCCATGGAATGGGAGATATGGCATTATATATTAAAAATCTAGAGATATTCTTTTCTATATATATACCTTCTCTTTCAGATAGACAAAGGGCAATACTTAAATCTGAAATCATAGAGCTATATAATAGTTTCAATATATTTTGGGATATAGATATTTCAAAATTAACTAATACAGACTTCCCTATAATATTAGACTTATATAATCAAATAGCTAAAAAAGCTAAAGATAAAAACAGTCCATATATCAAAGATTATGATGATTTAAGCTTATTCCTTAAGGATTTAGCCCTAGGTTCTGACTCTTTCCTATGGAATGGCCATACAACAATAGAATCTAATTCTAAATGTGTATGCTTAGATACAAAAGATTTACAAAATTCACCTGATAATATAATAAGTCCTCAATACTTTAACATCCTTCAAAGGGCATGGGAAGAGGTAGTAAAAAATCCTGATGAAAGAGTTCTTCTAATATGTGATGAAGCTTATTTGATGATAGATTCAAAAGTACCACAATCCTTAGTATTTCTTAGAAATGCAGCTAAAGGAGTTAGAAAATACGAAGGTGGAATAGCTATAATATATCACTCAGTAGTTAACTTTCTTGACCCAGAAATAAAAATATATGGACAATCATTACTAGACTTAGCTACCTTTAAAATCATCATGGGAACAGATGGACAAAACTTAGAAGAAACAAGGAATCTATATAATTTAACAGATGCAGAGGAAGAACTTATTATGTCTAAGAGAAGAGGGTCAGCCCTCATGATAGTAGGTTCGAAGAGATTAAATATACAGTTTGATATTCCAGAGTACAAGTTTAATTATATGGGAAGAGCTGGAGGTAGATAAAATGAATCCAGTACTATTAAAACGTATTATCTTTCAATCAATAAAAAATGAAGAAAATAGAAAAAGAGCATTTGTTCTAATAGCATCAATATTTGTTGCTATTTTTTTAATATTTACAGCAGTAGTATATATCCTATCAAGTCCTTTTAAGGTCAGAACAAATTTTTTCTCACCAGAGGAATTAGCATTTGCTCAGGAATTTCACAATGAATATAGCTTTGACCAACTTATAGAAGATGATAATGAGGATTATATCTATAGCTCAGAGTTTGATTTTACTTCTTACGAATTTGAAGATAGTTCCATAGATATAGTTTATTTTAATCAAGCAGACAGTAGGTGGAAAGATATTGCCTATGGTAAAGCTGGAACCATAGGTAGAAGTGGATGTGGCCCTACAAGTTTAGCCATGGTAATTTCAGCCTTAACAAATGACACTATTAAATGGCAAGGTGGTCATATAAAAATGGATACTATGCAGAAGGGGTAGGCTCTTATCATAGCCTAATCCCTAATGCAGCAAAGCATTTTGAATTATCCGTGGAAGGCACAGGAGCTTCTAATCTAGATAAAATAGTAGAAGCCTTATCAAAAGGGTCAGTTAGTCATAGTAATCATGAGAAAAGGCCATTTTACAAGCTCAGGACACTTCATAGTACTAAGGAGAGTAACAGAATAAGGTAAAATTCTAGTAGCAGACCCAATAAGTATTAAAAGAAGTGAACAAGAATGGGATTTATCAATCATACTAAATGAAGCAAGAAGAGGTGCAGATGCAGGAGGACCATTTTGGATTATTGGGAAATAGGGTAAAAGAGCATTTAAAATAATGAAATATTTATCGACAATTAGATTATTATAATTGCTAATGTTCGAGATATAGAATATAATCTAAACATAAATATTTTTAGGGGATGGTATAAAGATGGAATATATTACTGCTCAAGAGATAGCTGATGAATGGGGAATTAGTAGGAGAAGAGTCCAGATTCTTTGTTCAGAAGGACGTATTGATGGAGCAATAAAGATGGCGAATTTATGGCTTATACCTAAAAATGCTAATAAGCCCAAAGACAAAAGAAAAAATAAGGTTGGTGAATAATTTGAGTAAAAATGAGTTAAAACTCTTAATTGATAAATTTGAGCAAAACTATGATTATTATAAAGACAATAAAAATAGTTATAATGAATATTCATGTAGAATGGAATATATTGATCCCTTTTTAAATCTTTTAGGGTGGGACGTTATCAATAAAAAAGGGTTACCTCCTCAGTATAGAGAGGTCATAGCTGAAAATTATTCAAATAAAACTGACCGTCCAGATTATTCACTAACTTTAAAAGGTGTGACAAAAATATTTGTCGAAGCTAAAAAACCATCTGTTGATATTTTAAACTTATCAGAACCAGCCTTACAAGTTAGAAAATATGGATGGAATGCTAACCATAAGATATCTATACTAACTAATTTTGAACATTTAATCATATATGATACTACATATGTACCTAAATCTGGAGATAAAAGTTCTATGGCTCGTTTTCGTGGATATCATTATTCCGAATATGAAGAGAAATTTGAAGAAATATATGAATTGATTTCTAGAGACTCTGTATATAGTGGTTACTTTGATAAATTTGTAAAAAATGAATTTCTAATTAGAGAGAGACAAAAACAGCAGGTAGATGAATTATTCCTTGAGCAAATTAATAACTGGAGGGTCTCATTAAGTAACTACCTTTATATAAATAATCCTAGATATAAATCTGTGGAAATTATAAATGATGTGGTTCAAGAGTTTATCAATCAGATTGTTTTCTTAAGAATATGCGAAGATAGAAATTTGCCTTTATACCACAAATTAAAGGAAACGATAAATGACGAAGAACTAATAAAAGAAAAGTTAGAAGAACTTTTTTATGATGCAGATAAGAGATATAATTCTGGTCTATTCGATAAAGATAATATTATATTTGATTTAGACAATGATATTATAGTAGAAATTATAGAAGGTTTATATTACCCTCAAAGTCCATATCTTTTTAATATTATAGAATCTAACTTGTTAGGAAAAATATATGAGATGTTTTTAACGGAGCAACTAGTAATAAATTCAGAAAACAAGGTAGTTTTGGCAAAGAAAAAAGAAAATATTAATCGTTCTGTAGTCACAACACCTGTTGAAATTGTAAAATATATGGTTACTAGTACTATGTCAAAGCTATGTGCTGGGAAAACACCTGAAGATATTTTAAACCTTAAAATAGCTGATATAGCTTGTGGTTCAGGAGTATTCCTAGAGGAAGTTTTTGATTATTTAATACAATATTGTTTAAATTGGTATGAAGTAAATGAACCTGAACATTTAATTGAGATTGATAATGGTATGAGGAAATTACCTCTAGAAGAAAAGAAGAAAATACTTAGCTCTTGTATATTTGGTATAGATATAGACATACATGCAGTAGAGGTAGCAAAGTTCTCATTACTAATAAAATTAATTGAGGAAGAGACTGCTCCATCAGTAGTTGGTTCAACACCAATTTTACCAAGTTTAGATAAGAATATTTTTTATGGAAACTCATTAGTTAGTGATGATGAATTAAATGGAAGGGTATTAAATACAAAAGATATTTTGGAAATAGTGCCATTTAATTGGTCATCGATTAATTGTGGAGAAAACTTTGATTTTATAATCGGGAATCCACCCTATGTAAATACAGAAGGCATGCATGAACTATTGAATGAGATAGAGTTTGATATTTATAAGAAAGAATATGAAACATCATATAAACAATTTGACAAGTATTTTATATTTATTGAAAGGGCATTACAAAAAATAAAAGATGATGGGTATGTATCTTATATTGTTCCTAATAAATTTTTTAAAATAAGCTCAGGACAGAAATTAAGAAATTTAATAGCTAGTGAAAACTATTTAGAAAGTCTAGATGATTTTGGGGATACACAGCTTTTTGAAGATAAAACTATATATAGCTCCATCCTAGTAATGAACAAAACAAATAATATAAATTTTAGATTTAATAAGGTAGACTCAGTTGCTGCTCTTTGGGCCGGAGAAGAAAATAATAATGAAATAATACTAAAAAACGAGATTTTAAATGAACTACCATGGAGATTAACTACTGACATAGAGTTTCTAAAGTTGCTTAAGAAGCTGGATGAAAAGTCAGTTCCAATCACTAAACATATAAAGATTTATAATGGAATTCAGACTAGTGCTGAGCGCCCTAAACCAGTTTATTGGTTTTCAATGAAAGATGTGGTTTATGAAGACGAACATTCAGTAAGTATACTAAGGGATAACAAGACTTATGTTATTGAAAAAGAAATTTTAAAACCATATTTTAAGCCTACAAAAAGAGATGAAAAAGGACTGAATTCATACAGTATTATTAAGACTGATAAATTAATAATATTTCCTTATGATGAGGAAGGTATATTAATACCAGTTGATATTATGGAAACTAGTTATCCCGGAGCATTTAGTTATTTAAAGGATAATTATAATCGTTTAGTTCCTAAGCAAGTTGATTCTATAGGTAAGAGGGATGTACCTAATGCGACTAAAGACACATGGTATCAGTATGGAAGAACTCAAGCTTTAACCACCTTTATTAATAACCCAAAGCTTATTGTGGGTATTTTAAGCAAAGAGCCAATGTATGCATTTGATAATGATGATATGTTGATATCATCAGGTGGTACAGCAGGATATTGTGCTATTAGCATGAAAGAAGATAGTCCTTACTCTTTGGAATATATCCAAGCATGGCTTACAAACAGATATACAGAAAAGTTAATTAAAATAATTGGGAGTGATTTCGAGAATGGATTCACATCAAGAGGTACATTTGTTTTATCTAAATTATCATTTGTAGAATTAGATTTGAATATACCAGAACAAAACCAAATGCATAATGAAATAATTGAAAAAACCCAAAAAATATATGATATTAATAATAAATTATCCAAAGATATAGAAAAAAGTTCTAAAGAAATACTAGGAAGGCAAAAAGAAAAACTGATATCAGAAGTAGATGACATTATAACTAAAATTTACGAAATTGAAATATAAGGTGAGATTATGAAACTAAAAAAGAATACTACAAAACAGAAATTAAGAGGAGCATACTATACCCCAATCCAATTATCAGATGCAATGGTAGGTTTTTTTACTGATAGCGAGATAAAAAATGTACTTGAGCCTAGTTGTGGAGATGGTGTTTTTGTTGATAGCATTATGCAAAAAGAGATACTAGATATTTCAGGGACTATAACTGCTATAGAAATTGAGGAATCAGAAGCTAAAAAAGTAATATTAAAATATCATAATAATAAAAATATCAATGTATTAAATACAGATTTTTTTGATTTTTATAAAAAAAACTATAATGATGTAAAATATGATTTAATTTTAGGGAATCCTCCCTATATTAGGTATCAATACCTTACAGAGAAACAGCGTGAAATACAATCAGAAATTTTAACAACACACGGTATGAAATCAAATAAATTAATTAATGCCTGGGTTGCTTTTTTAGTCGCTTGTATTCATATGTTAAATGATAACGGGAAAATAGCATTTGTTATTCCAGCTGAAATTTTACAGGTAGCATATGCTGAAGATTTAAGATTGTTTTTATCAAATCAATTAGCTAAAATTACATTAATAACATTTGAAAAGTTAGTTTTCCCAGACATTGAACAGGAAGTACTTATTTTTATAGGTGAAAAAGGAAATGAAGAAAAGGGGATTAGAATAATAGAATTAGAAGATTTAAAAGAACTTGAAACCTTGGACTTACCATCTAATAAGTTTCAAAAAATGAATCATACAAAAGAAAAATGGACAAAGTATTTTACTACAAAAGAAGAAATACAATTGATACAGCAAATAAAAAATGATTCTAGGTTTGTCAAATTTTCAGAATATGGAGTAATAAATGTTGGAATAACAACTGGTAACAATTCATTCTTTTCAATAGATAAAGAAACAGAAGAAGAATACCAATTAACATCAGCTCTTATTCCACTGATTGGTAGAAGTGCTCATGCAAAAGGAATTTACTACACAGAGGACGATTGGCTAGAAAATGTAAATAGTAGTAAGAAGTCACAATTATTAAATTTTCAAGATATACCTTATGAACAATATCCAGAAAAACATAAAGAATATATAAATCTTGGAGAAAAAAATGGAGACAATTTAGGATATAAGTGTTCTATAAGGGATAGGTGGTATATTGTACCATCAATATGGATACCTGATGCTTTTTTCTTAAGGAGGAACTATTTGTATCCAAAATTTGTATTAAATAAATGTAATGCTGTTTCAACGGATACTATGCATAGAATTAAATTTAATGATGGGATCGATAAAGAAACAGTTTTATTATCTTACTATAATAGTATATCATTTGCTTTTGCAGAGATTTGTGGTAGAAGTTATGGTGGAGGAGTGCTAGAAATTTTACCAGGAGAATTAGGAAATGTAATGCTACCTATGATTGAAACAATAGATTTAAGAATTAAAGAAAAATTACTTAATGAAATTGATAGTATAGTTAGGAATGATGAAGATATAGAAAAAGCACTTGATTTGGTTGATAAAGAAATACTAGTAAACATTTTGGGAATTGATAAGAAAACATGCAAAGATTTTAGGAAGATATGGAAGAAGTTACAAGGTAGGAGATTAGGAAGAACAAGAACTGTTGAAGGATAAAACTTAAATTATATTAATATTTAAAGACTTAATTATAAAGGACTGGAGGGAGCATTATGTCTTTACAGGATGAGATTACGACAAAGGCAAGTCAAATATTTAGGGATTCTTATCAAATGTCAATTGGAGAGTTGATAAATTTATATCGTGATGGGGAGATGGATATACATCCTGAATTTCAGAGAGTGTTCAGATGGAATGATTATCAAAAAACAAGATTAATTGAATCTATTATGCTTAATATTCCTATACCTCCTATTTTTGTTAGCCAGGATGATGATGGGGTATGGGATGTTATTGATGGTGTTCAAAGATTATCAACTATTTTCCAATTTGTTGGTATATTAAAAGACGATAATAATAAAGATGTAGAACCCTTAATATTGTTAGGTACTGATTATTTACCATCATTTGAGGGCATGAGATGGGAGAATGAAGAAGAGGAATTGGGATTCACAAAGCAACAACAACTAAATTTTAAAAGATCAAGACTAGATGTAACTATAGTAAAGAAAGAAAGTGACCCTAATACAAAATATGAATTATTTCAAAGACTTAATACAGGTGGTTCTTTATTAAGTGATCAAGAAGTAAGGAATTGCCTAATGATAATGTCAAATAAGGATTTTTATGAATTTGTTACTTCTCTAGAAAAGTATGATAATTTTAGGGACACTATTCCTATCTCTGATAGAAAAAGTGATGAAGAATATAGAATGGAGCTACTTTTAAGATTGTTGGTAGCTGATGAAATAGATTGGAATATTATAAATGAGTATAAAGCATTTTCTCAGTTACTTGATAAAGAGGTTTTAAAATTATGTGATAATAAGCTATATGATAAGAATCTAGTTGAAGAGAAGTTCCATAAAACATTTGATTTAATATATGATACTTTAGGAGAGGATGTATTTAGAAGATTCTCTGGAGTAAAACATATTGGCCCATTTTTAAATGCTTCATATCAAGCAATTAGTTATGGTGTATATAGTAATATAGATGAAATTTTAGAACTAGGGGATTCTAAAACATGGTTATTGGATAAAATAAAGCAAATGTATAATATGGATGATTTTTCAAAAAATATGGTTCCTGGGGTTAGAGCAATACCTAGATATAAAGATTTATCAAATTTTGGTATGAATTATTTTAAACCATGAAAATAAGAACCGTAAATGAACTTCAAGACTTAATTGATAAAGAATTAAGTTGGAGAAAAAAAGAATTAACTTCTATAAAAAGTAATATAATTCAATCTAGAAAATATGCTAAGAATACAGCTATGAGATCAGGGATCGCATTATTATACGCACATTGGGAAGGTTCAATAAAGAATATTGCAACCTATTATCTTTGCTTTGTTTCGTGTAAGAAAATTCCTTATAAAAACTTGAAAAAGAACTTTTTAGCTATTTCAATTAATAAGGAGCTAACAGAATATAAAGAATCTAATAAAGCTACACTTCATAATAGAATTATTAATATGTTGTTTGATAAGATGGAAGAACCATCCAGAATACCATATGAAAACGTGATAAATGCAAATAGCAACTTAAATTCTGTAATTTTTGAAGAAATAATGTCTACAATTGGATTAGATACTACAGAATATGAAGGTAGCTATACATTGATAGATGAAGTACTATTAAACATGAGAAATAGAATTGCCCATGGGGAAAGGTTAGAAGAAATCAGTTTAGATGAAGAAAGATTTATTGAAATATATGATCGGATAATTGCTTTAATAAACCTATTTGCTAGCCAAATCACAAATGCTGCATGTTTAGAAGAGTATAAGGTTGAAATATAGAATAATATAAATAATTCAAAGCAATAGATAGCAATAATTAATTTTATAATTAGATATCCAAATCACTTAAACCTACAATTAATCCTTGTAGGTTTTTTTATTTAACTTAGGAGGTGTAAATTATGCTCTTGTACCTAACCAGTACAGGAAATGTAGGATTATTTGATTTTTTAACAGAAGAATCAGGTATGCTGTTAAATCATAGAAGAAACAGAAAACTATAATATAATAACAGTTAAAAATATTGATAAGATTAAAGACAAGATACTTATATGTGCAAGTCCACAGGGGATGCATAAGGAGTAGTTATTAAAATTAATGGATACGAGTAGTGTTAAGATACCTTATGAAATAATAGATAGAAGACCTGGGGAGGTTGCTATTTGTTATGTTAATCAAACAAAAGCTTTCAGGGAATTAGGATGGAAAGCAGAAAAGAATTTTGAAGATATGTGTAGGGATTGACGGAGATCAAAAATAAATAATCCTAGTAGGTATGAAAATGAAAGTAAGGCTACATCAAATAGTAGAAAAATACTTAACTAGTAATAGTTGAAAATCCATTATAAAAAAGCCATAACTGTAATTCAACTTGCTAGTTATGGTTTTACTCTTCCCAAGAGTTCTTTTCATCTCTATGCACATAATACTCCCAAAGGAATAAATTAATATATAATCTTTTTTAGGAGGTTTTCTTATGGCAAAGGTAC
>Ga0265293_10011827_pt1 | contig 11740 bp, 9 predicted proteins | sample Munlanlewell138R_FD_192505 | JGI IMG/M metagenome (GOLD analysis project Ga0265293, IMG submission 192505) | Leachate microbial communities from a municipal landfill in Southern Ontario, Canada - Leachate well 138R | ecosystem: Engineered > Solid waste > Landfill > Unclassified | place: Canada... | reverse complement strand
GTCGAGCTTCAGATGGAGGGCCTGGTTGTCGCGGTTCTGGGTGGCCTGGATCAGGAACACCATGAGGAAGGTGATGATCGTCGTGCCGGTGTTGATCACCAGCTGCCACGTCTCGGAGAAGCCAAAGATCGGGCCGGACACCGCCCATACGATGACCAGTGCGGTCGCGGCGGCGAACACCACCGGCTTCCCGCTGAGGACGGACACGGCATGCGCGAAGCGAGGGAAGCCGTGCAGGCCGTCGTCCTGCCCCGCCGGGCTATCCGCACGACGGCGCTCCAGCTCCTCGCGCAGGTCCTCGTGGCGTTCCTGGTGCTCGGACCGCGAACGATCGCGCTCGGTCTCGTCCATACTGGTCTCCTCTGGCATGACGAGATGTCATCACAGCTGCCGTGGACGAGGGGGAGCGGTTCTTCCCGTAGCGTGGCGGTTTCGTGACAGGCCGCACGAGGGCGCCCCGAGTCAGTCCGCGTATGGGCTGGACGAGCCGGGCATAATCCGACTACGAGCGTGTTCGGCGCCCGAACGAGGGTCGGTACGAGGAAGGCCATCCACGATGCCCACCGCGCAGGTCAACGGCACGGAGATCTATTACGAGACCCACGGCAGCGGCTTCCCGCTGGTGTTCGCGCACGGTGGCTTTGGGGGCCTCGGGACCGGCGCGGGCGGGAACGTCCCCGCGTGGGTGTCGAAGTTCGCCGAGCACTTCGAGGTCATCCTGCCCGACCGTCGCTCCTCCGGCCGTTCCGGGTTCCCGGATGTGCCGCACTCGATGTCGCTGTTTGCCAGCGACATCCGCGAGCTGCTCCGCCACCTGGGCCACGAGCGCGCGTTCGTGTGGGGCACCTCCGCCGGAGGCCCGATCGCGATGACCTTCGGGCACGAGCACCCGGACGCCGCCGCCGGCCTCGTCGTCGCGGAGACAGCGCCGTGGCTCTCGCAGGATCCCGACCTCCTCGGCCGGCTCCGCGAGCGCATCGATGTCCTCAACACGAGCGGTGTCGACGCCGCCTACGAGGCGCGCCGCGAGGGCGGAACGGTGGGCCTCAACCTGTTCGCGGCGACGCGCCCGGCGGAGTCCGAGGAAGAACAGCGCCAGCGTGACGAGCGTCGTGCCGCCATCCAGGCACAGCTCGCGACCGTGCCTCGGGAGGAGCGCATCTACAAGTACGGCGCGGAGCTGCGCACGTACGCGGCGCACGTCGACTTCGATGCGACGGGCTGGTTCCGCGACCTGAAGATGCCGGTTCTCGTCGTCTACGGCACGGGCGACACCGTCTACCCGGACGTCGGGTGGCGCGAACTCGCCGAGGGCATGCCCAATGTGGAGGTCGCCTACTTCGCCGGCGAGGAGCACGGCGCGGCCAGCAACACGCCGGACGGCCAGGCCACGATCCTCGACTTCCTTCGACGCAACACGCCCGCCTAGAGTCACCACCAGCGGGACGCCCTCGGGCTCCCGCCCGCAGCCCCCAGCGTCGAGGACGAGGAGCAGTCGTGGAGGTCAACGCGCCCTGGCCGGGCACCGTGCAGGAGATCGCCGTGTCCGCAGGCGACCGCGTCGAGCGCGACCAGCCGCTCCTCACACTGGAGGCGATGAAGATGCTCACGCCGATCCTCGCGCCGGAGGCGGGGACGGTCGGCGCGGTGCAGGTCGCGGTGGGCGACTTCGTCGAGGAGCGCGCGGTGCTCCTCACGCTGGAGGCGGGCGGCCCGGTCTAGTCCAGCTCTCGCAGCGAACGCTCGGTGGCGAACGCGATTACCGAGTAGACCGAGAAGATGATCCCGGCGCTGATGAGCGCACCGTCGGCGCCGAGGACCTCGGCGACCGCGCCGGAGAGCAGTGACCCCAGCGGGATGAGGCCGGCGATCGAGAGCATGTAGATGCTCATCACCCGGCCCATCATCTCGTTCGGCGTGTTGAGCTGGATCAGCGTCTGGTTCAGGTTGATGTGCACGCCGCCGTTGAGGCCCCAGATCAACAGCGCGAGTGCCGTGAGGGCGTACCAGTCCGACAGCCCCATCAGCACGATCGCCGGGCCCGCGATGAGCAGGTTCGCGAGGAACCAGAACCCCTTCCGCGACAGTCCGCTCCGCGTCGCGAGGAAGGCCGACATCGCCAGCATCCCGATCGAGGTGAACGCGAGCAGCAGCGAGTTCAGGCCCGCGCCCACCTCCAGCTTGGTCCGCGCGAGCTCCGGGACGAGCACGAAGATCGGTCCGAGCTGGAACAGCCCCGTCATGATCGAGGCGATCACGAGCGCCCGAAGCTCCGACCGCCCGAACACGAACCGCCCGCCCTCGGCGGCGGCGGTACGCATCGGCGGGCGCGCCTGCGCTGGCGGTGCGACCTCCGGCAGCGTCACCCCGCGCATGAACAGCAGGGACAGCAGGTAGAGCCCGGCGAGGAAGGCGAAGGCGCCGCCGTAGTCGAAGGCGGCGATGGTGACGCCGCCCGTCACGGCGCCGACGAACTGCGCGAGGTTCTGCCCCATCGTACGGAGCACGATGCCGTTCACCAGCCGGTCCGCCGGGACGATCATCGGCACGATCGCCGTCATCGGCGGCATCACGCTCGCCGTCACGAACCCCACGGCGAGGGCGGCACCCAGCGCCACCGCGGCATCGACGAGCCCCGCGAACGTCGCCGCCGACAGCAGCGCGAGGAGCACCGCGCCTGCGGCGAACGAGGTGCTCGTCATCCGCTTCCGGTCGAAGCGGTCCGCCCAGACCCCGGCCGGCACGGTGATGAAGAACGCCGGTACGCCGAGCGCGAACCCCACGAGCCCGCCCAGGCCCGCGCGGTCTGTCAGCTCCAGCACGAACAGCACGAACGCGAACCGCTGCGCTCCGAACCCCAAGAAATAACAGAAGTTCGAGAGCCAGTAGTTACGGTACGTCCGCTCCCGTAGCAACTCCAGGACGTGCGCGGTCGGGGCAGCGGTGGGCGCAGCGTTCACGCGCGGCGGCAGGACCGGCGTCGGCGTTGCTGCATCCTCGGGTGGAGGTTCGGACGGGACCTGGAGGGCCATCTCACCTGCCTCGACGGTACCGGGGTAGGAGATCGTGGCCCGCCATCCTACCGGCACCGTCGAGGCGGTGCGTTACACCTCGTATGCGACCTCGCCGCCTACCATCGTGAGGGCGACCGGGAGGTCGCGCAGCTCGGTGGCGGGGACGCGGCGGATGTCCTCGGACAGCACGACGAGGTCGGCGAACTTCCCGGGCTCGATGCTGCCCTTCCGGTCGTCCGCGAACTCGGCGTACGCGCCGTTGATCGTGTGCATGCGGATCGCCGTGTCCAGGTCGACGCGCTCCTCTGGCCCGCAGACGTCCCCGTCCCGGGTCGCCCTCGTCATCGCTTGCTCGATGCCGAACAGCGGCCGGTAGTCCGTGACCGGAGCGTCCGAGGACCCCGCGACGCGGACACCAGCCTCGATGAGGGACTTGGCCGGGAACATGACGTCGGCGCGGTGCCGTCCGTAATTCCGGATGTAGCCGTCCCCGAACTCCCAGAAGAACGCAGGTTGCATCGCGGGGACGATCCCCTGCTGCCGGACGCGCTCCTGCAGGTCAGGTGGCGTGATGCCGCAGTGGTCGATGCGGTGGCGGAGGCCCTCGCGGGGGTGCTCCGCCTGGGCGCGCGCCATCGCGTCGAGCGTCTGCTCGATCGCCTGGTCGCCCACGGCGTGGACGGTGCATTGCCAGCCGGCGCGGTGCGCGCGGCCGATGAGGTCGTCGAGCTCGTCCTGCGCCCAGTACGCGATCCCGGAATCGTCCGGGTCCACGGTGTAGGGCTGCCTCGTGGCGGCGGTGGGGCCGCTGCTCGACCCGTCCGTGATCACCTTGAACGCCCCGATGCGCAGGCGGTCGCTGCCGAAGCCGGTGCGGAGCCCGGTGCCCGAGAGCAGCCCCACGAGTGGATGCTCGAACGAGTTCACAGTCGCGAAGGCGTACAGCCGCACCTGGATCTCGCCCCGCGCCACGAGGTCCGTCGCGATCTCCATCGCCGGGCCGAGGAGCCCTCCCGCATCGTGCACGCTCGTCAGCCCGCTCGCGAGGTCGGCGCGGTTCGCCGCGAGCAGGTACTGCCGCGTGTCCTCCTCCGTGGCCATCGAGGCGTCCCGGAGCGGTGCGTTCGCCCGCTCGTATGCGACGCCCAGGAGCGTCTCGCCGTCTGCATCGCGGTCGTAGCGACCGCCGTTCGGGTCGGCCGCCGTCATCGAGAGGCCGGCGACCTCGGCGGCCTTCGTATTGAACGCGACGATGTGGCCGCAGGTGCGCGTGAGGACGACGGGGTGATCCGGCGCGACCGCGTCCAGGTCGTGGCGGTTGGGGTGTCGCTGCTCGACGAGCCTCGAGTGGTCGTAGCCGCGGCCGCGGATCCAGCTCCCAGCGGGCTGCTCCTCGGCGCGCCGCCGTACGGCCTCGGCGATCGCGGCCACCGAGTCCATCCCGGCCGCCTTGCAGTCGATCGCGTACTGCGCGCCGCCGACGCCGGTGAAGTGCTGGTGCGCGTCGATGAACCCGGGCAGCAGCGAGCGCCCGCTGAGGTCCACGCGCCGCGTACCGGGGCCAGCGGTCGCGGACACCTCGGCGTTGGAGCCGACGGCGAGGATGCGCCCATCGGAGACGGCGACCGCCTCCGCGATCTGGTTGGTCGGGTCCACGGTGTGCACCACACCGCCGGTGAACACTACGTCTGCGCGGTCGCCAGCCATTGAGCGCCTCCCTCCGTGCGCGCGAATCGTAGCGCCACGGGGGAGGGCCCTAGCTGGCGGGAGCCTCCAGGGGTTCGCCGCCGTCCTCGGTGGGGGCGGGGAGCACGTCGAGCACGGCGGCTGCGGCCGCACTCGCAGTGGCCGCGGCACGGGCCTGGATGCCGCGCACGCGGACGAGGAACACCGTGCCGCCGAACACCATCACCGCCGCGCCCAGCAGGAACGCGACCGGGACGCTGGTCAGGTCCACCACGCGCCCGCCGCCGATCGCGCCGAGGAGGAACCCGGCCGCGAACGAGGCGGAGCCGAGGCTCGCGACTGTCGCCATGCCGAGGTCGCGCCCGGTGTCCACCTGCAACGCCTGTGCCGACACGTTCGCGAGCGCTGCCCCGAGGCCGGGGCCGACCGTCACACCGAGGAGGATCAGCGGGTATGACTCGGTCCACGCGATCGTGGACAGGCCCGCGGCCATCGTCGCGGTGCCCGCGAAGACCAGCCACGGCCGTGAGAAGCGGTCCGCCAGCCGTCCGAGGAACGGTTGCGAGAGCCCTCCCACGATCTGCTGCATCGCGAACACGAGCCCCACCATCGTCGCCGTCGTCGCGAGCGACTGTTCGAGGTGCACCGCGAGGAACGACATCGACACGCCGGTCGCGAGGGCGAAGCAGGTGCGGAGCAGCATCAGCGCCTGCATGGTGGGGTGGCGGAAGATCTTGCCCCACGGCGCGGTGATCTGCGTCGTCCCGAGGTGCAGCCTCGCGGGCCGCGCCGGCAGCAGCACCCAGATCAGCACGAACACCACCGCGTACAGGACCGCCATCGAGAGGAACACCTGCCCGAGGCCCCACGTGTCGCGGATGACCCCGGCGAACAGCGGTCCGAGCCCGAACCCGAGGAAGTCCGCGACGCCGAACGCCCCCATGTAGCGGCCCTCGGACCCCGCGGGGGCGAGGTCGCCGACGTACGCCTGCGCGTTGGAGAAGATCAGCGCGGAGCCGATCCCGGAGATCGCGCGGTAGAGGATCAGCATCTCCAGCGAGTCGGCGGACCACCACCCGACCGCGGAGAAGAAGTACGCCGCCGCACCCAGGAGCAAGAACGGCTTGCGCCCGAACCGGTCCGCCCACCGTCCGATGAACGGACTGACGAGCAACTGTGGGATCGCGAACGCCGAGACCGTGAGCCCGATCGTCGCCCCGCTCGCGCCAAAGGTGGTCGCGTAGACTGGGAGCAACGGCAGCACCATCCCGAGCCCCATCGTCGCGGTGAACATCGACATCGCGATGGTGAGGAAGGGGCGGCTCAGCATCGCCGGATCGTATGCGGGCGCGCCCTCACGCACATCACGGACGCGATGACATTCGGCGAGATCTCCGGGCGAGTAACGTCCGTCCTCACTCCGTCTCCGTCGGGACCGGACGAGATGCCGCAAAACGACCCACCTGTACGCTCGTACCGTCCTCAGGACGACCATTACCGACAACGCGCGTATGATTCCGCGATTCCAGCGTCGCCCGCTGAAGGGTGCTCCGTTGCCGCGTCGTCGGCTGTTCCACGGTTGGTGGATCGTGCTGGCGGGAGGGGCCCTGCAACTGCTGCAGGGCTCGCTCCTCGGGCAGGCGTACGGTGCCTACGTGGTGGTCCTCAGCAACGAGTTTGGGTGGAGCCGCACGGTCCTCGCGGGCGCGTCCGCCCTCCGCGAGGCCGAGGGCGGCATCGTCGGCCCGTTCCAGGGCTGGCTCGTCGACCGCATCGGCCCAAAGGCGGTGGTGCGCATCGGGCTCGTGATCCTCGCGCTGGGCTTCCTGCTCTTCAGCCGCATCAATACGCCGCTCCAGTTCTACGGCGCGTTCCTGGTAATGGCGGTCGGGGCGAGCCTGGTCGGGTACCTCACCCTCACCACCGCCGTCGTGAACTGGTTCGAGCGCCGCCGCTCCACCGCCCTGAGCCTGGTGAGCGTGGGAGGCGCCCTCGGCGGGGTCGTCGTGCCGCTGGTCGTGCTCGCCCTCGAGGGGTGGGGGTGGCGGAACACCGCGATGCTCTCCGCCGTCCTGACGCTCGTGGTCGGGTTCCCGATGACGAGGCTGCTCGTGAGCCGGCCGGCGGACCTCGGACTCCTGCCCGACGGCGACGCGCCGCTGCCCGAGGGCGCCCCGCGGATCCTCGGCTCCTCGCCCGCCCGCGACTTCACGCTCCGTGAGGCGCTGCGAGAGCCCTCGTTCTGGTGGCTCTCGTTCGGGCACGGCGCGGCGTTGTTCGTCGTCGGTGCCGTGAACGTCCACATGGTCTCGCACCTCAACGAGTCGCTCGGGTACTCGCTGGGCGCGGCCGCCGGGGTCTACTCGGCGGTGACGCTCGTGTTCATGTTCGGGACGCTCGCCGGAGGGTGGATCGGTGACCACTCCAGCAAGCGGTTCATGGCGTTCTGCTGCATGGGGATGCACGCGGTGGGGATGGTGATCCTCGCGCACGCCTCGAACGCGTGGATGGTGGGTGCCTTCGTGATCATCCACGGCAGCGCGTGGGGGATGCGCGGGCCGCAGATGGCGGCGCTGCGCGCGGACTACTTCGGGCGCGCCTCCTTCGGGGCGATCATGGGGATCTCCAACATGGTCGTGATCCTCGGCGCGATCGCGGGGCCGCTGATCGCCGGGTTCATGTACGACATCACGGAGTCCTACCGCGCCGGCTTCGACATCCTCGCGGGCTTCGCCGCCGGCGGCTCGATCTTCTTCGCCCTGGCGCGCCGTCCGAGGCGTCACGACCGACAGGGCGACTCCGAGTCTGAGCCGCCGGAGCCGACCTCGATCCTCCCGGCACCGGCTGAGGGCGAGGCCGCGTCCGTTCCGGCGTAGTGCGAGCGCGGCGTCAGGTGCCTCGACACGCCGGCCATACTGGTCGCATGACCGAACTCCACCCCGACTGCCTCGCCGAGACGGTGAACGACGAGTGCGCGCGCGTCCGCTGCCGTCTCCCGCGTGGCCACGAGGGTCTGCACGACGACAGCAACGGCTGGACATGGGCCTCGTCCCGGGAGTAATCCGCCCCGGGAGTAGCCCTCGCCCGATGCTGTGTGCGGGCTAGTTGATGTCAGCGCGGAACGTGTCGCACCGCTCCATGTCGCCGCCCTGGTAGCCCACGAGGAACCACTGCTGTCGCTGCGCGGCCGAGCCGTGGGTCCACGCCTCGGGCTGGACTTCACCCTGGAAGCGTTCCTGGATGCGGTCGTCACCGACGGCGGCCGCAGCGTCGAGGCCGGCCGCGATGTCCGCCTCGGTCAGTCGTTCGATGAGCTCGGTGTCCGTCGCGTGGTGCGCCCAGATGCCGGCGAAGCAGTCGGCCTGCAGCTCCGTGCGGACCGCATTGCTCCCCGGGCCCGTCGCCCCGCCGACCTCGTCGAGGAGTCCGAGCAGGTTCTGGACGTGGTGGCCGTACTCGTGCGCCACGACGTACGCCTCGGCGAAGGGGCCACCCTGGGCGCCGAACTGCGTCTGGAGTTCCTGGAAGAAAGTCAGGTCCAGGTACACGCTCTGGCCCGGCGGGCAGTAGAACGGCCCGACTGCGGAGGACGCCGCGCCGCACTGCGTGTTCGTCTGGCCGGTGAACAGCTCCGTGGGCGCGAACCGGTAGGAGGCGTTCCGCCGCTCGAACTCGCCGTCCCAGTATTCCTGCACGCTGTTCACGACCGCGACGATGCGGCAGTCCTGCCGCTCGTTCGCGTCCTCGCCGGTCTGGCAGTCCTCGGACAGCGTCGAGTCGGAGACGGAGCCGCCCGACAGGGCCGAGCCGCCGCTGCCCGTGAGCCCGCCGAGGTCCATCCCCCCGCTGAGCACGAGGATGAGGAGGACCACGACCCCGACGATCCCGCCTCCACCGCCGAGGGCAGCCGGCATCCCACCGAGTCCGCCCACCGAGCGCGCACCTCGACGATCCCGCACCTGCGAGGTGTTGAGTCGAGCCCCTCGTTTGAACCGCATGGAGGCACCTTTCGCCCACGCTCACGTACACCGGTGTGGTGGAGTGGCCCTCCATCCCGCCCGGTGCGCGATCGTAGAACGTCGTTAGGTGTACGGCGTTGAGAAAGTGCGCAGGCGAGCCCGAGCCCCTCCCGCCTCGATCTCACCAGATCCACCACGACGGGCCGTTGTCCTCGTCATCCCCGTTGTCGAACGGCCAGAAGTCCCAAGCGCCGAATAGCGACTGCTCCCCTTCGGAGGGCTCGGTCGTGGGGGCGGTCGGAGATGCCGTCGGCGGTGATTCGGGTGCGGTCGTCGTTGGCGATGGTGTCTCCGTGGTCGTTGGCGGCTCGGGTGTCGTGGTCACTGTCTCGGTGGGCGTTGCCGTCTCAGTGGGTGTTGTCGACTCGGTCGGTGATGCCGTCGGAGTTGAAGTGGGCGACTCAGTCGGGGTAGGTGTTGCCGGGGCCGTCGAGGTAGGTGGCGGCGTTGGCTCCGGTGTGGGCTCCGGTGTTGGCTCTGGCGTCGACTCCGGTTCCGGCGTCGGTGTCCATGTGGGCTCCGGTGGGAACCGCGGTGGTGGCTCTTCGGTTGGCTTGGGCGAGGGCGTCGAGGTGGGTGTCGAAGTCGGCGTCGGGGCCGGGGTCTCCTCGGACGGGGGCGTCGAGGTCGGCGATGGCGAGGGGGTCTCGGATGGCGGCGAGAGTTCCGGGGCATCGATCGTGGGCGTCGACGACGGAGTCGCGGGCGGCGCTAGGGACGCGACCGGCGCGCTCGCGAGGGTGATGGTCGGAGTCGGGGCCTCGATGGGTGCGGGGGCAACGAGGGGGATGCGTCCGCCGCTCTCCTCGTCCGAGGCAAGGGTGAACGTGTCGGTGCGATCCAGGGGCGCGCTGCGCGCGGCGAGGGACATCGGCGGCCGCGTGTCGCCGCCAGAGGTCCACGCCTCCAGGAGGATGGGCAGACTGCCCGCGAGCACGCCCATGACGAGCACGACGAGCATCTGAAGTTGGCGACTCAGAAGGCTGATCCTCGGACATGCCGCTTCCGCTACGTGCGAGCCTCCTTGCCATGACGTGACAGAGGTATTGCGGGAACAGCGACGCCTCTGCGTCGCTCATCGCGCGGGCACTCCGGGATCCCTCGGCGTACTCGCCTTCATCCTCGCGTCAACGCGTGCCGCCGGCGAGGAGCCCCCTCGCCCATAACGGCCGTGCGGTTAGAGTCCCTCCCGGGTCGGACGCACGAACGCCTCCGATGCTTGTTGAGGAGACCAGCATTAACGAGGCGTACCTCGCGACGGGCGTGTTCATCGCCACCTATGTCGCCATCGCATCTGAACGGGTGCACAAGACGAGCGCCGCCCTTGCGGGAGGCATGCTCGTCATCTTCATCGGCGTCCTGGACTCCCATGAAGCATTCGACGCGATCGACCTCAACGTCATCTTCCTGCTCGCCGGGATGATGGTGATCGCGAACACGATGGCGAGCACGGGCGTCTTCCAGTGGCTCGCCGTCCGCACCACGAAGGTGGCCGGTGGGCACCCGTTGATGGTGCTGATCCTCCTGTGCCTCGTGACCGCGGTGGTGTCCTCGGTGCTCGACAACGTCACCACGGTCGTCCTGATCGCGCCGATCACGGTGCTGGTGGCGCGGACGCTGAGGGTGCCCGCGCCGCCGATGCTCATCGCGGAAGCGATCGCCTCGAACCTCGGCGGGGCCGCCACGCTGATCGGCGACCCTCCGAACGTGCTCATCGGGTCGCACGCCGGCATCGGGTTCGCCGAGTTCGCGTGGCACGTCGCGCCGGGCGCGATCCTCGCGCTGGCCGCGTACATCGCCTACCTCTGGTTCCGGATGCGCGGCTCCATGGTCGCCAACCCGGAGGTCCGCGCCGAGGTGATGAAGCTCGACGAGTCGTCGCTGATCACGAACCACACCCTCCTGCGGATCAGCCTCGGCGTCCTGGCGCTCACGCTGGTCGGGTTCGTCTTCCACGGCCCGCTGGGATACGAGCCCGCGGCCGTGGCGATGATGGGCGCGACGCTCCTCCTCGTCGTCACCCGTGTCGACCCCTACGAGGCGCTCCGGGAGGTCGAGTGGGTCACACTCTTCTTCTTCATCGGGCTGTTCATCCTCGTCCGCAGCCTGGAGGTCACCGGCGTCCTCGACGAGGTCGGCCAGTTCGCCGTCGACGCTTCTGGAGGCTCCCGCGCCACGGGTACGTTCTTGCTGCTGTGGCTCTCGGCGTTCGCCTCCGGCATCGTGGACAACATCCCGTACACGGCCACCATGCTCCCGGTGGTGGACGATCTGACCGCCGAGCTCGGGCGAGACCCGGACGACCGCGTGCTGTGGTGGGCGCTCACCTTCGGCGCCGACTTCGGCGGCAACATGACGATCATCGGCGCGTCGGCCAACGTCCTCGTCGCGAACCTTGCCGCGAGGAACGGCGAGCCGATCTCGTTCTGGCAGTTCTTCCGCTACGGCTTCCCCGCGACCATCCTCACGGTCTTCGTGATCACTGGTTACCTCTGGGTGCGCTACTTCCTCATCTAGGCACATCCTTGCTGGAGGACCGCTCTCGCCCTCTCCCTCGTGACGGGAGAGGGCAACGGCAGCGCCCGATGCTTCTCGACCAGAACCGCTTATGGCCAGTGTCATAACGTTTGTGTTGAGGGCGCATCGCTCCTAGCATCCCCGCACCGGTGACAGGCACCGGTCGGGGTGGGCTCGTTCCTCAGGGGGAAACTGATGGAACGGACCTATTGGAGGGGTGCGCGCGTTGGGCGACGCACCATGCTGCGCGGCAGTGGACTCGGCCTCGCCGGACTGGCGGGGGCCGCCCTCGTCGGATGCGGCAGCAGCGATGACGACTCGACGCCCGAGGCCGGACAGCAGACCGGAGCGCAACTGACAGCGACGGCTGTCGCTACCGGGACAGGTGACGCGGGCCCGGTCAGCGCTGACCAGGTGCGCGTGCCCGCCGGGATCTACCAGGGCCCCGTGGGGCCCTCGGCGGCGGAGCTCAATCCGGCGGTGAACGCGAAGCCCGGCGGCGTC
>Ga0265293_10011826_pt1 | contig 11740 bp, 7 predicted proteins | sample Munlanlewell138R_FD_192505 | JGI IMG/M metagenome (GOLD analysis project Ga0265293, IMG submission 192505) | Leachate microbial communities from a municipal landfill in Southern Ontario, Canada - Leachate well 138R | ecosystem: Engineered > Solid waste > Landfill > Unclassified | place: Canada... | reverse complement strand
ACGCCGTGTTGCCAACCCGCGGTAGAGCAGTGCTTGCGGCGGTGGCTGTTTATTGCGTTTTCAGCGTCTGGATTTTTCACGATACGCTGATTTCGATGGTGACGATCTGGCTGCGGTCACAGACCTTCGCCCACGGCTTTCTCATTGTGCCGATCAGCTTGTGGCTGATCTGGCGACTGCGCGGCCGACTCGATGTGACCTGCGTCCGGCCCGAGCCCCTCGCGTTGCTGGCGGTGCTGGCTGCGGGGCTGGCGTGGCTGGTGGCCTACGGGGTGGATGTACTGGTTGTCGAACAGCTGGCTTTTGTGGCAGTGGTAATTGCCGGAGTCTGGGCAATTATCGGCACTGCGCTGGCATGGCGCCTGGCATTTCCCCTGGGTTTTCTGTTTCTCGCGGTACCTATGGGGGGCGGTCTGATCGCGCCATTGATGACATTCACCGCTGATACTACCGAGGCCCTGCTGCGCTTGACCGGTGTGCCGGTTTTTCGCGAGAGCATGTACCTGATGCTGCCCACCGGTACCTGGTCGGTGATCGAGGAGTGCAGTGGCGTACGTTATCTGATCGCTTCATTTACCCTTGGCCTGCTATACGCCTACCTCACGTACAGAAGCCTGTGGCGCCGCACGATTTTCGTGGCGGTGGCGATTATTGTGCCGATTCTCGCCAACAGTCTGCGCGCCTATGGAGTGGTGATGGTCGGCCATCTCAGCGAGATGCGTTTTGGTATCGGCGGCGACCACCTCATTTATGGCTGGGCCTTTTTTGGCCTGGTGATGATGCTGATGTTTTGGATTGGCGGTTTCTGGCAGCAATCCGTAGCGCCTGCCGCCACTAGCGCCACGCCAACAAGCCCGGCGAAGCGCGGCTTGGCACTGCCCCTGGTAGTCTGTCTGGCGATCCTGTGCGCTGGTATCTGGCCGGGGCTGGCGTTGATGCTCAACCGCAACGCCGAGGAGCTCACCAGTGTCGTGTTAGAGTCACCCGCCGCGCAAGGGCATTGGCAGGCGCACCACGATGCAAACTGGAGCTGGCAGCCCGCCATCGAGGACGCAGATCGCGAGCTGGACCAGATTTATATCGCCGCAAGTAGTGATGAGCGCCATGTCGTGGGATTGCATATTCGCCAGTACTTGCAGCAGCGCAGAGGGGTTGAGCTGGTCAGTGGGATCGAGCCGTGGCGCCCGGACCGCAGGCGTTGGCTTGTCCTCTCCCAGCAGTCGCAGCCGATTGAACTGCACGATGCAGTACAGGTAGACGAGGTGCAGCTGTCATCCAGCGAGCAAAAACTACTGGTGTGGTCCTGGTACCGGGTCGCCGGTCGCGACACCGCCAGTCCCTACGCTGTCAAGCTTTACGAGGCCATACAGCAGTTTCTCGAGGGGCGTCGTCACGGCGCACGAATATTTATCGCAACACCGCTCGGCAGTGATGTGAACCAGGCGAGAAGTATTCTGCAGAACTTTGTCGCCACCCATTACAACGCCATTAGTGCGTCGCTCGACGAGGGGGCTTCGCCGTGAGCAACGAACAGTTGTCTGCGGCGCCGCCGCTGATTGTGCATATCATCTTCGCACTCGGTACCGGCGGCCTGGAAAACGGCCTGGTCAATCTCATCAACCGCTGCCCGGCATCGCGCTACCGCCACGCCATCATCTGTCTTACCGATGCCCAGGACTTCGCCCGTCGTATTACTGCACCGGCGGTGGAAATTATCACTCTCGGCAAAAAGCCCGGCCATGATCCCTTTATGTACTGGCGCCTGTGGCGGGCGCTGCGCCGCCTGCAACCGGCAATTATTCACACCCGCAATCTGGCGGCTCTGGAAACGCAGATTCTCGGCGTACTTATGCCGGGCTGCAAACGGGTGCACGGCGAGCACGGCAGAGATATGGCCGATCTCGACGGCAACAATGTCAAATATCGTCTGCTGCGTCGCGCACTCAGCCCACTGATCCATCGCTTCATTGCCGTCAGCGCCGATCTCTCCCACTGGCTGGTTAGCAGGGTCGGAATTCGAGAAGACAAGGTGACGCAGATTTATAACGGCGTCGATCACCAGCATTTCCTGCCACCGCTGGCGGACAACAACGAGGTTTTGCCGGGCGGCTTGCCGGTTGGAGCACCAGCCGGATTTTTCAGCCGCGGTTGCACGGTGTTGGGTACGGTCGGTCGCCTCGCGGCGGTGAAGGATCAAATGCTGATTCTCACTGCTCTGGCGCGTATTTTCAGTACTCACCCGCAGTGGCGTGACAGCCTGCGGCTGGTCGTGGTAGGCGAGGGCCCACAACGCAAGACGCTGGAAACAGCCATTGAGGAACTGAATCTAGGCCCATGCGTGTGGTTGAGCGGCGAGCGCGATGATGTGCCGCAGCTGTTGCGCTGCATGGATATCTTTTTGCTCCCGTCACTGGCGGAGGGCATTTCCAACACCGTGCTGGAAGCCATGGCCTGCGGGCGTCCGGTGATTGCCACACGCACTGGTGGCAACCCGGAGCTGGTCGAACACGGCGTCACCGGTTTGCTGGTCGCAGTGGGCGATGCGGCGGATCTTGCCAGCGCCATTACCACACTGGTGGTGGATCCGGCGGCACGTCAGACCCTGGGCAACGCCGGGTTGCAGCGAATTAAGCGAGACTTTGATTGGCAGCGCACAGTAAACAGCTATTTGCACGTTTACGATGACATTCTGCGCAACTCAGTACATCAGCCTCAGCCGGAACTTTAGGGCCTAGTTATGTGTGGAATATCAGGCATCTTTGACCTTCGCGAACAGCGCACACCGCAGCGCACCGTACTGACGGTCATGAGCCAGACGCAGATCCATCGCGGCCCGGATGAGGGCGACATTTATTTGGCGCCAGGTATTGGTCTGGCGCACCGCCGTCTGTCGATTATCGATCGCGCGGGGGGGCAGCAGCCGATGCTCAGCGACGACGGCGCACTGTGCGTGGTCTATAACGGCGAGATCTACAACTTTCGCGACCTGGCGCGGGAGTTGACTGCCCTCGGCCATGTGTTCAAGACGCAGTGTGATACGGAGGTCATTCTCCATGCCTGGCGGCAGTGGGGCGAGCACTGTGTCGAGCACTTCCGCGGTATGTTTGCCTTTGCTCTCCATGACCAGCATCGCGAGAGTCTCTTTCTGGCGCGCGATCGCTTCGGTATCAAACCGCTGTTCTATGCTGAGCTGCCGGACCAACAATTTATTTTTGCGTCGGAACTCAAGGCACTGAAAGCGCACCCGGAGCTGCCGCGCACTCTGGAAGCGCAAGCGGTGGAGGATTACTTTGCCCTGGGTTACATCCCTGAACCCAAAACTATCTACCGCAATGTTTACAAGCTGCGGCCCGGTCACAGCCTGTCGCTGCGGCGCGGCGCGGCGCAGTTCGCGCAACGGCAGTACTGGGATATCTCTTTCACGCCGGTAGCCGTGAGCAGCGAGGCGGAGCTGCAAGAGGAGCTGCTGTCGCGGCTGCGGGAAGCGGTGCGCATACGCATGGTGGCGGAGGTGCCGCTGGGCGCTTTTTTGTCCGGCGGCGTGGATTCCAGCGCTGTGGTCGCGATGATGGCACAACTACAGGATACGCCGGTTAACACCTGTGCCATCGGTTTCGACGAGCGCCAGTTCGATGAAACTGCCTATGCTGCACTGGTGGCCGAACGCTATGGCACCCATCATTTTCAGCGCTCCGTCGACAGCAACGACTTTGGCCTGCTTGACGAGCTGGCGAACCTCTACGATGAGCCCTACGCGGATAGCTCCGCCATTCCCACTTACCGGGTGTGTCAGCTAGCGCGGCAGCGGGTCACAGTGGCGCTGTCGGGTGATGGCGGCGATGAACTTTTTGCCGGTTATCGCCGCTACCGCTGGCATATGAACGAAGAGCGCCTGCGCACGGCGCTGCCTCTGGCTCTACGTCGGCCTCTGTTCGGTGCTCTGGCACGGCTGTATCCGAAAGCGGACTGGGCACCGCGCCCGCTGCGCGCCAAAACCACGTTTCAGGCGCTGGCGCGAACCTCTGTCGAGGCTTATCTGCATTCCGTATCACTGTGTCGTGGCGAGCAGCGCGACGCCATGTTCAGTGCCGCGCTCAAACGCGAATTGCAGGGTTATTCCGTGGCGAGTGTATTTGCCGAGCACGCGGCCAACAGTCCCACGGACGACCCTCTGTCGCTGATCCAGTATCTGGATATGAAAACTTATCTGGTCGGCGACATCCTCACCAAGGTCGACCGTGCCAGTATGGCTCACTCTCTCGAAGTGAGGGTACCGCTGCTTGATCATTCCCTGGCGGAGTGGGTCTGTGGCTTGCCTGCGGATGTGAAGCTGCGCGGCGGAGAAGGCAAGTACATTCTGAAAAAATCCCTGGAATCGCTGCTGCCCGATGAGGTGCTTTATCGCGACAAAATGGGTTTTGCCGTGCCCCTGGCCAAATGGTTTCGCGGCCCGCTTAGAGAACGGTTGCTTCGCGATGTGCTCAACGGTGGCCTGGCAGACACGGGGCTGTTCAATCAAGCTTGTCTGACGCGGTTGGTGAATGAGCACCTGTCCGGGCGACGAGATCACAGCGCGCCGCTGTGGTCATTGCTGATGTTCCAGGCGGCAGTGTGTCGCGATGGCGTGGGGCTCCCCGATCAAGCTGGCGCCGCCTTCACTCCGGCACTGGCGCCAGCCGTCGCCGTACCATCATAGCGAGGTAACCAGCCGATACCATGCGCATACTGCATATTCTCGATCATTCGATACCCTTGCACAGCGGCTACAGCTTTCGCACTCGCAACCTGTTGCGTGGCCAGCGTTCACTGGGCTGGCATACGGCACAGCTTACCGGGCTCAAGCATGAGCGCTCCGCACCTCGGGCGGCAAACGGCCAGCGCGAGGTGCTCGAAGAGGGTGTGGACGACCTGCATTTTTATCGTACACCCGGAAGCGGCAGCCTGGTCGGACGATTGCCGCTGGTCAATCAGTGGGAGGTAGTCAGTACCCTGGCGCGGCGCATAGAACAAGTGGCGGAGCAGGAAAAGCCCGATGTCCTTCACGCCCATTCTCCGGCGCTCAATGGCCTGGCCGCGTTGCGCGCCGCGCGCCGCTTGCAGCTTCCTGTGGTGTACGAGTGTCGGGCCTTTTGGGAGGACGCGGCAGTGGACCACGGTACCAGCCGTGAATGGGGCGTGCGCTATCGTCTGAGCCGTGCGCTGGAAAGCAACGTTTTCCAGCGCGCGGATGCCATCACCACAATCTGCGAGGGCTTGCGCCAGGAAATTGTCGGACGCGGCATCGCGGCGCGAAAAATCACCGTCATTCCCAACGCGGTGGATACCGATGACTTCATTTTCGGCGCGCCAGCCAAGGTAAATTTACAGCAGCAGTGGGGCCTGGTGGGCAAAACCGTTCTGGGTTTCATAGGCTCGTTCTACGCCTATGAGGGGATTCCTCTGATATTGCAGGCACTGCCGGAACTGCTCTCCAGACATCCACACTTGCGCCTGTTGCTGGTGGGCGGTGGCCCCCAGGAAACTGAAATCAAGAATCTCGTGCAGCGCCTCGGTCTGTCCGCCGCAGTGGTGATGCCGGGCAGGGTGCCTCATGAGCAGGTACAGGATTTCTACAACCTGGTGGACATACTGGTGTACCCGCGCCTGGCGATGCGCCTTACGGAGCTGGTCACGCCGTTGAAGCCCCTGGAAGCCATGGCCCAGGGGCGGCTGGTGATGGCATCGGCGGTGGGCGGGCACCGGGAACTGATCCGCGATGGCGACAACGGCATCCTTTTTGACGCCGGAGAGCCTCGGGCGCTGGCTGCCGCCCTTGATCGTCTGCTGGCACAGCGCGATAACTGGCAGCAGTTGCGGGACAGAGGCCGGGCCTTCGTCGAGCGCGAGCGCACCTGGCGCGCCAGCGTGGCGCGTTACGACGCAGTCTACAGGGGGCTGTGATGAATATCTCTGTCTCCGTCAATCCCTTGCGGGTCGGTCTGGTGGCGCCGCAGCCACCGCCCAATGGCGGTATGGCATTGCAGGCCCGGCAACTGGCGGCACTGCTGGCCAGTGAACGCATTGTGGTTGATCAGCTCGCCACTAACGGTGCTTATCGCCCGGCGTTCATTGCGGCTTTTCCCGGTGTGCGGGCACTCTTTCGTCTGCTTCCCTATCTGGTGGCGATCTGGCGTCTGGCAGGACGGGTTGACGTGATTCATCTGATGGCCAATTCAGGCTGGTCCTGGCAGCTCTACAGCGCACCGGTACTGTGGTTGAGTTGGCTGCGCGCCACGCCGGTGATCGTTAATTATCGCGGCGGCGAGGCACAGAGTTATTTTCAGCGCTCATTTTCTCGGGTCAGGCCGTCGCTGCGAAAAGCCGCGGCGATCGTGGTGCCGTCGGGGTTTCTGGCAGCCGTGTTTAATCGATACGGCGAGGACACCCTGGTCATTCCCAATATCATCGACCGTCAGCTTTTCAAGCCGACCCGCCGTACTGACACCGGTTCCGGTAGCGACAGCTTTACGCTGGTGATTACTCGCAATCTCGAGCCGCTTTACGGTATCGATACTGCTATTCGCGCCTTCGCTCTGGTGGGTCGCAACGATCCTGCGCTGAGGCTGCGTATTGCCGGCAGTGGTCCGTCGCTGGCTTCTCTGCGCAGTCTGGCGGCGGAGCTCGGTGTCGCCGACCAGGTATCGTTCGAAGGGCGTCTCGACAGACAGGAGATTGCAACGCTGTATGCCGGAGCAGATGTCATGCTCAACCCCAGCACAGTCGACAACATGCCCAACTCCATCCTCGAGGCACTGGCCTGTGGTCTGCCGGTGATATCCACCAATGTGGGCGGTGTACCCTTTATTGTACGTCACGACGAAACCGCAGTGCTGGTTCCCGCCGCTGACGAAACCGCGTTGGCCGCTGCCATTGCCCGCCTGAAAAGTGACTCAACACTGCGCGATCGGCTGCGAAGAAATGGTTTGGCACAGGTCGAGCAGTACACCTGGAGCAATGTTCGCCATCAGTGGCTCGACCTGTACGCCGTGCTGTGCAGTACCAAGTGGAGGGCAACTCTGTGAGTTTGTATCAGAAGGTGGTTGCGGAGTTATTTTTTCCGCTTCATGAGCGCTTGAAAAATCACGATACTCTGGCGTTACACCGCGAGCTGGAACATTCGCAATGGCTTTCGCCACAGCAAGTCAGTGCCTTGCAGCTCGTCAATTTACGTCACTTTCTGGCGCGCGTCGGGACCTCGGTGCCTTTTTACCAGCACTTGTTTACACAGCTCGATTTCGACCCTCAGCGCGTGACGTCCGTGGCTGATCTGCAGGCTCTTCCGCTCTTGGACAAGGCGACAATTCGCGCCAACACCGAGGCTATGAAAGCACCGGGGGCCAATAGTTTAAAGCGTTTCAATACCGGAGGCTCCAGTGGCGAACCGCTGATTTTTTTTCTCGGCAACGAGAGGGTCAGCCACGATGTTGCCGCCAAGCGCCGCGCCACGCGCTGGTGGGGAGTGGATATTGGCGATCCGGAAATTGTCGTGTGGGGCTCGCCCATTGAGCTCGGCGCACAGGACAGAATACGCCTGCTGCGTGACAAGGTATTTCGCACGGAATTGCTGTCAGCATTTGAAATGTCAGAGAAAAACCTGCGGATGTTCGCCGAGCGTATTCGCAGCCGTCGTCCCCGGATGCTGTTCGGTTACCCATCGGCGCTGGCGCTGCTGGCAGAATACGCCCGTGCTAAGGGCATGCGCCTCGACAATCTGGGTGTCGAGGTGGTATTCGTCACTGCCGAGCGGCTTTACGACCATCAGCGCGAGATTATTGAAGAGGTGTTTGGTTGTCCGGCTGCCAATGGTTACGGCGGGCGCGATGCAGGATTTATCGCTCATCAGTGCCGCCACGGCAGTCTGCATATCAGCGCCGAGCACATCGTTGTCGAAATCGTCGATAGCAGCGGCAGGGTACTGGAGCCGGGTGAAAGCGGCGAGATTGTCGTCACTCACTTGTGTAGCAGTGACTTCCCGTTCCTGCGCTACCGCACCGGTGATGTCGGCACGCTATCCAGTGAACCTTGTCCGTGTGGGCGCGGCCTGCCGGTGCTGGCCAGTGTCGAGGGCCGCACTACGGACTTTGTTGTTGCCTCGGACGGCAGCGTGTTGCACGGCCTGGCATTAATCTATGTGCTGCGCGATATGCCGGGGGTCGAGGCGTTCCGCATTGTGCAGGAAACGCTGCACCATACGCGGGTGGAAATCGTTGCCGACAGAGGGTGTCGCATTGCTATGAAGCAGGCTATCCAGACCCCATTTCGCCAGCGTCTGGGGCAGGATGTAGATATAAGCATCGACTATGTTGCAGAAATTCCCCGAGAGAAATCAGGCAAACACCGTTATGTAATCAGCCGCGTGGCAGCCGGGGCGGGAGGCGGTTGTGCGTGACATTCTGGTCACAGCCATTGTTTTTGGTCTGCTACCGGTGATCCTGCGGCGGCCCTGGATCGGTATTCTGGTGTGGTCGTGGATTGGTTATATGAATCCGCACCGCCAGGCCTGGGGATTTGCCTACAGCATGCCGTTTGCCATGATTGTCGCCGCCACCCTCATGGTTGCCATGTTTTTCAGCAGTGAAAAATACCGCCTGCCCTGGAGCGGTACCCTTGTTTTATGGTTAGTTTTCCTGGGCTGGATGACCCTCACCACAGTGATGTCTATTTATCCCGAGCGGGCGATGCCTTTGTACACCACAGTTATCAAAATCCAGATTATGACGCTGGTGACCATGATGCTGATCACCAACCCTTATCGCATCCGTGCGCTGATCTGGGTGATAGTGGCATCCATTGGTTTTTATAGCGTCAAGGGCGGTGTGTTTACCCTGATGACCGGTGGCGCTTACCATGTGTTTGGGCCGATGAGCAGCAATATTTACGAAAATAACGCCTTGGCGCTGGCGACCATGATGGTGATTCCACTGATGATCTATCTGTTCAAGAGCTACCCTGAACAACGTTGGCTGCGTATTTGTCTTGGCGGCGCGATTTTGTTAAGTACAGTGTCGGTATTCGGCTCTCAGTCGCGAGGTGCGCTTGTCACCATGGCAGCGGTAGCTGGATTCTTCTGGCTCCATTCGCGAAGCAAGGTATTTACCGGCACGGCTCTGGCGATACTGGCGGTGTTGACCTTCAGTTTTATGCCAGAGAGCTGGCACGAACGCATGGCCACCATCACCAGCTATGAAGAAGACGCGTCGGCGATGGGGCGCATCCACGCCTGGAACTACAGTATTAATATCGCTGCGGACCGCCTCACCGGTGGTGGCTTTAACTCCTGGTCAGAGGATACCTACGCGGTTTATTCCCCGGAATCCAGAACCACCAATATCGTGGCTCACAGTATTTACTTTTCGGTTCTGGCGGATCATGGCTGGCCGGGGCTGATTCTCTATCTAGCACTTGTGTGTATCGCCTGGCGCACGCTGTCGAAAGTCATAGTGCGAACGCGGCATTGCACTGACGACTTCAACCCCGCGTTGCTGGCGAAAATGCTCAAGGTTAGTCTTGTCGCTTATCTGTCGGGCGGTGCCTTCCTGAGCCTGTCCTACTTTGATCTTCCCTGGCACATTATTGCCCTCTCGGTTCTGCTGGGAACCCTGTACACAAAAACGACTGCCGAGAACCCGGTTAGTGTGCGCAGTCCGGCGAGGAGGGTGCCGCTCAGCCATGGCCAGCAGTGATATCAGCAGCCGCACCAGTGTCGGCAAGGCCATTGCCCGAGGCGCGGCCTGGACGTTGTCTATCCGCTTGGTGAACCGCAGCATCAGTGTGGTCAGCACCTTGATTCTGGCGCGATTACTGACCCCCACTGACTTTGGCGTCTACGCGCTCGCCATGACAGTTTACGCTTTTGTAGATTTGCTGGGGGCGTTCGGCTTTGGCTATGCACTGATCCAGAATCAGGATGCCAATGATGAGCATTACAACACCGCCTGGACCCTGAACCTGTTGTTCTCGGTGATGAGTGCGTCGCTGCTGTTCGTGCTTGCGCCTTTTACAGCAGATTTTTTTCGCGAGCCACAATTAGAGGGCGTGATGCGGTTCATGTGCTTTCTGACTCTGCTTCAAGGTACCAAAAACATTGGTACCATCAATTTCCAGAAACACATGACCTTCGACCGTGAGTTCCGCTTTCAGATCTTGACTAAACTGAGTGGTTTCGCAGTCACCATTCCTCTTGCCTTTGCGCTGAAAAGTTATTGGGCGATGCTGTGGGGCCTACTGGGTACCTCATTGATGTTGGTGGTGTTGAGCTATGTGATGCAGCCGTTTCGCCCACGCCTCGAACTGGGCCGCTGGCGTGAGATGATTTCGTTTTCGGCATGGCTGCAGATCAATAATATTCTTACCTATTTCAACCGTCACACGGAAAATCTATTGGTGTCGCGGATGACAGGTGTTGCCTCAGTCGGCTCTCTGCAGCTGGCGCGGGAAGTCGGCAACCTGGTGGGCGAGCTGGTACAACCCATAAATCGCGCGGCTTTCCCTGGCTACGCACGGGTTAACAAGGACGCCCCACGCCTGTGTGATGTGTTTTGTGACGTTACCAGCATGGTAATGATCGTCGCTTTTCCAGTGGTACTCGGTATTATCGCCACTGCTCACTTGTTGGTGCCGGTCTTGCTCGGCGAGCAATGGTTGCATATCGTGCCGCTGGTGCAGTGGCTTGCCATGGCATCGCTGATGATGGTCGTTATGAGCGGCACCCACAATGTACTGATCGCCCTGGCGCGGTTGAAATGGTCCACCGCGATCATGGCCTGCAAACTGGTTCTGCTGGTATCGTTTCTCCTCTATTTCCTGCCACGTTACGGCGTTATCGGCGTCGGTTATGCGGCCGTGCTGAGTATGGGGTTCGTATTGATACTGTGCTATCTGGCGCTGCGAATCAGTCTTGCCCTCGGCCTGCGCCAGGTGGTGCGCCTGCTTTACAAGCCAGCGTTGTCGTCGCTGGCCATGTTCGCCGTTGTGCAGTCGCTGTTCCCACTCCATTGGGCCGATAGCAGCATCTCCGTACAGATCCTGCAGCTAACGGTGGCGGTGGCGGTGGGAGTGTTCTGTTATTGCCTGGTGCTGAGCTTGTTGTGGCTGCTGGCAGCGCGACCAGAAGGGCCGGAGCTTAAAATGCTGCGCCTTGTGCACAATCGTTGTGGGCTCGGTGGGTTTCTGCTGCCGAAGGAGAGTCAGCGTGCCTGATTTTTCGTGCAGATTTTCACACCCTATCGTGAACAAGGCGATCATGACCCTATCGCCCCTGAGGCAGCAGCGTTTGTCGATCCTGATCTATCACCGCGTGCTTAGAGAAAAAGACTGGATGCGTCCCGGTACGCCTACTGCGGTGGAGTTTGCCTGGAAAATGCGGATGCTGCGGCGCCATTTTACCTTTTTGCCTCTGCCCGAAGCGATACGCTTGTTGCGCAATGGCGCGCTGCCGCCGCGAGCAGCCTGTGTCACCTTCGACGATGGTTATGCCGACAACTTCACTGTAGCACTGCCGATCCTGCAGCGTTACGCTATTCCGGCGACGGTGTTCGTTGCCACGGGCTTTCTCGATGGTGGCCGCATGTGGAACGATACGGTGGTTGAATCCCTGCGCTATCACCCGGCTGAGGTGCTTGATCTATCCGAGTTTGGTCTGCCTGTCTATGTCACGGATACCGGGCTTGCACGGCGCCGAGCCGCTTACGACATCATCATG
>Ga0265293_10011825_pt1 | contig 11742 bp, 16 predicted proteins | sample Munlanlewell138R_FD_192505 | JGI IMG/M metagenome (GOLD analysis project Ga0265293, IMG submission 192505) | Leachate microbial communities from a municipal landfill in Southern Ontario, Canada - Leachate well 138R | ecosystem: Engineered > Solid waste > Landfill > Unclassified | place: Canada... | reverse complement strand
CAATATTGAAGGAACACTCATAGCAAATGCAGACAATCCATTTGGACAAGAAATAGCAGGAGGAAAGTTACTAAACAACAGAACACTCTGTACAGACAATGCTTCCTATCCATCTCTGTTTGTCAGATCAAGACTTTCCTTTATTACGCAGTTAAGTGACTTTTACAAGCTTACCAGTAAATTCTGGAATGAAGTAGCTCCGTAAAGAGATATGTTAGTATAATACTATGAAAAGAAAACAGAAAACACACATTACACTTGCTGTAGTAGCTATAGTTATTTTTTGTGTAATATTAATCTTATTCCTGAAAGGTAATAAAAAATCTTCTGAACCTGTACCCACTGAACTGAGTCAACAATCTCAATCATTTCTTAAAGAAATTGGAGTAGACCCTACAGAGACTAATAGACATGTTGTTATTGCAAATAACAAGTTTGTGACTACATCTGGAACCATGACTTTTTCTGAGAATAAAGATGAAAATATCTTTGTTTTTAGTAATAATGATGGAGATAATACTCAAGTACGAGTTTTAGAACAGCCAAAAGGAGCAAATGTAGCAGTTGGCTTTGGCATAGAGAAAGGAAGAAATGTTGGAATCTCGCTTCCGCTTCCTGGAACATATACCTTTGGGCTTCAGAATAACCCTTCTGCCACTTACACATTATCTGTAGCTGAGCCAAAGCAATAGGCTCTCCAGATTCCTCAATTGACTATTGAAGCTAAAGTTAGTATAATTTCACCATGTTAGTAATCAGATTTACAAGAACTGGTCGCCGTGGAGAGAGGAAATACCGTATCGTTGTGAAAGAAAAACGAAGTAAAAGAGACGGGAAAGCTCTTGATTTCCTCGGTTGGTATGAAAAAACAGCTACGGGTGTTACAAAAGAAGTCAATATGGACAAAGTAAAATATTGGCAAGAACGTGGAGCACAGCTTTCACCTGCAATTAAAGCCATCCTATGAAAGACCTTCTCTCATATATCCTAGAACAAACAGTTCCTGAAGCAGATGTCTCCGTTACATCAGAGGAAGAAGATGGATTTGTACGCCTTACTGTTACAGTACCTCAAGAGTATATGGGCAAAGTAATTGGTAAAGGTGGAAAAAATATCTCTGCTATTAAACAGATTCTTAAAATCCGTGCTATTAAAGAAAGTAAAAAAGTAGAAGTCGATGTTATCGAAAAAGCATAACAATGTATAATTACATTGGGATGTTATATAAATCCCCTCACAATATTTGAAAGAGTAATTTCTTTAGATCAAATATACATTTCAATAATTTATATATATATATGAAAATATCCATCATTTCATTATTTCCTGACATGTTTACTGGGGTTTTTGACTCTTCAATTATAAAAAGAGCACAGCAAGACGGACATGTATCAATCTCTTTTTTTAATCTGAAAGATTATGGAATAGGATCACATGCAGTAGTTGATGATACTCCATATGGAGGTGGGGTAGGGATGGTACTCAAAGTAGATGTAATGGATTCTGCAATCACAGCAGCAAAAGAAGCCTATCCATCAAAAGATACTCGTGTTATTCTTCTCGATCCAAAAGGAGAACAGTACACACAAAAAATAGCACAAGACCTGACATTCCATGATCATCTCATTCTTATCTGTGGACATTATGAAGGATATGATGAGAGGATACGACAACTTGTTGATCAAGAAATATCAATTGGTGATTATGTAATGTCTGGAGGGGAGATACCAGCCATGGTAATAACAGAGTCTGTCATACGACTTCTTCCAGGAGTACTAAAAAACGATGAAGCCCACAGATTTGAATCATTTTCCGAAGAAAAAGGTGGAATGCTAGAACATCCCCAGTATACAAGACCTGCAGAATATAAAGGAATGAAAGTACCCGAAGTATTACTATCTGGCCATTTTGCAAAAATTGATGAGTTTAGACAAGAAACTGCAAAAGAAATAACGCAAAAAAGAAGACCTGATTTACTCCTTAAGAAAACCTCTTAATTTTGTGATTCTCTGAGCTTTTTTAATAGTTCTAATGACTCATTTGTATATCCTGGTATTTCTGTTGTATTTTGTATTTGACTCAAATCATACGGACGATAGTAAAAAGATATTTCAACAGAGCTATTACTCTGATGTGCAGTAACTTTATTTACTCGTGCAATAGGAAACTTTTTATATAAAAGGTCAGTAAACTGTGCTAACTGTCTTTGATCAGTTGAAGTTAAAGATACAATCACATTCATAGAAGGAAACCCTGTATCAGAACTAACATCTACCTCTGCATCTTTATTGTCAACATCATATACAGTGCCTACTTGAATAGTAAATCCCTCTACCTGGATACCTACTTGTGACGCAAGCCCAATAATCGAAGAAAACACTGAAATAACTTCTTTATTTGCTGGTAGTGCAGACGTTAATAACTGCCTATCACTTGCAAGCCGTTGATCACTTACAGAGTTTAATGCAGCAAGAGAACGCTGTAATGTACCAACTTGCGTTTGCTTAAGCATATTTATCTCTCTTTGTTGGCCAATATTGCCAAATTGGGGAATAATTACTACCATGATGAGGATAAATCCAACAAAGAAAAGTAATAATGCGATAAGTGTAGAGGTAGCTACTTTTCTACCGAATAATTCATATTCTTTATTCATCAGATAACCCTCCAGGGAACATAAATCGTAGTGTCAACAAATAATCTCCACGTTGTGCTTGAAATGAGTTCACATCTACCATCTGAATCTCCTTTTGATGTTCTTTCAGAAATGCAGGAAGATCATTCTCTAACACTTGATTCATTGCTTGAAGATTCTTTGCGGATAAACTGAGTGTAAACTCATTATGTTCTGCTGTTATTTGTGAAATAGTAACAGAGGACGGAAATATTGAAACAAGTTCATTTAACTGTTTATCAAAGTCTCCACGTTTTGCATATAACGCATTAATATTTTTTATTCTTTCAGAGATAACAAGCATATTCACTTTCTTATCTGCTTGAGCATTTATTTTTGTTGTAAGATCTCTTTCTTGCGAATCCAGACTAGAGTACTGAAGTTTTAATATAAGGTTAATAACCATAAGCATCACTGCAAATGCCACAATACCTCCAAATAGCCAAAAAACATACATGGTGTATGTTTTTTTCTTTACAGCTTTGTTTCCAACAGTAAGATTTATTTCAGTCTTCATATTACACAATATCTCGTAAGGCAAGCCCTACAACTACAGTAAATCTACTAAAATCTGACTGTACTTGTTCTGGTACATTCTGAATGTTATTCACTGTCCAACAATTACCCACAACGACTTGAGTATTCAGAGTATTTGTTAAAAAGACATCAAGTCCAGGGAGTAGAGCATTTCCCCCTGAAAGCACCACTTGCTGAATTTCTTCATTATTATTTTTCTGTCTATATGAAAGCATTACTTTCTTAATATCCCCTACAATAGACTCTACAATTGGATACAGAGATTTACCAACTTTCCCTTGAAATGCATCTTTAGTAAGTCCGTATGCCTTTTTATAATCTTCTGCTTGTTTTGTATCAATTCCAAGATCAAGTGCAATAGCACGAGTAATTGCAAGCCCTCCAATTCCAATAGAGAAAACAATATTAAGCATGCCGTCTTTTACAATAGCTACATCAGTTGATGATGCACCGAGATGAACAATAATACTCGGCATTGTTTTAACTAATGGCTGGAGAGCTCTATGAACTGAGAGGATCTCTGTTTCTACTGATGCTGGAGTAAGACCAGCGAAAGTTAAAACTGCTTCATATTTCTTAATAGTAGAGAGTGGAGCAGCAACAAGTAATACATCCATTGTTTTACTTTCACCTGCAGATTTTTGTAGTACTTGCCAATCAGTACGAACTTGGTCAATAGGCATTGGTATATACTGTTCCATTTCCCAACGCAGAGCAGCAGCGAGTTCTTGATCAGATAATTGAGGCATCTGAAGAATTTTTGTATAAACGCTACTTTCAGGAATAGCAAGATTTACTTCCTTTTCCTTAATTCCTGCTTGACTCAGTATATTCTTTATTGAATCTGCAACAACTTGTTGATCAATAGGAGATTCTGAAAGAAGTCCATTAGACATAAGTGGAGACAGTGCTACTGCATCCAATGAGATAGTATCCCCTTCTTTTTTCAAGGAAACCACTTTTATTGATGTTGTGCCTATATCTAGACCAAAATGTGTACTCATGTTATTAATCTTGAGAAACTATCGCGTACGGGAATAACTCGTTTGGAATCTGTGGGAATGATTGGAAATATTGAATTTTTCTTACCGTATCACCTGATTTTCCTGTTGATGTGATGACAGAACCTTGTGAAGGGAGAGCTCCGTTCAATCCTTCCAATCCAATTCTTGTAGAGTTATAAATTGGGATAACTTTAAAAAGTAATCCATTTGTCATACTCCCAGCACTAGGGAATGTAGCACGATACTGATATCTGTTTCCAGCATGTTCTATTCCACCAGTAATTGTTTCTACAGTAGTAGAACCATTGATACGTCCACTACAAGGATCAAACACTTCTCTATAGAGCTGTGGACTGTTTTTATTTCCATAAATAAGTAACACTTCAAGTGCAGAAGGATAACTGTCACCACTTGCTGCACAATCCTGACCAGTACTTCCCCAGTACAGTCGAACTTGTCCTGTATATGGAGAGGCATAATCTGGATATGCACTCATCCAGACATCTATTCCTACGGCTCTTTCAACTAAGTCTCCGCCGTTCAACTGAATGTCAACTCCGCTCTCAGGTTGAATATCTACACTAAAATCTGTATTATTTGTAAGATCTCCACTAAACCCGTTTCCTACAGCATCTCCACCTGTAGAAACTTGACGAACAGCACGCTCTAACCCAGCTTCTGCAGCCTGAAATGCCCGTTGAGACTCTTCACTTTGCTTAGAAATTCTTAAATTTGAGATAGTACGAGAGGCAATTGAAAGACTTACACTGAGCGCAACAACCATACTGAGCACTACGATAAGTAATATCTGCCCGTTCTGGGAGTTTTTCAGTTTCATATCTGTATTCATCATAGAATGATTTAGGCGTCAGTGTCAAGAAAGGGGATAGATAAAATTGCTACTGATTATTGTAATTTCTAACATTAATCTGAGTTTGAAATAACTCTCCTGTATTTGTTTGTATATTTCCAGAACCATCATCTTTTCCTAACTCAAATTTGAGTTCAATTCGTGGAGTACTAAATGGCGAAGATTGAAAGCATTTGATAGAACATGCATTCGTCACTAATGACTCATCAGTAAGATTGTATGTATTCTCAGCACTTGATGATGCAATAGTATGAGCTGGATCTTGGGCATCACAAGTTAACAATACTTCTTTATTGTCTGGCATCAGTAAAGACAAATGAGTACCTTCAGGACTACCGGTACAGTCTACAAATGGGTCTTCTGGAGTAGTAGGTGGAGGTCCAGGATACACTCCTAATATAGCTTTTGAACGTTTTATAATCTCAGACATCGAAGTCATAGCATAGTTCCCGTTTTGAGAAACCACGGTTTTTGTACGAGTCACATCAGACCCTCTCAAGGTAGAGTAGAGGATACCTCCAATAATTCCTGAAATAGCTACCAAAATACCTGATACTACTAATAGCTCAATCAGTGTAAATCCTTTATCATTTGTATAAAAAATTTTATTCATTTATTCACATAATCCTCCAAACATTTTCGGTGAACATGTTAATCCACTACAACAATTACCATATCCAAGAGCAGGAAGTCCGCATATTTCTCCCCTAGTCTGACAATCTACAGGAATAGGGGTTGGAGTTGGAGTATTTGTTACTGTAGGAGTAGGAGTATTTGTTACTGTAGGAGTTGGAGTACTTGTAGGTTCATCTGGTAATAGAAAATCAAGAGACACATTTGACGGTCCTGTTTCTGCAAAACATGTTCTTAACTCTGATTTATGACAAAAAGGATTAGTAGCCACATTACATTTACTACTTTGCCATTCTACCGTAACAACTGCAAGATAGGCTGTTTCTGTAGGGTTAGTTTTACATGAATCAGACTGTTGGACAGTAATTTTACGAATAAACTTTCCATCATCAAGTCTATGGTCTTTACATGAAGGATCAATAGAAGTAGTAAACTCTTGATCAAAACAAGCTTCATTTATTCCACTATAATTCCCTACAAATTTAGAAAAACTTTCTTCCTTTTTACTTTTTAAATATTCCATTCCTTCTTGTGCATATTTATTTGCGTTATTTTGATCCTGTATAAACTGTGAGTTACTCAAACTGGCTGTGACTACAACAGCAATACCTGAAATTGCCACAACAACTGCAGATAGAGCAACAATTGCCTCAAGTAATGCAGCTCCAGATTGTAGCTTCTTTATATATTTTTTTAACTTTTTCATATCTACTTCACACTCATCCTTCCATCAACCCCTATCACAAGTTCTTTTTTTAAGTTAGTACTATCTGCTTCATGATATATTTCCATAGTACACGGCAAAGACCCTGATGTTCCCACAACATTCCCAGTGATTACCTGGTATTCAACACCTGAACAGGCTTCAAATCCAGATAATTTAACTCTACTTGGTAATTGATCATCTTTTGTAACATCTGCCTGAACTCCGCCATTTAAACACTCAATCACTAACGTAAGCGTATCTTCGTCTAAATCCACTCTGTATCCTTTCAGTGTACTCGTATCTGTACAGTCTTGTCCTGGCTTTACATTAGATATTGCAGAGTTACGTGCCTGATCATACACTAACTTTAGTTGATCAATACCATGGTTAAATGCTTGTGATTGAGAATACTTTGTAAATGCAAAAAATCCTCCTCCTGCTATTACAGCAGATAAAGAGAATACAACCATGAGTTCTAAAATGGTAAAACCAGATTGGGTATTAAGGTGAGACAGCAAACAAGATAATCTTTTACCAATCAATCTCAAAAGACTGTGTTTGTGGATATATGTATTTTTTTTTTGCATCGTGACATTCTATGGATTATGCATAACAAAACGCTTTCCACTTTCACAATTTGTATCACTTACTACATTTTGATCTTGATCATTCTCATTTTCTATGCAAATAGATAATGTGTAGCGAAGGTCAGTTGATGTATTTCTCTCGTATACATAATTAGATTTATCCAGTGGATCGCATGGGATTTTTTCCATATATACAGTTCCACTTGAGCTTTCAAGAGATGAGCTTGTGGGGCAACTTGTCGCATATAGTGTAGAGGGATAATTCCCTGCATCATTTTTATATACCTCAAGAGCTAACTGGATTTGATTCAAATCTTTTTTTCGTACTGCATCTCTTGTCTTGTACCTAACATTCATAAAGTTTGCGACAAGAAGAGAGGAGAGGATACCAATGATAGAGATTACTACAATAAGTTCAACTAACGTAAATCCTTTGTTATGCTTATATAATCCAAGTGATAATGTAGGAAATATTCTCTTCATATTACTATCCTTTATTTTACTGTAGTTGATCAACTTATACATGTCAAACACATCTAAGGAGACGTATTTGGACTTGAAACCCCATAATTACAAGCAGACTCTCCATCTCCACACACATCTTGAGGGGCATTGTAACAATTCTCTGTCTCATCATCAGGGTTACACAGCTGAAGATCTTTTGAAGATTCAAGATGAGTATAGAGCCGGTAGAGTTGCTTATTTGTTTCAACAAAGTATACATAGTCGGTTTTCTCACTAGGATCCTGAGGAACTTCTTCCATATACTTTGCTGATGCAGAAACTAAATCTGTTAATGCATCTGGATACTTACTATAATCGTCATAATATACCTCAAGTGCTTTTTGAATCTGAGCAAGATCACTTTTTCTCTCTGCATCACGAGCTCTGCCTAATTGACCCGCAGGATTAATAATTACTACAAGACCTGCTGCAAGAACACCAATCACGCCAATTACTACTAAAAGCTCAATTAACGTAAATCCTTTAGAAGAGGTCATAAATTGGGGTAGATACAGCTGTCGCAATTTCATAGATATATTCAGTATGCATTGGTATACGCATACATGTCAAGAAAAATGCATTAGAAGAAATATGAGATAAGAAAATCACTTAATACTACTGCAATTCCTACACCAATAATCATGAAAGGTCCAAACGGTATCGTACTACCTTTTAACTTTTTCTTCTTAAGAAGTATAAGAAGAATAGATACAACTGCGCCTGTTACAAATGCTCCATAAAACGCGACAATTGTATCTGGGAAACCTAATAATAGTCCAATTACAAATGCAAACTTTACATCTCCAAAACCCATCCCTTTACCTTTTGTACCTACAAACAAAAGGAAGAAGAAGAGGGCAGACAAAGACCCTACAAGCAGGTAAGGAATGATGCTTTGTTGCATATATATATGCATAACAAATACTGTAATAGCAAGAAAGAGAAGCAGTATATCAGGAATAATACTATGTTTTGCATCAATGAAAAAGATTGCAATAAATAAACTAAAGATAATAAAAAGGAAAGGAAGTATTGCATAGTAAAGTGGTGGAGTAAAAAGAAAAATAGCAACAAATCCTATACCTGTTACTAATTCAACAAATGGAAGCCTATAGGGAATTGGCTTTCTACAATATCTACATTTTCCTTTTAATAGAATATATGAAAACAGAGGAACTAAATCATACCATTTAAGTATTTTCTTGCATGACAAACAATAAGATCGTTTATTCGAAAAAAATTTACCTGAAGGAAGTCTATCTATAACAACATTCAGAAAGCTACCGAGTACAAGCCCTACCACAAACACGAACAAAATAAGATTCATAGAGAGGAGAGATGTAAGATACAATTAGTTAACTGATGTCACACCGACAGCAGGTCCTGATGTAGAAGCACAGACATTTCCAGTTTTTCCAGCAGCTGAAGAGTACACAATATATGCAACATCAGTCCCTGTACATGCTGCTCCTCCACCTGCTTTCATCTCTTCTGATTCAGATTCAGAACGAGCATAGATAACAAACTCATTATTTGCATTCTTCTTATAGCAGTATCCATTTGAAACTCCATTGTCTGCATCTGCAGCAGCAACAGCACATGCTGTACCCGGATTAGTAGGAGCGACTCTAATATCTTTTGAATCAACTAATGCTTGTGCAAATCCACCTGATATATTTGCATCAGGTATATCTGCATTTGCTGTTAAATAATTATTAAGACTTCTTCCCAACTCTGTTATTGCAGATTTTCTACCTGTATCACGTCCACGAGCCAATTGCTCAACTGGATTAATTGCAACTAATACTCCAGCAGCAAGAACACCAAGAACTGCGATAACTACAAGAAGTTCTACAAGAGTGAAACCTTTATTTGAAGAGGGCAGAGTAAATTTCATATCTAATTTATGATAATCACATCTTAAAATACTTGTCAATAGGGAATTTTTTTTCTTACAAATGAATCTGCTAAGGACTCAGGAATGATTCAAGAGCAAACCGTGGATTAAGATTATTCTCTTGCACATATTGATATTGGTCGTGCAAATATTTCAAAAAATGTATATGAGTCTCAGGGGCTTGCTCTCCGTGTTCTACGATCAAAGTAAGGATATAGCTTCTTAATTCCCACAGGAATGCTTCATATTGTTCAGCACTTGTTATACGCTGTCCAATTTCAAAAATATTTTTTTTAATATCTCCAGAAAGAAGTGCGTTTGAAATACGTTCTTCCCGAGTATCTATACTCCTAGTTCCAAGTACTTTAACACTACTACGAGATCGTATCGTCTCAAGTAATAAATCTACAGAGTTTACTAAAAAGACAACATAGTCAGACTCAGGCAATTCTTCTAAGTATTTTAATAATGCGTTCTGAGCAGGTATTGTGAGTGAACCAGAAAGAATCGTAAGTCTTTTTTCTTTTTTTGCCGTGTATACTTTTGAAGCTCTAATAACGTGATGGATATCCTGAATTTTTATTACTCCTTCAATTTTTGTTATCCCATATGAAGGAACTGATAGACTTGAAGCAAGATTAGCAATATACTCTGTTTGGGCTTGTGAAGACCCAATAATTATCATACTCTGCATATTGACATTGTACCACTAATTCGCCTAGCATTAAGTATATAAGTATGTATATATCTCATGTGGTATAACCTCATGTGATTTTGTTGTGTTTTCAATATCTTAATCTCAAATTATATGGATAATACTGCCCAATCCACAACTGGAGTCAATACTCAAGGAATTTTTTCTCAGATGAATCCCCAGAGTACTGGAAGATCAATTACAGATATTGTATTTTCAGAAAAACTCATCACTGCTGAGCAATATTCATCTTTGAAAGTTGAGTCTGCGAATAAAGGAGTTCATATTGATCAAACTCTTCTCGAGAGTAAACTAATCCCTGATGAAAAATATTATGAAGCAAAAGCAAAGCTTATCAATGTTCCATTTGTATCCATCGGAACACTTCCTTCATCCCCTGAAGCATTAGGATTTGTCACAAAAGCAGTCGCTGAACGATTAAAAGTAGTTCCTTTTGCATATGACAAAGACAGAAACTCACTTTCTATAGCAATGGCTGATCCTCTTGATCTTGATGCGCTTAACTTTTTAAGACAAAAAACAGGTATTACTATCTTGGTATATCAAGGTATTCCTCGTGAAATTACAGACGCTATCCAAACACAGTACTCAGCAGGACTTGTAGGAGAAGTGAAAGAAGCATTAAAAGAAACAGAGCAAATAAACCAAGTCAAAACATTTGATAAAGAGAGTATTGCAAGCGTTATAAAAGATGCACCTATTGCCAAAATCGTTGCAACTACTCTTGAGTATGCAATGAAGAGTAGAGCATCAGATATTCATATTGAGCCTCAAGAAGATAGAGTGAGAGTTAGGTATAGAATTGACGGAATTTTGTATGAACGGCTGTCTTTACCAAAAGGGGTACAACAAGCAGTCATTTCGCGTATTAAAATTTTATCTGATCTTAAAATTGATGAACACAGAACCCCTCAGGACGGGAGATTTAATTTCAAGTTTGGAAATCAAGAAGTCGATCTTCGTGTAAGCGTATTACCAATCGCATGGGGAGAAAAAATTGTTATGCGTTTACTGCGCAAATCTGGTGGAGTCCCTACACTCAATGAACTAGGACTCAGAGGAAATGCACTTAAAAATCTTGAGGTATCAATACTCAGACCTCATGGAGTTATTCTCGTAGTAGGACCTACAGGATCAGGAAAAACATCAACTCTTTATTCACTGTTGAGTAGACTCAATACTACCCGTGTGAATATTATGACACTCGAAGATCCTATTGAGTATCAAATTGCAGGAATTAATCAGGTACAGATTAATAGTGATATTGGGCTCACATTCGCAGCAGGGCTCAGAGCGTTTTTACGACAAGATCCGAATATCATACTTGTCGGTGAAATCAGAGATAAAGAGACAACTGAGCTTGCAATACAAGCTTCACTGACTGGCCATCTTGTGTTCTCAACTCTTCATACCTCAAGTGCTTCAGGAGCTGTGCCTAGACTCATGGATATGGGAGCAGAAACTTTTTTACTTGCATCTACCTTAAATGCAGTTGTTGGACAACGTATTGCAAGAAAAATCTGTACTCAATGTAAAATAGAGTACACACCTCCTCAAGAAATTATGGAAGAGATCAAAAAAGAGTTAGGTCCTCTTATGCCTCAAATAGATCCA
>Ga0265293_10011824_pt1 | contig 11742 bp, 10 predicted proteins | sample Munlanlewell138R_FD_192505 | JGI IMG/M metagenome (GOLD analysis project Ga0265293, IMG submission 192505) | Leachate microbial communities from a municipal landfill in Southern Ontario, Canada - Leachate well 138R | ecosystem: Engineered > Solid waste > Landfill > Unclassified | place: Canada... | reverse complement strand
GGCCATGCGCTACATGAGGCGCTCGAAGCAGAAGGCGGTCATAACGGGAGGGGACAGAACCGAGATAATGCTGGCCGCTCTTTCCACCAACACTTCATGCATAGTCGTCACCGGAGGGATAACCCCATCCCGCATGGTCACGTCCAGGGCAGATGAGATAGGGGTTCCGATAATAATGACTGAAGAGGACACTCTGACGGTAGTCGAGGCCCTCGAGCATCTGATAGCCCGCATCAACCCCGATGATAAGGAGAAGATAGAGTTGATAACCAGGGGCATCAGGAAGGGAGTGGACCTGGACCTGATCTGGTAATCAGTGCTCAGGCTGGTCCTTCAGTATCTCCTCGGGGGCGCCGGCGAAGAACACCAGTGCGTGCGCTTCCATGAAATGCAGGTTACCGGGCAGCACTATTGTGGACAGAGGTTCTCCCAGGTCCATTCTCAGAAGGTCGCGCGGATATCCGGCCACCAGCTTCTGATCCTTCGAACCGAGTTTCGATGCGACGCACAGCAGGGTGCTGTCATCTATGAGGCCTCCCTGCCACTTCTCCTCCCCTTTGAGCAGCCATTCTATGCCCTCCTTCGCCGTCATGTACCTCAACTGCTCCGCCCGGATGTCCAGCAGGATCATGCTGTGCAGGCCCCTTATCTTGTTCTCCATTATGTTGTCGTAAGGTGACTGGGGGTGATAGTCCGTTTCCAGGAACGGAAGGGTGACGGTCCTGCCGAACTTGTACGGCTGCAGTCCCAGGGATGAGGGGCATGCGGAGAAAACAGATATCCCGTGGAAAAGGCGCACGGGTATCTCCTCGATGGCGGCCTGTATCCTCAGATCAACGTGAGTGGTTGCGGCCATGGTGTCCCCAGCGGTTATGAAGCCTATGCGCTTGTCCTTCGCTTCGGAGACCAGCTCCTCGCCGCCTTCCTCCACCTGGTGCCTGTGTATGACCTCTATCTTCTTCCCGATCGCCTTCTCAAGGTCCCCCACGTCCGTGCCGATGAGAGTGGATGTGTAGAATTCTGCGTATATCTTGTCGCATTCCCTGAGGGCGGCCAAGGCATCCACGGTCATCCCTCCGGTGCCGCTGAGCCCCAAGCCGACGAAAACAATCTCTGAAGTCATGCACGGCCTATCACGATACCGCTTAAAACGTTGTTTGGCCCCGGCAACGGTTAATAATCCCGCTTCGCATGCCAAAGGCATGGCGAGATGCTTGCGCGTGCCGAAGGAGCTCGGAGAGAGCGTACGCTCCGCTCTTATGGACGCGGGCCTGTTGGACCCGGATCACAGGATAGGCCGGGAAGGGGATCACATCCTGATCCCGGTGCTGTGCGATCGCTTCGACGGTTACGAGGCGGAGAACGCGGTCTTGGCAGAGAATGAACGTAAGATAACCGATTACAGGGAGCTCCTTCCCGAAGACATGAGGGATTCCCTTCCCACGTCCTTCGATGTTGTCGGTGATATCGTCATAGTGAAGCTGAAGGAAGACGTTATCAAACATAAGAGGAAGATAGGTGACGCCATAGGCAGGACCGCGGATGCGAGGATGGTGCTCCTGGACAGCGGCGTCAAAGGCGATATGAGGGTCCGGGACCTTACCCCCATATACGGGAAGGGGAGCACCGAGACCCTTCACAGGGAGTCCGGTGTCTCCATGGCAGTGGACCCCTCGACGGTCTATTTCAACCCCAGGCTCGCCACCGAGAGATTGAGGATCGCGTCCCTTGTGGAAGACGGGGAGATAGTCATCGACATGTTCGCGGGAGTGGCGCCCTTCCCTCTGGTCATATGCAGGCACGCCAGGCCCAAAGCCGTTTATGCCATAGATATGAACCCGGAGGCGAAGAGGCTGATGGACATAAACATAAGGAAGAGCGGATGCGACCGCATATTCCCTATACTGGGGGATGCCAGGGCGGAGATCGCGAAACTGCCTCCGGCCGACAGGGTGATAATGAACCTGCCCCAGAGCGCGGAGGATTTCCTTCCCGATGCTCTGAGCCATGCGAAGAAGGGCGGCACTGTGCATCTGTACTCGATACACGAGAGGTCCGAGGCTGAAAGGGAGATCGGCGAGCTCGTCGGGCGGATGCACACAATGGGATTGCCCTGTGAGATAAACGGAATAAGGGAGATGAAATCGTACTCTCCCACTTCTGCCGTCTATGCTACGGATATACTGAGGGGATGAATCACTTCTTAGGCTCCAGTGTCACACCGTTCTGACCCTGGTAGTTCCCGCTGCGCTCAGAGTATCCTTTTCCGGCGGGTGACTGCATGGATTCTATCACCATCTGGCAGAATCTCTCCCCGATCGGTATCTCTACGGCGGAGTCGGATGCGTTGTACGCTCCCAGCGTCAGAGTGCCGTTGAACCCGGCATCGATCTTGCCGAAGGCACCGATCACGCCTTTCCGGATCCATGTCGTCCTGAGCCAAAGCTCTGCGCAGAAGTAGTTATTCATACGCACCGTCTCAACGGTCGAAACATAGAACATGGTCCTCGGAGGAACAGAGACGGTGCCGTCCCTGTGCACATAATCTTTTCCGAGTATCTTTATCTCCGCTATCCTCAGGTCGTACCCGTTGGGGGTCAGGCCTCTCTTGTCGAAATCGGAGATGCCTATGTGCCCTGTCATCATGCTCTCCACTATGTCCCTGTCGGAAAGTATGCCCATAGGACCTTCATACGCGGATGCGGTAATATCATTTGCTTTTTCCTGACGAAGAGATCACCAAAACCTATTTATCACTAGTACCGGCTCTACCCCTTTGGTGGTTGGATGGATAATCCAACAGGTGACTATGATGAATTCGAAATCGATGGTTTTTGTGGTCGCGGCGATCCTAGCCGTGGCCGCTGTGGGCATTGTTATCAACTATGGCCTACTGGATAACGACAGCGAAGCTGACAAGACGAAGATCCTGATCCAGGATGACGAAGGTGTATACTTCTGGATCGAGGGAGAAGGAGATAACGGTTTTGCCGCTTTGGATGATGCATGCGAAAAATTCGACGTTCCGTTGATTTGTAGCGATTCATCATTCGGTAAATCTATTGACAGCATCTTTGGAATAGAGATGATGCAGGTGGAACTCCCCTCCGAATCCAATCCTTACGGGGTTTATGCATACTGGAATCAGTACAGTTTCATTGATGGAGAATGGAAAGCGAACGAGGTCTCGATAGATTCTGTGAAGACCGCTGAAGTGGAAGCTATTGCAGTTGTTTACTCCTCGACAGCAGACGTTCCTTTGGTGACACCTAGTGACGCAAAGGTATGGAATCACAGCACAAACGGTACGGTTTTTACGATAGAATCCTCATCCGGCCTCTTTTTCAAGGTTAATGGAACGGGAGACAAAGTCCTCGATGCGTTCATTAATGCTACTGCTACCTACAATATCCCATTTGTGTCCAGCTCTACAGGCGGAATAGATTCGATCTTTGGAATAGAGACAGCACAGGTGGAACCCCCATCCAAAGCCAATCCTTACGGAGTTTATCACTGGTGGATTCAGAAGGTCCGTACGGCTGACGGTACAGGCTGGGAAAGCGCATCTGCATTGATGAGTCAGCTCAACTCTTCCGATACCCCGGAGATGAAGCTCGTCTACGGTACAGAGGCATTCTGAATATAGAGTCCTTGTTCAAACCTTTTATCCAACTCTTTATTGACGAAGGTGCAAAATATGGACACTCCGACGAAGATCAAAACAGTTCTGTCCATGATATTGCTGATATCATGCATCGTGTCCACGATCTTCGCAACTTCGAATATCACTTCCGCACAAGGGACCAACTGTCTTATCCTGGACTTCGGAGACGATGAGACTTATTTCATAAATCTTGGAGATCAGGAAGATCCCGATGCTTATGACAGCTTGAACTCTCTGTGTTTGATGTACGAGCTGGATCTTAAATGGGACGGCAATGAGGTATCTGAGATAGACGGTGTGATCTCAGGAGAAGAGAAATCATGGAAGCTGTATGTGATCGATAAGCCCAAGGAGAACCAGACCGCTTTCGAATGGAGGCTTTCCGATAATAGTCCGTCTGATACGAAGATCAAAGAATATGCATCGGTGGCTTGGGCGTACGGTGATGCAGAGAACGTTCCTTCTAATGCAGTTGATGCCACAGGGGTGAGTTTTTATGGTTATGGACATCCTCAGAGAATAGTTTCTTTAGCGCCTTCTTGCACAGAGACCATATGTTCTGTGGGCGGAGAGAAGAAATTGGTGGGGACAGACAGATACAGCAATTATCCTCTCTCTGTGAAGAGCGCACGCGACGAGGGCCGCATAGTCGATACGGGGGGATTTACCAACCCCAGTTTCGAATCCATTGTAAAGGCGAAACCTGACCTGGTAATAGGTACGGATGCACAGTTTGCGCATAAGGACGTGGCTAAAAAACTTCGCAGTGTAGGTACGAATGTTCTGATAGTCCCTGAAGGGGGGGATGTGGACTCGATCCTGGAAAGCATCATGATGACCGGTACTGCCATGGGCGTAAGGGAAGAGGCCAAGGTCGTTGCTGACGGAGTGGAAGAAGATATCGAGAATATCAGAACGATCATAATGAACAACTCCAGCGCCCCGAAGAGCGTGGTGGTATCTCTATCTCTGGAAAAATCTCCCTGGGTCTCCAGCTCAGGCACCTATGTGTCGGATATACTGGATAAGATCTGCGTGACTAACGGTTTCTCATATATGAACCAGAGTGGCTGGATAATGGTAAACAGCGAGTTTTTGATGCCTGAATATACCAAGATAGATTATTTGATCGTGGTAATGGCTGATGGGCCAACCAATCTGGATGAGTATAAGAAGATTCTTGAGAATCTGCCGGATGAGTGGAAGAAGACCAATGCCTATAACGAAGATCCACTGAAAAGCAGGATATATTTCCTCACAGGAGAAGCCGGGGATCTGGCATCTCGCCCGGGCCCAAGAGTGGCGCAGCTGACAGAGCTGATAGGGAAGATGGTGCAGCAGAGTGCCTTCGATTCCGAGGCAATCAGATTTGCGGGTGACGATTATCGCGACCATATCTCAATAACTACGGATCCAGTGATCAGATGAGAGCTCACAGAAAGTATGTATTTTTCGCCACGGTGGCGGCAGCACTGATGGTGATGTCTGTGCTGCCCATGTATCTGAATGAATCCGATGCAGAAGGAGGACCATTCGTTCTCATTGATTTCGGGAATGGCAGGACCGAGTGGTCCGACAAGAGCGGAGACACAGCTTTAGAAGCCTTGGAGTACGCAGTCGAATCCTTCGGAAGTGCAATGCTCTATGATTCTTCCACTGGATTCACAGTAGATGGGATCGTCAACAGGACCATTGGCGTTTCATCCACGATAGACGTCTCATGGAGATACTATGTTTGGGACGGCAGCACATGGGAGGACCGGACGGTATATTTCACGGAGTCTGATGCGATCCCATCTGCGCCGATAGCGCTGGGATATTATCCCGCAGGCGTCGTTCCCACTGAAAAGCCCGGGCACATCTCCTCTTGGACATGCATACGGGGTGATTCGTCATCAAGCGGTCATCAAGATGCAGCAAGGGATGATCTGGAACCTGGTTCCGTCAAATGGTCTCATACGTACGGTGAAGGCAATTATGTCATCGGGTCGATTTTGGTAGAAGGGGACAATGCATATTTAGTCGCAGGAGGCACCGGAGGGATGCCAGGCAATAAGCATCCTCCTGCAGTTTATTGCTATGACAGATTCACAGGTGCTGAGAAATGGAAATACGAGATGGAATACGGTGCCGGTTATGAGACCTCCACCGGCGTCATAGTGGGGGGGCACATCTACGTTCCCACGACCAACGGTCTTCTGTTCAAGATACCTTTAGAAGGCCCGAATGAGGACAAATCGAACGTCATTTCTGTTAAATTCAGTTCTGTAAGAGACCCAGCAGATGGTTTGTTGACCGGTTTAGCATACGGGACAGGCCCGGCTACGATAATATACGACTCCGGCGCTCTCTACTTCGGAACGGCCGCAGGCTATGTTTTCTGTACCGACCTAGATCTGAATGTGCTATGGAAAGGCACGATAGGAGGATGTGTCTCCTTCAACTCGCCCACCATATCAGGGGATTATCTGTTTATAGGGGCCCTGAACGGGTCGCTGTATGTGTTCAATAAGATAAATGGCAATCTGATTGCCAGCACATCCGTATTTACGGTGGAGGGCAAGGGCACAGGATTGGTATCCACAGTCGTGATGGTGGAAGACAGGTTGATATTTTCCTTCTCTGACGGAAGGGGTATGAACACTGCCACGGGCGGTTTTGCTGTTTATAGGTTTGACGGTACGATTCTTACCGAGATCGAAAAAGAAACAGGCCTGGGTCTGTGCTCCTCATACCTAATAAGCTCAGATACAGATTCTTTTAAAGGGGCATATGCGTTCACAACGAACGGGCTGGCCAAAGTCTATCTCGATGGGACATATGAGCTCATAACGCCGGGCCTGGAGCAGATAAAGGCACCGGCCGTGCTGGTGAACGGATCCCGGATCATAGCATCCGAGTATGATATAGGAAGCTACATTCTGGAATTCGATCTGGACGGTAATATACTGGGGCGTTTCAAACAATATGAGGGGACCGAGCAGTATGCACTGGCTCCGCCGGTCATAATCGATGGATGGATATACTCCGGTACCGACGGCGGCATGTATTCTGTCGAGGGGGATTTCATACCTGTTGTGAAGGCTCCTGCAAAGGACAGCATGGTTCCGGTCGCAGTAGCTGTTTTGATCATCGCGCTTTTGGCGATATTCGTCGTCTATTGCCTTTATGTAAAGATAGTCAAGGGCATACCGCCGATACCGTACATCCGCGGGAGGATTTCTGAATTAATGGGAACCTCCGGTGAAGGGGTTTCCAAGATCCGAAAGAATAAGATGCGTTTATTCTGGCTTATAATATTGGGACTGGCGGCATCTTTTCTGATGTTCCTGCTCTGCCTTTCTTACGGGCCGACGGGCAACACATCGATCCCGGAGACCTTCTCTCTGCTTAGGTCGGCTATATCCAAGGGAGGTCAGAATCTTACTTCCGAGGAGACAATAATCTACGTTACCAGACTGCCTCGGGCTATGGCGGCCTTCGCAGTAGGTGTTGGCCTTTCCATAGCAGGCTCGGTGTATCAGGCCGTTATAAGGAACCCTCTCGTAGACCCGTATATCCTGGGTGTTTCTGCGGGCTCCGGGACCATGGCCGTCGCTGCGATAACCTCCGGTTTCACATTTTTCGGGCTTTTGAGCGCAACACAATACGCCATACCTCTTGCAGCCATAATCGGGGGGCTGTTCGCCTTCTTCGCAACAATGCTGATAGCCGAGAAAGCGGGCGGCTCTTCTACGAACTATGTGCTCGCCGGAGTGATAGTGGGCTTGGCATTCTCTGCAGCTCAGACGATGTTGATATACTGGGCAGGGGACAAGATACACAGTGCTATGACCTGGCTGTTCGGAAGCTTCACATCCATAGGATGGAACAACATATGGATAGTATTCATTCCCGCGTTGATGCTATCCTTTATACCTTTGATATGGGTCAAAGAGCTGAATCTCATACTTCTAGGTGAAGATCAGGCCAAGGAGATGGGCCTTGATGTTGCGAGATTCAACAGAGGCATGTTAATATTGGCATCGGTTCTCACGGCGATCTGTGTTTCATTCGTAGGTATAATAGGCTTCGTCGGATTAGTCGTCCCTCACTTATGCCGTATGCTTCTGGGAGGAGACCACAGGCTTGTCATCCCCGCATCCATGGTACTAGGAGGTCTTCTGATGATGCTTGCTGATTTCACTTCAAAGATGCTGATGGCCGGAGTCGAGCTGCCCGTAGGGGCGATAACCGCCATGATCGGTGCGCCGGTGTTCGCATATCTTGTGATAAAGAGGGGGCGGATGTATGACGGATAATGTCCCTCTTCTCGAGATACGTAATCTTAACAAGTACTATGATAACGGGTACCATGCAGTGAGGGATGTCTCTTATAGTATCGAAAGCGGCCTGTTGGTCGGTCTCATAGGACCAAACGGTTGTGGTAAATCGACGATGATGAAGTGTATAAACAGGCTTCATACGATATCGTCCGGAGACATTCTCGTAGACGGCGTATCCGTTAAGGGACAGAGGCCCGGTGAGCTAGCTAGGAAGATCGCCAGCGTTCCGGCTCAGTTGAAAACTAGCTTCGGTCTGACGGTTTATGAGACTGTGATGATGGGCCGCTATCCATACATGAAGAACCTGTGGTGGGAGTCAGAGCAGGACGAATCCTTCGTCACGGATGCCATGGAGAAATTCGGCGTGAGGCATTTGCAGGACAGGCAGCTCCATATGCTGTCCAGCGGCGAGATGCAGAGGGTGCTAATCGCCAAAGCCTATGTGCAGGAGCCCAGGCTGATGCTGGTTGATGAGCCCACGTCCCATTTGGATATGAGATACAAGCTGGAGGTGATGGAGTATCTTAACGCAATGGTGCAGAAAGATATGACAATACTTGTGGCTGAGCACGACATCTCCCTGATGGCCAGATATTGCGATCTGTGCATAATCATGAAGGAGGGATCCCTGTTCAGGATCGGCCCTCCGAAGGAGATCATAAACTCGGATCTTATAGAGGAGGTCTACGGTGTCTCAGCGTCTGTGGGCTTTGACAATGACGGCGAGCTCTTCGTTCTGCCGAAGAGATACAAATCAGGTCGCGGCAGTATATGACGGACTCTATAAATCGAAGAAAAGCATCGGGGTGACGGATGAGAATAGAGGACTCTGTCAGAAAACATCTTCTTGACCTTAACGGAGCGGTCCACGGTGGCCAGGGGTGGCGTTACGGGGGAGTGGAGGACTTCAGCCACAACCTCAATCCTTTTGGCCCGCCGGACATCCTCAATAATGTGATCATATCTGCCACGTCCAATATAGGCCACTATCCGGACGACTCTTGTGCAGATCTTAAGAGAGTGATAGCCAAGAGGCACTCCCTGGAAGACGGCAACGTCATGGTGGGGGCAGGCTCGTCCGACATAATACGGGCGTTCCCCAATACATTCGTGGAGCCGGGCGACAAGGTGGTCATGGCCAGGCCCACCTTTGCGGAGTACGGCAGGCAGTGCAGGGTGGCCGGTGCGAACATAACGGATCTGCTACTGACAGAGTCGGACGATTTCAGGATCAACCGTGACAGGCTCTCGAAGCTAATACCCGGGGCGAAGGCGCTCTTCCTGTGTAATCCAAATAATCCGACCGGAAGGGTGGAGTCCAGGGAGCGTATACTGAGCATCGCCGATGAGTGCCTGAAGAAGGGCGTGATGCTCTTCCTGGACGAGACCCTGCTGGATCTCGTGCTGGGACATGAGGACATATCCTGTGCCGGGTACATCAACGAATATCCTAACATGGTGGTTGCGTGTTCCCTTACGAAATCCTTCGCGATCCCGGGGGTGCGCATAGGATACGGTCTGGCTTCCGAGGGCACAGTCAAACAGATGGAGAAGGTGAGGATGGCCTGGAATGTCGGCGGCATAGAGCAGCACGTGGCGAAGATACTCATAAGAGATCATATGAGCCATGTGGACAAGGCGGCCAAGATGATGGACACGGAGAAGAGATGGATGTTCAACGCACTGAAGGACATAGGGTTCCCTGTTTCCGATCCGGCGGACTCCTTCTTCTATTTCTGCCCGACCAGTTCCCTCGGCATAGATGCCCCTACTTTCACGGACCGAATGATGGACAGCAGGATACTCGTCAGGGACTGCAGCTCCTTCGGGAGGCCCTTCGACGGGTACGTAAGATTCTGCGTCAAGGACAGGATAAGGAACACTGCCTTCGTTCAGGCAGCCCACGACGCTCTGAGGTCATTGGGCTGGTGATAATACGGAGCTCTGGTTCATCGCCATACTGATAATCGCTTTGGCCTTGGCCATCGATGCGGTGGTCGGCGAAGTGCCGAACAGGATACATCCGCTCAGATGGATGGGTAACGTCCTTGCATTCCTGGACAGGCGCATAAAGAGAACGACCAGGCGAAGGACCGCACTGAAAGGTTTCCTCTCCTATGTTCTCGTTCTTTTGCTGTTCGGAGGCTCGGCGGTAGCGATAACCGCCCTGACAAAGCATTACCTCGGGGAGATAGCATGGATAATAGTCACGGCGGTGATGATGAAGATGGTCTTCGCCGTCTTCTCGTTCAGGAAGCACTGCAAGCCCATAGTCAGGGATCTCAGGGAAGGCAGGATCGAGGAAGCGGCGGCCAAGACCCAGATGATCGTCAGCCGCAACACCCGGGGGATGGATGCGGAGCACATAGCCTCCTCATGTACGGAGAGCATATCCGAGAACTATGCTGACAGCGTCGTCTCGCCCATGCTCTACTTCGGTCTGATGGGCGTATTCGGAGGATTCCTGTTCAGATGCGCCAATCTGATGGATGCCATGTGGGGATACCGTAACGAGAAGTACGGCGATCTCGGATTCTTCCCGGCCAAGCTGGATGATGTCCTCGGTTATGTCCCGGCAAGGATATGCCCCGTATTCGTGTCCATAGCAGCTTTCCTTTTGAGGATGAATTACAGGGATGTCCTGGCATCCGCCAAGCGGGAGAGCGTGAAGACGCCGTCCCCCAACAGCGGTTGGCCGATGGGCGCATTCGTGGGCGCTTTGGGCATCACCATGGAGAAGAAGGATGTTTACGTTATGGGGTCGGGCCCGATGCCCACCGGCGAGGATATAATGCGGTGCTGCAGACTGGTGGAGCTGTCATCAGTCGTTTTCCTGTTGCTTGTTTCAATGCCTTTATATGCCTTCCTGGGAATCCATATACAGGTCTGGGTGGAGACCATCCTGACGGGGTTGATATTCTGATACGACCGGCGATTAGGAGCCGCACACAATCTGCGGAGGGGATGCCCAACGCAGTCATAGAATTCGATGAGGATATGGAGTTCCTGTCCTCGGCTCTTCTGAACGGCGGCTCGAAGGTGTCCCGTTCCGTGATGATAATGCAGGTCCCCAAGGACCACATGTGTTCAGAGCCGAAGAAGGAGGTCGTATCCAGGATCAAGGCCCTGGGTCTTCCTTCCGATACTGTCTCGTTCATGACCGCGGCCGAGGTGGATTATGTATTCACCGAAGCTTACGTATCATACGAGGGTGTGGAAATGGCTGCATTTGTGACTGCGGGCCTAAGCAACCAGGTGGTGGCGGGGGAGGTCCTGGAGAATTGGGAGGAGAGGCATGCGCTGTCCAATGAGCGAAGCAGGGCACTTCGTCCGGGAACAATAAACATAATAGTCGTTTCATCGAAGCCTTTGACGGAAGTCGGGAAGGTCAATGCCGTCATCACCGCCACGGAGGCAAAGACCGCCGCCCTCAATTATCTCGGTTATAAGGAGACAGGCACCACCAGCGATGCCGTCGCCATAGCTTCGCCTGAGGGAGAGAACGGTATAGATTTCACAGGCACTGGCACATCCATAGGCATCGCAACGGCCAGGGCAGTCAGGAAAGCTGTGGCCACCGCCCTGATGAGACGTGATGATTTCCCGGTTGGATATACGGATAAGAAGAAAGAGAAACTCAGAGAAGGTATATGAATGACTGATTATGAGATAAGATTGGGAACGAGCCTCAACGATGACGAGGAGAAGCCCGTCAAGTCGTCCGGACCTGTTCTGGGGTCGGCGCAGAGTGAG
>Ga0265293_10011823_pt1 | contig 11744 bp, 9 predicted proteins | sample Munlanlewell138R_FD_192505 | JGI IMG/M metagenome (GOLD analysis project Ga0265293, IMG submission 192505) | Leachate microbial communities from a municipal landfill in Southern Ontario, Canada - Leachate well 138R | ecosystem: Engineered > Solid waste > Landfill > Unclassified | place: Canada... | reverse complement strand
GTTTTTCCATATAACCAGGAATATTTGGTAAATCTGGTGGTAGTGAATTTACAATAATACAATTTTCATATTCTTTACCTTTACTTTTATGTATTGTTGTAATAAATTTTTTCTGATTACTATTTTGTTCAATCCAATCAGCAATCCCCTTATATGTTTTATAAATTGGTATTAATTCCCTAATATTTTTTTTAATACCTTTATTTTGGGATAATGTTTCTAATTCATCTTTGGTAAAATAATTAATATAACAAATTGGTGCTTTATTTAAAAGCATTTGATATTCTAATGCTTTAATTGTTCGATTATCTCTAACTAAGATAACATATTCTTTATCTTCCCCCATTTTTTTGATTATATCAAATTCAGATAAAATTTCTTTATGTATAACACCTTGTGTATTATCTTTGGATTTAGCTTTAAGTGAGGTATATTTATTTGCATTTTCAACAATGTCTGCTGTTGACCTAAAATTAATTGTTAATCCCATTAATTTAACGTTTTTATGTTGTTTTAATATTCTCTCTAACGCATCACAATTAACCCCAGAGAACGCAAATATGGCTTGATTTTTATCACCTACCAAACAATATTGTTTAGCATTTAGATTTAATAATAATTTTAATTGTACAACAGAGGTATCTTGGTATTCATCAATAATAATATATTTATACATATTATTAAAATAATTAAAATTTTCTTTTTTATTACTTAATTTATATACTTCAAAAATTAAATCACTAAAATCATATAAATTATTTTCTTTAAGATAATTTATATACATATCATAACCAAGAGGTTTTTTCAATAATTTATTTTCATTCTCAAAAGTCAGTAATTTATATCTATCAATATCAGTAAAAAAAGCAACTGAATCATTTTTTAATAGTGCTGTTGCTTTACTTAAATCCATTCTATTTCTAATTAGATTTTCTTTATTCTTAAAAAAATAACCAATAAATTTATATGTATCAAAAATTTCTTTATTAATTTGGAAATCATATAATATTTTATAACAAAAAGAATGTATTGTTGTAATTTTAATATTATGTTTACATCTTTTTCTTAATTCATTAACAGCAACATTGGAAAAACTAAAAAATATAATTTCATTCGGATCTATACCATCATCAATCATTTTATCTAACCGACTAATTGCTGATTGTGTTTTTCCAGAACCTGCTGTTGCATTTAAGATAATTGAATCCTCATAATCATGGTTAATAAATTTTAATTGTTCTTCTGTGTGTTTAATCATTTCTATTGTATGTAAAATTAATTTTGCAAATATACAACAAAAAAATCACTCCAACAAATTTTGAAGTGATTTATGTTCTTATTTTTTCATTTATCTTTATCTTACAAAGATATAACCAGATGCTAATTCTGAAATAGCATCAACATTAGGATATAATTCGGAGCCATCTTCAGTATCTTCTACGTTAATATAATCATCTATTAAATAATAATCATTTTCATCACCACTTTTTGCACCAACAGACACGGCAAGGTTTTGTTTATTTATGGTTAAATAATTAGAGTGGTTATTTTCTTCTTCATAATAAGGGTCATCTTCATCACCATAATAGCCAGTACCATTATCACTGAAAAACCCAGTAGTTTCACCACCTGTTTCACCAATAAATTCTTGGATAACATCATAAATCCTTTGTTCAAAATTTCTTAATTCACTTATGTTATCTTCATTGAGTTTCTTTATAACTCTTTTTAATTGTTCTTCTTTTAAAATAAATTTTTTCATTGTATTTTTTTATTAATTTTATTATTTTTAATTAAAAGTGTATTTTAATTTCATTATTTTTTAATCTAAAATCAATTTCTCGTACTGCAACAAGAAATCCATCATCATCTTTATTGTAACCATTATAACCAATATTTATTTTAACTTTATTAGGAATGTTACTAATTTGACAATACTCATTATTTTCTAATGTATTATTTTTTAAATTACCATTACCATCATATTCAATCATAAAATCAAAATCAAAATCATCATTTTCACCCCACAACTCAACAACACAATTAAGTTTTACACTATTTATTTTTGGTATTATTTTTTCAATCCCATTTGGTTTAATATCAAAATCAATATCAAAATTACATTGATAAAGGGAATCACCTATCATAAGGTCAAAAGGTTCATCACTATTAAGAATAATAAAATTTTTAATATCATTACCCCCACCACCACGATCTAATTCAACTTCAAAACCACTAAAAGGATCTTTTAATATCTCATAATCATCCGATTCATTATTAATTTCTGGATTTTCTTCTGATATAGGTCCTGGTGGATTATTAGTAAAATCATTTTTATCAGGTACGTTTATTTCTAATTCTTGACCTTTTAACCAACCCTCTATCCAATATTTACTATTAGGGTTATCTGACGGATATGGATTATCTACCAATGATTTATGTTTTTTTGCAGCTTCTAACCCTTCCCTATTGATTTTTTTAACTTCAATAATTTTTTTAAATTGTTCCTCTTTTAATTTATAGGTTTTTTTCATTATTTACATTATTTACTTGTGAACTACCCATTTGCTAAAAACAAATGAGCTTCGGGTTTCATAGATAGTTGAGTATTGCTACTTCTTACACCGTCTCCACCCGTGTTTTCGAGCGTTCCACCCGAAATTATTTTTAATCCTTCTTTAAGAATATTTCTACTTGCATTTAAATCGCGGTCTAAAACGTGTCCGTTCTTACAAGTCCATTCTCTATCTGAAAGTTTTAAGTCTTGATTTATCCAACCACACTCACAGCAGGTTTTTGAACTGGGGTAAAAGCGATTGATTTTAACAATTTGCTTATCGTTCCAATCAGCTTTGTATTCAAGTAACCTAACAAAAGTACCCCAACTTACATCAGAGATATGTTTAGCAAGTTTATGGTTTTTGACCATACCCTTTACATTCAAATCTTCTAATGCAATTATATCATAATCTGATACTAATTTATGAGAAACCTTATGTAAGTTATCCATTCGTGAGTTAGTTATCTTCTCGTGAATTTTTGCTGTTTTCCGTCTTTGTCTTTCAAACGAATTACTACCTTTTGTCTTGCGAGAAAGATGTTTTTGTGCTTTCGCTAATGCTTTTTCATATTGTTTTGTGTATTTGTTGTTCTTAAATTTAACACCATCAGAAGTAATAGCAAAGTCTTTTAAACCTAAATCTATCCCACAAACAGCACCAGTCTTTTCTTTTGGTTGATATTGTTCTTCTGATAGTATTGATACAAAATATTTCCCTGTTGGTGTTTTACTCAAAGTACATTTACCGATTCCACCTTTAACTTCACGGTGAACATTTACTTTAATACCTTCTTTGAATTTTGGTGCGTAAAATCTACCATTTTCAAGTTTTGAGAACTGTGGAACTGTGAATGAGTTTTTCTTTTTCCTTGACTTAAATCGTGGAAACTTAGCGTTACCTCTAAAAAAGTTTACGTAAGCAGTATCCAAACATCTTAAAGCAAATTGTAATGATTGGCTATTCACTTCTTTGAGCCAAGCAGTTTCATCTTTCTTTTTTAGTTCGGTTAAGGTAGCAGACTGTTTATAGAAATTATCAGACTTTTTATCTGCTTGATATTGCTCTTTCCTTTCATTCAAGAAGTGATTGAATACAAAACGAACACATCCAAAATGCTTATCCAACAACACTTTTTGCTCTTGTGTTGGTTTCAATTCAAATTGATATGTCCGAAAAATTGTCTTCATTCTACTATTAAATAGTTTTATTTTATGCAAAAGTACAGGTTTTATTTATATCTACCAAATTATTATTATTAAAAAATGTTAATTTATATATAACTTATTGATTATCATTTAAATTATTTTTACATAATAATAATAATAATAATAATAATAATAATAATATCAAATATGAAATATTAATCATTTTGATTGTAAACATTTTTGGAAAGAACATAGTTTTTGGTCTGATGGTTATTTCGTTTGTTCAATAGGTGAAGCATCTCCCGATACTATTCGTGAGTATATTCTCAATCAGGGTTAGTCACTTATATTCCACAGACTAAAGACCTGTGGGTTTTACGCTCTTGCTTTATAAATATCATTCAGTTCTATTTAAATCAATTTTTTCACTAATTTTTTTATATAAACTATCTAAATCATTATCATTTATAATAATGTAATTTATAAATTTTTCATCAATGTTATCTAATTCAACTTCCGATGCATGTACATCTTTTTCAAATATATATGGTATTCTAATTACTTTCCATATTTCACCCCCATTTTGTAAAATACCATCAACTTCATGCTTAAATCTAACATCTGCAATAACAACATCTTTATCGTTATTATTTTTATACCATTGACTAAATCTTTTAACCCATATAGTTCTACCAATATTTGCAAATTCAGGTATATGTCTTTGTAAATCATATTGAAATAATTCTGTACCCATAATTTGTAATACTTTTCTTGGTGTAACACCCCATTCTGAATCAACAACATCCTTTAAATCACCGTAAACCTGTTCTTTGGTAAATCCAAATATTTCCATTGCACCATTTTTTAAAGGATATGCGTATGAATATTTAATAAAACCATGATTTTGAACTAAATAATCTGCAATAGTATCTTTACCCGATTGTTTTTTACCAATAATACCTATTAATTTTTTCATTGCTTATAATTTTTTTTTTGCAAAGATAATATATTATTTTTAAAACCAAAAAAAAACGCTGAATTAATTTTCAGCGTTTGGAGTTTTTATTTTATCAACTATTTTATTTACATCTGAATTAGATAATTTTTCTGTTGGAGAAGCTGATAAAATTGAATTAATAATATATTTTAAATCTTTGGCTTGAATTTTAACATTATTATCTCTAATTTGTTGAGCTAATGTTCCTGTTGTTTTTTGAATATCATTAATTTCATCACCACCATTCTCTCCCGAATTTCCATTATCCGTTGGGGTTTCATTTCCTGTATCTCCTATTTCATTATCCATTGGTGGTTCGTTTCCTTGTTCACCACCCATATTATTATCCATTGGTGGTTCGCTATTCATATCATCATCCATTGGTGATTCATTTCCTTGGTCCCCATTATTATTTAATAAATCATTTTCTAAATCACTATAATCATCTTCTGGTGATGGTTGGTTATTAGAAATTTGTGGTGTGGGGTTTGGATTAGGTATTTTTAAAACATATTTTTTAGCTTCGTCTAAACTTTTTTTTTAAATATATTGATATTATCATCATGACCAGTGTTTTCATTAATTGATTTGAAGATAATATTTAAATTTTTTAATGCGTCAGAATATGTTTTATATGAAAATTCTTTTATGTTTTCAACACCACTTATATATTCATATTCTTCATTAATTTTCTTTTTAATATAAATGTGTTTTTCTTCTTGAACAATTGCATATTCTTCTCCATTAGCAGCAACTACTTCATGTAATACATTTGATAATGGATTAGTATTTTCTTTTATTACTTTATCTTGTTTTATTCCAGCGATTTCTAATATTCTTTTTAATTTTTCATCTGGGTTTTGAATTTTTTCTGATCCTATTGGTTTCATATTATATTTTTATTTTTTTTATTTTATTTACTTACTTATAAATATCTTATTTTTTAGAAAAAGTATTATTTTCAATAGTTAATTGTTTATCTATTAAACTATTTTTTAAATCACTTAATTTTTCCATATATCCTGAACGTCTTAAATATTTAAAAACTAAATTTTCATTACTATATTCACCACCTTTATGTAATCCACTTTTTCTATATTTCTTGATTTTATCTTTTAGTTTATCAATGGTTTCAATTTTCTTATCAACATCTTCAATATTTTCAATCATTTTTAATGTATAATTAAATGATTTAACCTTATCAATAATAACTTTTTTATTAAAAGATGTATTAAGTTTTGGTGGTATTTTTAACCATTTAGCATATAAGACACTATAAATACCTGTTGCATCTAATATTTCATTTGTATCTTGTGCATATAATTCAACATCATACCCTTTAATAGTAATTACATGTTTATCATTAAAAATAGCTCTTTTAGCATCAAATAACTCTTGAATAATATCATCATCACCATCAAATTGTGATTTATTTAAAACAACATGTATATCAACATCAGAATAGTCGGACCAATTATAATTAGCTAAACTACCCACAAATAATATATCATCTATTTCAATATCCTCAATATTAAAACTTTCAATAAATAATTTAGCTATTTTTAAAATATCGGTACGTAAAGTATTTTTTAATTTAATTTCATCAAAATCTTTTGATTTATGATTTTCCCAAATATCAGGATTTAAATATTTTTGTATTTTAAAACTATCAAGTATTCCCATTGAACTTATTTTATAATAAATAGTTGTTTAAATTTTTTCATATTTAAAATTCTTATTTATATTGTTATTTAAATATTTACCTTGACTTTCAGCAATATTTAATTCTGCAAATATTTCGTGAGGAACATCAAAATATTTATATTGTTGACCATTTTTAAACGTTATAACTAATATACTATTAGTTGTATCGTAAGTACTATGTGTTAAATTTGAACTATTATATTCACATAATATGATATTTCCTGAATATTCTTTACTTTTTAATGCCATTTTACTATATTATTTTTAACTATAAATATTTATTTATAAATTAAACATAAACAAAATAAGTAAAAAGAAAAGAAAAATGATAAAAAAATTTTCTATATCGGAAAAAATGTATTATTTTTGCACTATAAAATAACTACACATATGAACATGAGCAATGACTTAAAAAAATACTTAGTATTAAGTAGAAACTTTGCACTAAAACAAAACGATAGTAAAGTACGTTTAGAATATTTGTTGTATTATATAATGAATAATGATGCAACATTAAAGAAAACATTAAAAAAATATATTAAAGATTATGAATTATTTTTAGTAGAATGTTATGATTTTAATAAAAAATTATCAAATAATGAATTAGTTCAAGATGATGATATAGATAATAGTATTATACCTTTTGATAATCTATTATTAGATGTTTTAACAAAATGTAAGAATAAAAACATTGGTGTTATTCAAATATTAGATTTATTTGAAACATCATTAGAAATAGATATATTAATTATTCAAAAATTAAAATCTTATGGTATTACTGAAAATATTATTAAAAAATTAAAAATATCAACATTACCTAAAAATTATGTTGAACATAGTTATAATAATGAGAAAACAACTATTACAAAAAAATCATCAAATAAATCAAAAACACCAATAATTGATTCTTTTTGTAGAGATATTACAAAATTAACAATTGATAATAAAATAGACCCTGTTATTGGTAGAGATATTGAAATAGAAAGAATTATTCAAATACTTACTCGAAGAAAGAAAAATAATCCTATATTAATTGGTGAAGCTGGTGTTGGTAAAACAGCAATAGTAGAGGGTATTGCACAAAGAATTTTAACCAATACTTGTCCAACAGTATTAAAAAATAAAAGAATTGTTAGTTTGGATTTAACATCAGTAATTGCTGGAACAAAATATAGAGGTCAATTTGAGGAACGTGTGGAAATGTTAATATCTGAATTAAAAGATAATCCAAATACAATTGTTTTTATTGATGAAATTCACACAATTATTGGTAGTGGTAATGCATCTGGTGGACTTGATGCAGCTAATATATTAAAACCAGCATTAGCAAGGGGTGAAATACAATGTATTGGTGCGACAACGTTTAATGAATATCGTGAATATATTGAAAAAGATGGTGCATTAGATAGACGTTTTCAAAAAATTATTATTAAACCAACAACAGTTGAAGAAACAAAAGTAATTTTAATGAATTTAGCATCAAAATATGAAACATTTCATAAAGTAATTTATCCTGATAGCATAATAAATTTAATTGTTAACTTATCTAATCGTTACATTACAAATAGAGAATTTCCAGATAAAGCAATTGATGTTATGGATGAGGTTGGTTCAAGAATTAATATTAAAGAAAAACAATCTGATATAATTAATGATCTCACTAAACAACTGGATAATATACAAGATGAAAAATATGAATTAATTGATAATAATGCTTTTGAAAACGTTGAAGAATTGAAAGCAAGGGAAGATAAAATATTAAAATCATTAAAATATTATAAAAATTTAGAAGTTAAAAATAATAAAGATAAATTTACAATTATCACCGAAGATATGGTTAATGAAGTTATATCAATGATGACACATATACCAATGAATGATGTTAAAAGTTCTGATATAACAAAGTTATTAAATATCGATCAGGAATTAAAAAATTCTATTATTGGTCAAGATGAAGCAATTGATAAATTAGCATCATCAATAAAACGTAATAAAATAGGTATACGAAATCCTAATAAACCAATTGGAACGTTTTTATTTATTGGACCAACAGGTGTGGGAAAAACAGAATTAGCAAAAGTTTTAACAGATAAAGTTTTTGGTAATAAATCAGAACATTTAATTAAATTAGATATGTCAGAATATAATGAAAAACATAGTATATCTAAATTAATAGGTTCACCTCCTGGATATGTTGGGTATGGTGAAGCAAGCCAGTTAAGTGAAAAAGTTAGACAACAACCCTATTCAGTTGTATTATTTGATGAAATAGAGAAAGCACATTCAGATATTTTTAACATTTTATTACAAATACTTGATGAAGGTCAATTAACTGATAGTGTTGGTAGAAAAATTGATTTTAAAAATACAATTATCATTATGACATCTAATATTGGTTTAAATAAAATTCAAGATAATATCAAGATAGGTTTTAATGTTTCCGAAGATAATGATAAAAATAATCTTTTAATTCTTGAAAAATCTTTAAAGGATTATTTTAAACCAGAGTTTCTTAATAGATTAGATGATATTATATATTTTAATTATTTGAGTTTTGATAATATACTTAAAATAGTTGATTTACAAATTAATGATTTAGAAATGAGAATGAATAACATTAATTTTAAATTAAAACTTGGTAAAGGTGTTAAAGAAAAAATAGCTGAATTAGGTTATAAAAAAGAATATGGTGTTCGTGAATTACAACGAATAATACAAAAAAATATAGAGGATTTAATATCTGATGAAATATTAAAAAATAAATTACCTTCAAAGGGAATTTTTAAAATAGATTACGATAATAAATTGGAAATATTCAAAGTGAAATTAATGTAATAATCATTACATTAATAAAAAAAGGTGATATATGTTTTTATTTATCACCTTTTTTTTATTTCCAAATGAATTGTTCACATATTTATAAATAAAAAGTTATATAATGAAAATTCCAATAGTACATATACCAACAGAAATAAGTAATCAAGATTATGTTGATTATATTTATAAAATGAAAACCCAATATCTTATTGGTGATTTAAAATATAAACATGATTTTAGATTATCACCCCCACCAAATACAAAAACCACATGGGGTGTTTTTGCTGACCACGTAAATTACAATCCTTATAGTTTAGATTCTTGTATTATTGTAAGTAATTCTTATGATGAGGGTGTTACTGGAAATATTAATAATGCGTTTCCAACATTTCATAATTTATATGAACCTTTTATTGGTGATAAATATATATTAGACACTTATAATAGATTACCATCGAGAAGTGGTGAAACACCATCAATATCAACGTCAGATGCTTTAAATGCAATACATAATAGTGAAAATTATTTAATTTATGATGATGATATTACTTGGTACAAATATTATGATCTTAAACATTCAGCTTTTTTATATGATTTTGGTAATCTAAATTCATTTGCAAGATATGATAATACGGCCATAAGAAATTTGGCTTATAAATCATTATCATCAAATGATACATATTCTTTACAACCATATAATTTTCAACAGTATATTGTAAATGGTTTAAAAAATCAAACATCAATTGCATTAAATAATTATAAGTTATTAACAGCAATAGATAGTGATATTAGTGGTGTTGATTTTATTGGAATAACACAATCATTTATAATAGCAATTAGATTTAAATTAACAAGTTTGGGTAATTGTATGGTTTTTCAATTGGAGAATTTAAATTTAGAATATGATAAAGTTAATAATAATTTTGTTTTATATCATAATAGTGATTTAATTAATAAATTATATTTAAATAACACACATAATAATGATTGGATAACATTGGTTTTTGGTAGAAATGAAAGTAGCAAATTATTTATGTATGACGGAACAAATGCTATAATTTCTTCAATAAATAATAATTTTATTTTAACAACTAATAATGGTAGATTTGGCTCAAAAAGTAGTGATGGAATGATTAATTATGGTTGTATACAATGTTGGAAAAATGTTACTGTTGATTATACAACCACATATATAGAATTTAATAATTTAGTTAGTAATAGATGGTATGATAATGAAGATGAACAATCATATGGTGTTTATTGGGATGAAACACAACCAACAGCAACCTATACTCGTATAGGTAATATGGATTATCATAAATATTTACCAATACAAAATAAAATGCGTGGATGTACATTATTATATAATCCATCACATAATAGAGAAGTAAATTATTATTTAGATACTTATTCAGATTTCTTAAAAGAAGATGGAAAAACCCCTTCTATTTTGGATGGTAGTGATGGTGAAGTTATGACAGAAATACCTGATTTATATTATAAATGTTATAAAGATGGTGTTTTACATTATAATAAAATTAGTTTATATCCATTACCTGGATATAAATTTTGTCCAAAAAAATATATTGGGCGATATGAGGCAACCACAAATAGAATTGATGGATCAACACATTCTGTTATTAACGCAACTAATAATTTTAGAGGTGGTGGAAATCAATCTAGTTATGATAATACATTTAGAGATATGAGGGGTTGCCCTTCTAGTGCTTTAAATCGTAAATATTATAGAGATGGTGCTAGATTAAATAGAAATAATACTTGGAATATTAAAACACCTTTTGAACAATTCTTAATTTTAATGTTATTTAGAGTTGAATACGCAACAGCAAATTCACAATTAGATTTCACATCAGCATTAACAACAGAAGGTTATAAACAAGGTGGTTTAGGTGTTGGTATAACTAATATAAATAATGGATATTGGAGTAGTTTTAATGGTTATTATCCTTTTATTCCTTGTGGTTATTCTGGAACTATTGGAAATAGAACAGGATATGTTAATTTTGTAATGCCTTTTGAATATGATGCCGGACCAACTAATTATAGAGGTATTTGGAATAATACAACACAATATAATGTTGATGAATGGGTATCTGATAAAAATGATACTATAAAAGGATTGGGTGATGGTAAATTATATAAATGTATTTTACAACCGCCTATTGGTACTTTATTAACAAATATAACTTATTTTGCACAACAAACAAGAACTATTACGCAAGTAAATAGATATAGGGGTATTGAATTACCATTTGGTCATTTATGGGAACATATTGATGGTCTTTTAATTAAAATGGATGCAACAACCCAAACAAGTAAAGCTTATATTTTTACAAATTATGATGATTTTGCTGAAACTGAAACGGGTAATGAAACGTTTTTCTGTAATTTACCTATAACTGATGGTTATATTAAATTATTTAATACTGAAACATTTTTACCACAAAGTGTTGGTGGGGGATCTAATAGTTGGGGTTGTGATCGTCATTATGTGAGTTT
>Ga0265293_10011821_pt1 | contig 11745 bp, 7 predicted proteins | sample Munlanlewell138R_FD_192505 | JGI IMG/M metagenome (GOLD analysis project Ga0265293, IMG submission 192505) | Leachate microbial communities from a municipal landfill in Southern Ontario, Canada - Leachate well 138R | ecosystem: Engineered > Solid waste > Landfill > Unclassified | place: Canada... | reverse complement strand
CTTATCATTTTGGATATTTAGTGTATTTCTTTGAGATTGCATGTGCAATGAGTGCGTATTTACTTGATGTAAATCCATTTGATCAACCAGGTGTTGAAGCATATAAGAAAAACATGTTTAGATTATTAGGGAAAAAATGAAACTTTTTAAAACAAGTTCAGCAAGTGAAACAATTCAACTAGGTTACAATTTAATGAAAAACTTACCCAAAAGATATAATGTTATCTTACTCAATGGTGATTTATCTAGTGGTAAAACAACACTAACTAAAGGTATTGGTAAGGCATTAGGTGTTCAAGGTGTGATTAACTCACCTACTTTTACGATACTAAAAAGTTATGAAGGTTATAAAGTATTAAATCATTTAGATTTATATCGCTTAGAGGGTGTAGGGCTTGATTTTGATTTAGAAGATTATATTCTAGATCAAGATGCTATATCAGTTATCGAGTGGCCAAATCAAGTTCAAGCATTAATACCTAAAAACCATGTACTTGTAGAACTTAAATGGATAGATGATACAAATCGTGAAATCACAATTTCTGCAAGTGATGGTATGGAAGATTGGATAGATAAGATATGAAATATTTATTAATTGATACATCAACCAATGCATTAATTATAATGCTTTATGATCAAGATGTTCAACTAGGGGAAAATATCCGCTATGGTAAACAAGATCATCAAGCACATATTATACCGATGATTGAATCTGTTTTAAGTAAAAACAATTTAGTACCAAAAGATTTAGACGGTATTATTGTTGGTGTAGGTCCAGGTTCATATACGGGTTTAAGAGTTGGGGTTATGACGGCTAAAATGCTAAGTTATACGACTAACGTAAAACTTTATAGTGTTAGTAGTCTAGTCTTTTTAACATCTGGGTATAAAGAAAAAGTGCTTGCATGGCACGATGCTAGAAATAATCAAGGTTTTAGTGCAACCATTTTTAACGGTAAAATCTTAGATAGTGAAAAGGTGCGACATTTAGAAGATTTAGATGATCATGATAAAAAGCATTTAGTTAAATTAAATGAAACAACAATCAAACTAGATGGTAGCCTGATTATTTCAAACAAAATAAGCGTAGATGATATTTATACACTTGTTCCAAATTACTTAAGACAAACTGAAGCGGAGAAGAACCTTGATAAGAAACGCCGAAGTAACTGATTTAGAATCTATCGTAGCTTTAGAGATGCGCGTCTTTGGTCACTCTTTAGGGTTTGCTTTCTTGAAACAAGAGTTATTAGAAAATGAATTTTCTAATATGCATGTATATACTTTAAATAATAAAATTATTGCATATATAAGTTATAGACAAATTGACACCAATGCCGATGTACTTAATTTTTTAGTAGAAAAAGAACATCAAGGACGTGGCGTAGGTAGTCAACTATTTGAGCATGTATTACTAGATATGAAACAATTAGGTGTGAACTCTTTAGTTCTAGAGGTTCGTGTTTCAAATACTAAAGCAATTAAATTTTATGAAAAATATGGTGCTAAAATGATTACTACTATACCAAATTACTATGGTAGTGAAGATGGTTATATGATGCATATGGAGGTTAAGTAATGATAATTTTATCTGTTGAAACATCTTGTGATGAAACGAGTGTTGCGATCACTAAAGATGGTAAACATGTTTTATCAAATGCTGTTTTATCCCAAATTAATATACACGAACCCTTTGGTGGTGTCGTACCAGAAATAGCGTCACGTGCCCATATAGAGTCAATGCTTTATATGTTTGATAAAGCAATTAAAGATGCGGATATTAAGGTTGAAGCTATTGATTTGGTTGCAGTTACACAAGGACCGGGGTTAATAGGTTCTTTACTTGTAGGTATTAATGCTGCAACAACATTTGCTTATGCAAACAATATCCCACTTATGGGTGTAAATCACTTATTAGGACATATTTATGCTGCTCAAATTGAAGGGGAAATGAAGTTTCCATTGCTAACTTTATTAGTAAGTGGTGGACACACAGAACTCTTACTGGTTAAAGATCACTTAGATATTGAGTTATTAGGCACAACCTTAGATGATGCTGTAGGTGAGGCATATGATAAGGTTGCACGCTTACTTAATCTAGGCTATCCAGGTGGACCGGTTGTTGATAAACTAGCACATCAAGGTAAACCGATATATAACCTACCTAAACCTTTTTTAAAAAACGAACCATATAATTTTTCTTTTTCAGGCTTAAAGAGTGCAGTACTTAACTTAGTACATAATATGAAGCAAAGAAATGAAAGTTTTAAGACAGAAGATATTTGTGCATCTTTCCAAGAAGTAGTAACAGAAGTGTTGGTTCAAAAAACTAAGGATGCCGCACAAGATTTAGGGGTAAAACAAATTGTTGTTGCAGGCGGTGTTGCAGCCAATAAAGGGCTACGCAAAAAATTAAGTGAACGTATCATTGATCTTGAAATATTAACACCAAGTATTCAGTATTGTACAGATCAAGCAGCTATGATCGGTATCGCAGCATATTACCAATATAAGAAGCAAGGCGCATTAAAGGATTATTATCTAAAAGGTAGTTCAGGTATTAATTTTACCTCATAAATAAGCAATATATATTAAATTATTATAAAATAAGCATATAATATAATCACCTATAAGGGAGGGATATTTATGTTTAAACTCATAAAAAGAATTATAAAATTAACAATACTACTTATTATATTGGCACCATTTATTATGCTGGCAATCATGTATAAAGGTTATAGTGCACCTGTTGAGGATTTTAATGATCATCAAGGATTATCGTTTACCGATATAGCAAGCTATAAATTAGATCAGTTTTTAGCAGATGATGAAGCTGAAAGTTTTGATTTTGTCTTAACAAGCTCAGAAGCAAATGCTGCATTAAAATCAGTATATGCAAGTAACAATCCTGATTTTGGTAAAACCGATGAATCCATTGATGCAAATTTAAGAAAATATGCAATTCCAATTGCATCAAATGGTGGGTTTAAAGGGATAACCGTAGATTTTAATGATACAGGATTAACTTTAGAAGCTGGTATAGAAGTAGGTTTTTCAAATATCTATTACCAAACAACATTATTTTTAGATTTAGATATAGAAATCGTTCAAGTTGAAATTGATGATGTATTACAGACACAATATAAATTAGTCATTAAAAATATTCAATTTGGTAATTTTCCAATCCTATGGATGTATGATGTAGCTGATTGGGTTGTAAGTCAGTTTACAGACGATGGTATTAATGGTTTAATATCGGATGCTGTCTCAGGTTTTGGAAATTATGATCTACGTACAAAATCTATATGGGTCAATTCAAATGATTTAATCAACCTCATTTCAAGTGAGGGTGATTCAAATCGTGCAATGATTGAAGCCTTATTAGGTTTTGTTGATGAAGAAGCATTATTAGTCTCAGGATTTGGTGAAGATGTAGGTGGTATCGGTATAGCCTTAGGTAAAATGCGTTCATCTAAATTACAATACCAAACGCTCAACCAAATAAGTGATCAATCTGAATTAGATAGCATGTTCCAAAATCAACTATCCAGTTTATTACTATCATCCTTAAGTGGTGGTAGTGCATTAAACTTTGATATGCATGAAGAATCCTTTAACCAATTGATTGAGTTCTATATTGGTGATGGTATGGATATGACCCAAACATTTATGCTAGATGCACATGAGTATACCTTAGAGACTTTACCGTTATTTGGAAAATTCATTGATAATAAAGTTCACTTTACAATTATTATGAACCTATATAAAACATCTGAACCAACTAACGTATTTAAAACAGACTTTACACTAGTTGCAACCCCATCAATTTCAGATGACAAAGAAGACTTAATATTTACAGTTGATGTGATTCATATTGGCGATGAAACGACCGTATCCAATGACAAAGTTCAAACAATTCTATCACTTGTAGGTGATAATGAGATGATCCAAGGTGATCAAATTATTTTAGAAGGTTTTATGGCAAACTTCTCAAATGCTGCAACTACAGTGGATAGTGTTTCAGTTGTTGGTATGTACATTCGATTTGTAGTGAGTCCAACAGCTGCAAACCAACAAGCATTTAGTGATTTACAAGATGCAATTAATGATGCGCTTGAAACAGTCTTAACAAATCCAGATTATGCAGCACTTCAAGATGTATATAACAATGACCCAGAAGATACACAAGGACTCTTAGACGCACTCAATGAACTTACACCAGCACAACAAGCAGCATTCTTTGCATCACTGAATGGTGCTTTAGAAACTGAAGTTGATTTAGACGCACTACTACCACAAAATTAATACATAAGGGACTCGATTTTCGAGTCCCTTATATTTATATAAATTGCAGTTAAGAAGGTATTGTTTTTAGATGAACCTATGCTAAAAAAATGTATAAGATTATGATATAATGGGTATAGATATTTTTCCATGCTAAAAGATTATTTTTGTAAGCTTTTAGCAATGAAATAAAGAGGGTGAAACTATGGAAAATCAATCAAATTTTATTAAAACAATAATGGAAAATGATTTAGAAAGTGGTAAGCACGATAAAATCATTACACGTTTCCCGCCAGAACCAAATGGCTTTTTACATATTGGGCATGCACGCGCAATTATAACAAATTTTGAACTTGCTAAAGTATTTAATGGTGAAACTAATTTACGCTATGATGATACCAATCCGTCCAAAGAAGATATTGTCTATGTAGAAGCTATTGAACGTGATGTTCGATGGTTAGGTTATGAACCTAAAGCCATATATTTTGCAAGTGATTATTTTGGTGAAATGTATAATCGTGCAATCCTTTTGATTAAAAAAGGGTTAGCTTACGTAGATGATCAAACTGCAGATGAGATTTCTAAAACCAGAGGTGATGTTGTTACCCCTGGTATACCATCGCCATATAGAAATAGAAGTGTAGAAGAAAACTTAGAATTATTTGAAGGAATGCAAGCTGGTAAATACGCTGAAGGCTCAAAGGTTTTACGTGCAAAAATTGATATGTCTAGTTCAAACATGAATATGCGTGATCCAGTACTTTATCGTATTAATTTTGAATCACATCACAACACTAAAGATCAGTGGAAAATATATCCAATGTATGATTATGCACATCCGATTGAGGATGCTATTGAAGGTATTACACACTCATTATGCTCATTAGAATTTGAAGACCACAGACCGTTATATGATTGGGTTGTACGTGAGACCGAAATGCCTTTAGTACCAAGACAAATCGAGTTCGGTCGTCTTGGTATTGAAAACACTGTAATGTCTAAAAGATATTTAAAACAACTTGTAGATTCTAAACTTGTTACAGGTTGGGATGACCCTAGAATGCCTACATTATCCGGTTTACGCAAAAAAGGATATACGAAAGAAGCTATTCGTGCATTCATTCTAGCAACTGGCTTAGCTAAGGTAAATAGTGAAGTTGAAATCGATATGTTAGAATCATTTGTTCGTGATGATTTAAACCTAAGAGCAAAACGTGTGTTTGCGGTATTAGAACCTTTAAAGGTAACGATCACAAACTATCCAGAAGATAAAATAGAATATTTTGATGTACCATATCACAATGAAAATGAGAGTTTAGGTAGTAGAAAGATTGCATTTTCAAAACACCTATACATAGATCAAGCAGATTTTTTAGAACAAAGACCAGATAACAAATTTAAACGTTTATCACTTGGTAGAGAAGTAAGACTTTTCCATACATACTTTATTAGAGCTAATGAAGTTATAAAAGATCATAACGGAAAAATCACCGAAATACTTGCAACGTATGACATAGAAACTTTATCTGGTAGTGGATTTAATGAAAGAAAACCTGATGGAACAATTCATTTTGTAGAAGCAACGACCGCACAAGCTGCACAGTTTAATTTCTATGGACCACTACTAAAAACAGATGATTCATTACCACTAGAAGAAAGATTTAATAAAGATTCATTGACTATCAAACAAGGATTTGTTGAGATGAGTCTAAAAGATGTAGCACACGAAGAAAAATTCCAATTTATTCGTAATGGTTTTTTCAATTGTTTCTATGAGAAGGATAATAAGTATAATTTTAACGAAATTGTAGCATTAAAGAAAAGTTATAAATAATTATGAAAATGCAAACTTGGTTAGATAAGTTAAATCCAAAACAAAAACAAGCGGCCACCCATGCTAGTGGCCCGCTTTTTGTCGTTGCTGGTGCTGGTACAGGTAAAACAAGAACTTTAACGACCAGAATAGCTTATTTAATTGAAGCACTTGGCGTTGCACCTGAAAGTATTTTAGCTGTAACGTTTACAAATAAAGCAGCTAAAGAAATGAAAGATAGAATCATTGAAATGGCAGGACCTTATGCCACAAATACGTGGGTATATACCTTCCATGCTTTTGGTGTCCAAGTCTTAAGGCGTGATATTGAACATTTAAAGATGGGTTATACAACCAAGTTTAATATCATTGATGAAGATGATGCAAAAGCAATGGTTCGTAAAATTATTAAGGATTTAAACTTAGATACAAAATCTTATAAAGCTAATAGTATACGTCATAAAATATCTGTATTTAAACATTTAAAGATTGATTATTTTGATAATGATACTGAACGTATTGTACTTGAAAGATATATTGAGGAATTAAGCGTAAACAATTTATTAGATTTTGATGATCTACAAATATTAACCTATAAACTTTTTAATGAACATCAAACTATTTTAGAATACTACCAAAATAAATTTAACTATATTTTGGTAGATGAGTTTCAAGATACTGACCATCTACAATATAAACTCATGAAACTATTAGCAGCTAAACACCAAAACTTATTTGTTGTAGGTGACCCAGATCAATCAATTTATGCGTTTCGTGGTGCAAACTATGACAATGCTAAACACTTTTTAAATGATTTTAAGAACCCAGATGGGTCTAAAGCTGAAATTATTTTAGATTTAAATTATCGCTCAACCAAACATATTTTGAAGTTTGCCAACCAATTAATTACATATAACCAAAACAGGCCAGTTACTAAGACATTAGAAACAAGCTTGGGTGAAGGTATAAAGCCTTTTATATGGGCTGCTCAAAGTGATTTAAATGAATCTCAAATGATCGCCAATGAAATTAATGATCTAGTGATTGATGGTAGCTATAAATATAGCGACATCGCAATTTTGTACCGAAATAATGCCTTAAGTAGAAGTTTTGAAGATGTCTTTATGAAGTATAACATCCCATATGTTTTATATGGGGGTATATCTTTTTATCAAAGAAGAGAAATTAAAGATATACTTGCCTACATTCGTTTGATTATTGACCCGAGTCTAGATTTTTATTTAATGCGCATAATCAATGTACCACGACGTGCTGTTGGTCCAACAACAATTAATAAACTCCAAGAACATGCAAAGTCTCTAAACATCTCGATGTTTGATGCAATCGAATCACTAGAAATTTCAGGTAAAACAAAACAGTCATTACTTGAATTTAGAGCACTCATTTTAGAAATGAAAAGTGATTTTGATTTTTTTACTGAATTATCTAAAGTCGTTGATTATGTTGCCCATAAGTCAGGTTACATCCAAATGTTAGAAACAGATAAAGATGAGTATGCTGAAGAACGTATTGAATATATCAAAGAATTGAAGAATCCATTTGTTCAAGCAGAACAATACTATGAAGGTAGTTTTATAGAAAAATTGATGCAGCTATTAGATCAAATCGCTCTTTATAGCGATTTAGACCGTAATACAAATAAGGATGCTGTTGTATTGTCTACCTTCCATCAGGTTAAAGGTTTAGAGTTCAAGGTTGTTTTTATGACAGTGATGGAAGAGCAAATTTTCCCTTCTAGTCAATCTTTTATGGATCCAGGAGAACTAGAAGAAGAACGACGTATCGCATATGTTGGTGTGACACGTGCTAAAGAAAGGCTATATTTGACACGCAGTGAAAAACGTTTATTATATGGGGCATTGATTTACCCTAGAGCTTCACGCTTTTTAAAAGAGATGATGCCTGATCAAGAAATATTTACTAAGAAAGAAATATTTAATAAACAAACAACAAGTGGTCAATCTAACTACTTAAAAGCTGGAGACCGCGTGATGCACCAAGTCTTTGGTATTGGAACAGTTGTAAGTGTAGATAAGGATATTGCTACAATTGCATTTGCAATACCACATGGTATTAAGCAGTTACTAGAGAGTCATCCAAGTATCAAAAAACTACAAAACTAAAGGTAGGTACACTCCGGTGTACACGCCTTTTTATTATCTAATGTCGTTTTATGAAAGGTTTTAAATAACATTAATTTACAAGTTTATATAAACATGCTATGATAACTGTTACACATGAATTTAGTTGCTTAAGAAAGAGAGATTTTTATGAAGAAAATAAGCGCATTGTTTATATTAATATTAACCCTTGTTGTGGTTGCATGTAAACCAAGTGGGTTGTATAAAATTGAGTTTGAAACAAATGGTGGTACAGCAATACCATCAATTGAGTTTGGTGAAGCATATACACTTGAACTTTTAGAGGCATTAAACCCACAAAGACCGGGGCATACATTTGATGCTTGGTATTTAGATGCGGAGTTAAATGAGGCCAACAAATTAGATGCTGATATTACAGGGTCTGTTACACTGTATGCTAAATGGATTGTAAATCAATATACAATTACATTTAATTTAGATGGTGGTACATTAAATCCAGAACAAGTAACTAGTTTTACTATATTTGATAGTGTCGCACTACTTGAACCAACAAAAGCAGGTTTTACATTTAGTGGTTGGTTTGTATCCTTAGAAGACCAAAGCAGTGTTTCATCTGTCAGTGTTGGAACATCAACTGATGTTTCATTTACAGCAAAATGGACATCAAATAACGAACTTGAAACTTTTACGATTGAGTTTAGAAATTATGACGGTACTTTATTAGCAAGCTATGATGTACTTGAAGGTACATTACCTGTTTATACTGGCTCAACACCAATTAAAGCAGCTGATGCAATTTACACATATGTATTTATCGGTTGGGATCAAACAATTGTTGTTGCATCTGAAAATGCAGTTTATACGGCTGTATTTGAAGAACAAATTATTGAACCATCCACAGCATTTGATAAAGATGATTTAAATGCAATCTTTGGTTTTGATATCTATGCATTATTACCTGCAATTGTTTCAAGTGATGCACTGATATTAGATTATAGTGATGAGTCATTCTATGTTGTGTATATCGATATTTTTACATGGAGTGAATCAGATGCAGATAATTATGACACATTATTATTTGATAGTTTAGCATATGATGCAGTTGAAGATTCTTATATCTTAGGAGATTTCTTTGTTTATGTATATATCGATGATATTACATATGAAGGTTTAACTGTTTATGGTATTGGTATTTACGGACCTAAAGATGGCACAACGCCAGTAGACCCTGAAGAACCTGTAACAAAACCATTTGATTCTAGTGAGTTAAATGCAATCTTTGGCTTTAATATCTATGCACTTATGCCAAGTTTTGTATCAGCAGAAACAATCATTAGTGATGTCAGTGATACAACATATTATGCAGTATACATAGATATCTTTACTTGGACTGAAGCAGATGCAGACCAGTATGAAGCATTACTAAATGCAAGTTTAACGTATGACGCTATTGAAGAATCATATGTATTAGGAGATTTCTTTATATATGTATTCTATGATGATGAAACATATGAAGGTTTAACAGTTTATGGTATCGGTATTTATGGTGATAAAGATGGTGGTACACCAGTAGATCCGGAAAATCCAGATACAGTACCATTTGACAAAAATGATTTAAATGCAATCTTTGGTTTTGATATTTATGCATTATTACCAGCATTTTCATCAAATGAAGTTATTATTACAGACTTTAGTGATGAAACATTCTTTGAAGTATATATTGATATCTTTACATGGGCTGAATCAGATGCAGACAATTATGATGATTTATTATTTAATTTATTATCATATGATGCAGTAGAAGAATCTTATGTTGTTGGTGGATATTATGTGTATGTATTTATCGATCAGGAAACATATGAAGGTTTAACCGTGTATGGTATTGGTATCTATGGCGATAAACAAGATCAAACACCGGTTGATCCAGTTGATGGGGTATACTTTAGTTTTAATGTTCAAAATACAACAACAACATTACCAGGTAGTTATAGTTTAAGTAATAATGTCACTTTAGATTTTCCAAATAATAATGGATTTGCTGTTATTACTGCAAGTCATTTAGCTAATGTTCAAACTGCACCATCTGGTTTAAGTCTAGGTAATATATTTGCTGCAAACGTGAGTGGAAATGCAAATCCAACCGTCTATCTAGAAATAAACACATTAGGTAATATCATTGACTCAATGAGTTTTGAAATAGAAGCTAGAAATAATTTTAGTACAACATTAACAGGTGCTAAATTACAAGTACTTGTAGGCGATGTTTGGACGGATTTAGCTGGTGGTAACTTCTATAGTCAAATTACTGAAGACAAAGTGTTAATTACAATTAACAATATTAATGCATCAAGATTTAGATTGTTATTCCAAGGTACTGGAGCAACATCAAATGGTGGTCAATTTATGATTGGCCAAGTAAATCTATATCAAGCACAAGCCCCTGCACCAGTATTTGAATTATGGAGTGATGTCGTTACAGACTTAGAAGCTAAGTTTGATGACCAAGATCTTAATATATATTTACCAGCATTTGAAGGGTTAACAGATTTAAGTGTTAATAAAATAAGTAACACAGAGTATGTCGTTTTAGCAACAACTGCATTAAATACATCAACACTTTATGCAGAGTATGTTGGACTACTACTAAACAAAAACTTTGTTAAAGATGATGCATTATCAGCATTACGTGGTGTGGATGTATATGTATATGTTGTAAATGATGATTTAGCATATGCAGTCTATTTAGAAATGCAAACAGGATTAGTTGAAATAACCATTTATAGTTTTGATGCTGTAGTTGATGCAGTAGAACTACAATCATTATCACCAAGACAATCTATTAATGATTATGAAGTATCTAAATTTGGTGTATCAGGCTTACCTTCTGTAGGTTCATTTGATGTATTAGTTGTACCTGTAGAAATCTATGGTGTACCATTTGATACAGACTATTTATCAAATTTAGAAATCGTATTTAACGGTACAAGTCTTCAAACAGGATGGGAAAGTGTTTCAAGTTTCTATTATAAGAGTAGTTATGGTAAGTTAGATCTTAACTTTGACATTGTACCAAAATATGTTACAAACAACCCAAGATCATTTTATGAAGGAAAAGGTTCAGATGGTGATCAGTTTGTTATAAAAGAAGCGTTATTAGCTTTAGATAGTTCAATTGATTTTAGTAAGTATGATTTTAATAATGATGGCACAATTGACTCAATCATCTTTATATATTCTGCAGACTACAATTATGATGTTGATCCTTGGTGGGCTTGGGTATTTAGCGCAAGATTTGGTGAAGCAGCTACGGTAGGTAGTTTAGATGGCAAAGATTTTGAGTATTATTTCTGGGCAAGCTATACATTTATTGAAGATGAAATATCTGGTAACATTAACTTAATTTTAAATGCTGAAACTTATATCCATGAGTTAGGACATTTAATGGGTATTGTAGACTTTTATCCATATGAGGATAATAATGACTATGGTCCAATGGGTGGATTTGACATGATGGACTATAATGCA
>Ga0265293_10011820_pt1 | contig 11746 bp, 10 predicted proteins | sample Munlanlewell138R_FD_192505 | JGI IMG/M metagenome (GOLD analysis project Ga0265293, IMG submission 192505) | Leachate microbial communities from a municipal landfill in Southern Ontario, Canada - Leachate well 138R | ecosystem: Engineered > Solid waste > Landfill > Unclassified | place: Canada... | reverse complement strand
TTATCGCTTAATAATATTCTTGATTTATATTCAGGGTGTTCGGCTATAAGCCCGTTTATGATTTCTGTCATTTCTTTTTCTTCATCTTTGTGCTCAATTACAGAAAATACTTCAAATTCAATATCAGATTTCCAGATTTTTTTCATCCAGAATGAAAGTCTTAATGTTTTATTTGCATATTCGCTGTTATCAAAAGCAATTGCGACTTTTTCAATTTTTTCAACTTTTTCAGGAGCAAGAAGCAGTGGTTTATTAATAATTCTTGCAACTTCTTCAACTCCAGAGCCAAGTAATCCGCCAGAGAATTTTGAGGATAATCCAAATATTCCCATTATTATAAGATCATTGTCATTTGCCAGATTTTTAATTTCTTCAGAAAGTATTCCTTCTCTGAGATAACATACTGCTTCAACTTCCTGTTTTTTGCAGTATTCAACAGCTTTTTCAAGTGCCTCTCTGCCGAATTTTTTTATGCTTTCTCTTGAGTTTTCAAACATTTCTGTATAGTTTTCGCCAAGGTCATATCCATCCATAACTGGATTAAACATCATCGGTACAAATGGATGATAAAGTAGTTTGTTTTCGATTACAAAAAGAATGTTAACTTTTGCACCTATGTTTTTTGCAATTTCGCAAGCCATGGATATTGCATTTTTACTGTAATCAGAATTATCAATTGCAACCAGAATGTTATACATTTAAACCTCCTCAAGAGTTTTATTGTAATTTTTTTTAAGCCAGAAGTTAAAAAGAGCTTGTTTTTCATCAGCATCAAGTTTATAATTTTTTATTTCTTTTTCAAGTCTGTTTCTAAGAGTAAAAAGGGTTATTGCTGCTGAAACTGATACATTAAAAGAGCCTACAAAACCTCGCATTGGTATTCTGAATCCACCATCGGCTATTTCTTTTGTTCTGTCAGATACACCTGGATTTTCCTGTCCAAAGAGTATTGCCACTTTTTTATCTAATGGTAATGTATCTATATCAGGATTAGCTGGGTCTGGGTCTGCATAATATATTCGATATCCTTTATCTCTGAGTGCCTTAAAACATTCATCTGTTTTTTTATATTTGTGAATGTTAACCCATTTTTCACTTCCACGACTGACTCTGACGTTTTTATCAAATCTGTTGTAATATTCAAGAGCGTATAAATCTGTAAATCCTGTTGCGTCTATTGTTCTAAGTAATGCTGCCACGTTTGATGGATTATAAAAATTTTCTGCAACTGCTGTAATGTGAGAGCTTCTATTATTTAATATTTCCATGAGTTTTTCATATCGCTGCGGTGTCATTAAGTGTAACAGTTTTTGTTGTTTTTGTTCTGATATTATCATTATATTCCTACTTATTTATTTACTTAACGGGCGCGTTTCTTTCCCGATTCATTCCCGTTTCTTTCGCGTTTTATACGCGTTTCTTTCGCGTTTTATACGCGTTTCTTTCGCGTTTTATATGCGTTTCTTTCGCGTTTTATACGCGTTTCTTTAAAATCTATCATTTTTTCTGAAAAATAACAACTCTGTTAGAATTTGTGCCATCTGAATTGTTTGTGACACCCCATATATTTGCCGTCTTAGTAAACTTCTGCTGATTAATTAATATTCCGAAACATTCAAAGTTTTGATTTAATCCAATTTTAACAACTTCCATAGCTAAATCAATTTTTCCTTTTTTAACTTCACCAACTTCAAATGCAATTATCGCATCTTTTTTTAAAATACGATAAAATTCTCTGAAAACTCTCGACATATATTCTGACCATTTTTCAACTGATTTTGCCATTATTATTTTTTTAGATACTTGTTTCACATCGATATTATTAAACCAGCATCTCAGCCAGTTATCTTCAGCATATTGAACAATATCAAGAAATGGCGGACTTGTGACAATAAGATTGACTGTTGCTGATTTTATATCATATGTTTCTGATGCATCTTTTTCAAGAAATAAGGCTTTAGCAGCGATTTTTCTTAATTTTTCAATTTCTTCTTTATCTTTAAAATCTTTAAGAAGTGATTTTGATTTTTTAATAATTATTTCTTTAACATTTTTATACTCTGGTGTCTGATTTCTTTTATTGTTAATTTTAATCTGTCTTTCCTGAGAAACTGCCTGATTTGGTGGTAATGTATAAACTGAAAAAAAACCTTTTGAATGCCCTGTCAATCTATTAGTCGCTACCATTCTAATCCAGCTGTCTATATAATCTTCCTGCCCTGAATGCTTTCTTGAAATTAAATATTTCCTCAAACTGGATATTTCTTTCATTGTCTGAATTTCATAAAACATTGATAAATCTAAATCTGAATCAATTTCCCCGCTAAAATCTATTTTATTTAATCTTTCAGAAACTTCACTTAATTCAGGTATTTCTATTCTGGGTTTTGAAAGTATCTGACTCAGAGGATTTATATCATTCTGAATAATATTTCTTTCAAGAAGTGCTGCTTCAACAACAGTGGTTCCTCTGCCGCCAAATGGGTCATAAACAATATCATTTTTTTCTGTAAAAAGATTTATGAAAAATCCAGGAAGCTCAGATTTATAACATGCTCTATATGATATTTCGTGAATAGAATGCCCCTGTCTCTGTTTTGAAGTCCAGTATTCATTAATGAATTTTATAATTTTTATTCCATTAACATTAACATTTTCAACTGAAGTTTTTTTTTCGTTGTTTTTGTCTAATGAAAAATTAATTAAAAAATCGATAATATTTTGTTTTATAATCATAAAAAATAATTAGAGCATACTTTCGACTCTATTTTTTATTTCTTCATATAATTTATCTTTTTCAGCTAAAAGTTTTGAACATTCATCAAGCATATTCTGAACAAAAACTTTATCTTCAACGCTTGGAGCATTAATTTTTACATTATAATAAGCTCCCATTATGGCAGCGTTAGCACATAAATTTGCAACACCAGCGTCAGAAAGACAGTTTGAATTACCATAAAAAGCCACTTCTTTTGCAAGTTTCATAACTTCAAACGATTTTTTCATTGTTTCAAAAGGAACCTGCATAGCATATTTGTTTGCATCTTCCATCGCCTGATTTCTGATTTTTATTTCTTCATCAGTTTTTTTAGCAAGTTTTCTGCTTTCTGCCATTTTATTAAAAGCATTTGTATCTTCATCTATGGCATAAAGAAGTTCTCTTTTTAGTTTTTGACCTTTTTCACCAACTTCACCCATTAAATTTTTATGTTCAGTATATTCTTTTTTGTAATAAGTCAGGTTTGTAACCATAGCAGCAAGAGCGGCACCCATAGCACCAAGCATAGCTGCTACAGAGCCACCACCAGGAGCTGGAGAATCACTTGCAAGCTCGTCAGCAAATTCTGTTACTTTCATATCTTTTAAACCTGGTTTTTCAAAATGATATTCAATTATTTTTTTATCAATATCAAAAGGAGTAAGTTCATCTAATCCCATTGAAAGAACCGCTATTCTGATGATTTCTTTTTCAGAAAAAGCTTTTGAAGTTTCCTGTTTATCAAGAAAATATTTACCTGCCTCAAGCATTGCTTCTTTTGGAATAAGTCCGATAAGTTCACTTCCTGTTACTCTTGCCCCAAGTTTTTCAGCCTGCTCTTTAACTGTTTCATAAACAACATGAAGCGGAGTTTCAATATGGTCCATTATATTAATAGTTACCTGAGCTCTTTTGTATTCATCAATATACCAGCCAGCTGCCTGGGTATTTTTTAATAAACCTGGTGTTCTTATTAAATTACCATTCTCATCTTTTTTACTTTTTCCATTTTCGTCTTTTATTGCTCTTCCAACTTCTCTAATTTCATAACCTATTTCTTTAGCAATCTGGGTTCTTGTTGTGTTAAGATTAACATTGTAAGCTATGAGGAATTTTCTTACTCCTATTGCAGTTGCTCCAGCTCTTGCGTTAAATTCTGCCTTGCCATAATCTGGTGCAAAATCAGGATTTTTCATTTTTTCTTCCAGAGCTTCATATTCACCTTTTCTGATATCTGGTAATCTAACTCTGTCTTTTCTCTGAGCGGACATACCATACAAATAAACAGGAATATTAAGTTCTCTGCCAACTTTTTCACCTAATATTTTTGAAAGTTCAATACATTCTTCATATGTAATTCCTGATATTGGAATAAAAGGACATACATCTGTTGCACCCATTCTTGCATGAGCACCTGTATGATTTCTCATATCAATCACTTCAGAAGCTTTTTTTATTCCTCTGAATGCTGCTTCAACCACAGCTTCAGGTGAACCTGCTATTGTTACTACTGTTCTGTTTGTAGCTGCACCTGGGTCAACATCGAGAAGTTTTACACCATTTACTTCTTCTATTGCATCAGTTATCTGCTTAATTTTTTTTAAATCTCTTCCTTCAGAAAAATTTGGAACACATTCTACTATTTTTGACATATTATCCTCCAAAAAAAATTCGTTAACAGTAAACAGTAATCAGTGATCTGTAAACTGTAAACAGTTTTTCTTTAATTATTTCTTAATCTGTTTATTCTATCATCAAGAGCTGGGTGTGTCGAAAACAGATTCATCATACCTTTACCTGATGAAATTTTCAAAGCATTAAAAGCTGCTGCATTACCACTTTCTTCTCTTATCATATTTTCAGGATTATTTATTGTTTTAAGCGCCTGGAGAGCTGCTATCATCTTATCCCTGCCAACAAGCATTGCTGAACCTGAATCTGCTCGATATTCTCTGATTCGGGAAAAAAATGACACAACAATACTTCCTAAAATCATGAAAACTATCTGAAATAAAAATCTTACAATAGAAAACATGAAATAATTGCTTCCTCTTCTGCCTCTATCGCCTTTTGACATTGCTGATGTAACTATATGAGCAATTACTGTAGAAAGAAATATTACAAAAGCATTTACTATTCCCTGAAGAAGGGTCATTGTAACCATATCGCCATTTGCAATATGAGAAACTTCGTGAGCTAAAACACCTTCAACTTCGTCATCGCTCATTCTGTCAAGCAGAGCGCTTGATACTGCAACAAGAGAATTTGATTTGGAAGGTCCTGTTGCAAAAGCATTTACAACGTTAGACTGATATATACCAACCTCTGGCATTTTTTTCAATCCTGCTCTTTCAGAAATTGCATAAACTTTTCTTACAAGTGGATGTGAAGTGTTATTAATAATCTGAACTTTCATCATCCATTTTGCAATTGTTTTTGACATCATCAGCGATATAAAACTGCCAACCATACCATATATAAGTGAAAAAATTGCCAGTGCTTTATAATCCAGTCCATAAGGTGTTAAATAAGGTTGAACGTTAAAAATATTGAGAATTAAAAACACAGTTGACATAATAAGAAAGTTGATAACAATAAACAATCCAAATCTTTTAATCATTTTTACCTCCATAAATTAAGAGTTTTCCGCTACATAAAAATTATGATAACATAGAATAAATTAGAAGAAAAGAGTTAAGGAACAGTGAGTAAGTGAGAAGTGAATAAGAAAATTCAATAACTTAAAAGCAGCGAAAGAAACTTGAGAAAATCAAAAATGAAACTTCAAAGCTAAAAAACAAACATAATATAAATGAACAATAACGGAGTAATAAAACAATAAAGCGTTAATCAGATGAAGGTGGAAACCTCGGTTTTTAGGAGGTGGGTCCGCCAAAAGATGATTAACTGCTTTATATTATTTTGGAGTGTGGTGAATAATATTATGTTTGTTTGATTCTTATGAAAAAACATTTATTATATCGCGAATGAACCTATTTCAGTAATGTGCCGAGTACATATCCAATCTGTCCTGAAGGTATTTTTATCTTCAACCAGCCATTTGCAGCGGGTTCAATAACTTCTACTTCAGTACCTTTTGGAAGACTTACAAGAACAGAGAAATTAGTCCCTGCACCAGTTCTTATATTTGCAGCACTGACATTAACTTGTTTAACTTCACCAGTTGAAGCTGAAACAGCTGAATCAACAACAAAACCACCAAAATACATAAAATATACTCTACAGAAAAGATGGTTACCACCACCTGTTGTTTTAAGTTTTATATCTCGGGAATGTGGAGTATATCTGTAAAGTGAATATGTAGCTTCATTTCTGACAGTTATCCATTCTGTATTGTAATTTATTTTTAATCTAAAGCCTTTTTCAGAAATATTATTTGAAATCCCATCATCATACCAGTGCCTGAAAGTTAAGGCTGCATGCTCAATCTGTTTTTCAAATCCTCTGTAAGCATTATTTTTTGTACCATTATCATAACAGCCAACTCCCATTGCCCAGTCAAGTGTAGAAGCAGATATTGAACTTCTTCCTATAAGACCTTTTTCTTTCTGTAAAGTAACAAGCATTACTTTAGGATTTATCCCTACTCTTTTAGAGACATCAGCTATTATCTGTGAAGGATAAGAATTATTATATTTATTTTTCAAACCTGAATTTTTACTTTCAAGAAAAGCCTGTATTTCACTCTGAGTTAGAGCTTCGCCATCAATAAACTCTTTGTTTGACATCAATCTACTGTAAACAATCTGAGTTGTAAGCGCTCTGGTTTCACCTCTTTTTGGAGGAGCAAGAGGCTGTTCAAGTAATTCAAGATTTGCACTTTCAACATCATAATTATCATCATATTCTTCTTCAATTATTTCAGGAAGTCCTGGATAAAGAGAATTTAATTTAGAAAATAGAACATATTTTTTGTAAAAATCTTCATCTTCAAGATTTGAATTCATTTCAACAGTTTTTTGAACAAGTTCTTCAAAATATGAAATAAGATTCTGATAAATTGGAAGTCCATCTTTCTGAGCGGAATTTTTCAAAGTTTCAAGTGTATGTATTAAAATATTATAAAATGCTGGAAGTGAACCGTTTGAAAGATATTTTTTTGAAAATTCACCTACTGTAATCGCGTGTTCTGCTCTGTTTATATGTGAAGTTATCTCTGCTAATGCTCTGTTTGACTGAAGTTTAACTTCAAGAATTTCATTACCAAAAACCCCACCTCTAATATGAGAATTATATTCTGCCACTTCAAGTTTCTGATAAAGCTGTATATATTCATACATTTTTTCATGAAGATAAGTCTGACTGCGATTTACACCTCTTGTATAATACTCTGTATTTATTCCACCTGAACGGCTCAGTGTCCCTTCAGATATAAAAGAATTTAAAAAATCCATTTCCTGGTCAAAAGCAAAAGATGTAAAACAAACCGCTATTATTGTCAAAATCAATATTTTTTTCATAGGAATACTCCCTGTCATTTTTATTTACATTGTTTTAATTATAAAGAAAATGTGGATTTATTTCAATTAATATTTTTTCTTTCAGATTTTTTTAACGCTGTTCAAGTATTACTCCCCAGTTAGGATTCAAATCTACTTTTAAAACTCCATTTTTTTCAATATATTCCCTATCATCATTAAGACAATCTCTGAAAATTCTGTTATCATTTAAATTGCCAGTTTTTAATTTAACAGAAACCTTCTTATTCTGAGAATTCACCCCTGTTATTATATGATTCTCATTTTTCATAGTGAAAAAAAACTGCTGATGCGAAACCATAAGCTGAGAGTAATTTCCATTTTTAAGAGCATGAAGATTTTTTCTTATGCTGCTTAATTTTTTAATCACGTTAACAATATGTTTATCTGAATTTTCATGAATTTGATTTAAACTTAGCTCAGGTCTTAAAATCCAGTCATTTCCATTTTTTTCACCTTTATTTTCAAATTCACTTCCATAGTAAAATGAAGGAATTCCAGGTATTGTGAAAAGTAAAATAAGCAGTGGGAATAAATGTTCTTTTGAATTCAAAACCGAATTAATTCTTGATACATCATGATTATCAATAAAATTAAATAATTTGTAATCTTTGTATATTCCTGTGTGACCGAATAACCGGTTAAGCGAGTATGCAATTTCAAAATAATTTTTATCATTATGACTTGAGAACAACCCTTTATAACATTCATAGTTTGTTACACTGTGAAGCTTATTATCTCCAAGCCAGTTTCTGTAATCACCATGAACGACTTCACCCATTAACCAGAAATCGGATTTAATTCCAGATGAAAAAATTCTTAATTCTTCAATGAAATTTATATCCAGACTGTCTGCGGCATCAAGTCTTAAACCATCAATATCAAAATAATCTACCCAGTATTTTACAGAATTTAATAAATAATCCACCACTTCTTCGTTTGACAGGTTATATTTAACCAGCGAAATATCGCCATTCCATCCATAATAACTGAATCCATCATTATATTTATTGTTATTGGAAAAATCGACACCATAAAACCAGTTTTTATATTTTGAATTTTCCCTGTTTATTAATAAATCCTGAAAAAATGGATTGTTTCTTCCACAATGATTAAAAACAGCATCAAAAATAATTTTAAACCCTGAATTTTTCAACTTTTCAACAACAGCTTTTACACTGAAATTATCACCTAATCTGTTATCAATTTTTCTCATATCCACAACATCATAGCCATGAGATGAACTTTCAAAAACAGGACCAAATAATATTGTATTAAATCCCGTTTCTTTGAGATAATCAACTTCATCTAATATCTTTTCAAATTTGAAATTAATTTCTTCAATTGATGTTTTTTCACATCCACAGTAACCTAATGGAAAAATATGATAAATTTGTGCATTTTCATACCATTTCATAATTTTAAACTCCTTTTTACTTACCGGTAGGTATATTATTTATTTAAAAAAAATTTAATCAGGAAAAAATTCCATGCATAAACTGTCTGCAAGCTTCCTTAACATCTTTCCTGCCAAGTGTTTCATTTTCAACATACATAAGTGTAATATATGAATTTATCATCCCGATAAAAGAAACTGTAAATCTTGAAGCTCTTCCTTTCATGTTGCCATGAAGTTTTTCAGCTTCAAAAAAAATCTGTTTTACTATTTCAAACTGTTTTTTATGATAATTTTCAGAAACTCTGTTTAACTGACTGTGATTAAAAGAAACTGCCGACAGAAGATAAAATTTATAAAATTTCATTTCATGTGAAGCAAAATTAAAAAAACAGCTTATTACATTTTCAAGAGTGCTTCTCAAAGCATATTCTTCATGGGATTTTTCAAAAAAAGCTGCTTTGTTTAATTTTTCAAAAAAGATTGAAAGTTTCTGGGCAAATATTTCTTCAAGTATTCCCTCTTTACTGCCAAAATAATGATATAAAGTAGGTTTTGTAACCCCACATACTTCAGCAATTTTCTGAACACCTGTATTCTCATAACCTTCATCAGAAAACAACTCTAACGCATTTTTTAATATATTTTCTTTTGTACTCATAATACCATTATACCGAACGGTAAGTATAAAGTCAAGAGAAATTAATCAGTAATACTCATACACTCTTTCGGTGTGTTCAACTATTTCATCACCATTTTTTACAATTTTTTTAACCCAGTTAAACATGTCATCATATTCGTATTCTATTTTATGAGTGTATTTATGAACTTCATATTCATCATAATATTTATATTCTATTACATTTTTTTTATCATCATACTGATATTCTTTCATAAATCTTATTCTTTTGTTTAAGCCAAATTCCGCTTCTTTTTCAAGTATTTCACCACTTTTATCATATCGATAATGGTTTTCCTGAACAATTACATTGTCAACATTTGTTCTTGTTTTCAGTATTAAATTCCCTTTTTTGTCATAAACTAAATCATGGGTAGAAACAAGTCTGTCACCACTGTTATAATCCAGCTGCTGAATCAACTGTTTTTTACTGTTATATTTATAAGTTGAACGATTGTTCAATGAACCTGAGCTGTCAAACACACTTTTAAATTCTGTAATAAAGCCTTTATCATCATGTTTATATTCAAAATTTGAGACTATTTTCCCGTCAGTGCCATAATCATGACCTGCAACTTTCCCTCGATTATTATGGGTTCTGAAATCATATTCATAAGTCTGTTTTTCAAGAAATCTATTATCTGAAGGGTCTATTCTTGAATACTCAACCATATTTCCATTCATATCAAATCGGTAATTTGTTTTTGATATAGTTTTATTTTTTACTGACAGACCATATTCTATTTTATAGTCAAAACTTTGCTGCTGAATAGATTTAACTTCACCTTTCAAGTTAAGCTGCTGCCAGTCATTTTTTTTCTCAACTATGCCGCAACCTGTAACAAAAAAAACAGCCAAAACCAGAAATACTTTAACAATTATTTTCATCTTTATACCTCTTTTTTCAATTTTCAATGAAAATTATAAGTTAAAGTTTAAAAAAAATCAAAAGAATTTTTATTTTGTTAAAAATGAATTTCAAACTCTCGACGCCAGTATATTCCATCTTTTCTGTCCATAAACCCTTCTTCAACCATTTCTCTTCTTATAAGACAATAGTCTTCATGGAATTTTTGAATGATTTCATTTACTTCTTTTTCAGAATATTTTTTACTGAAATTAAATTCATCAAGAATTTTAAGAAATACAGCCAGTCTTTTTTTTCTTTTTACAGGTATAGCTTTCAGGTAATTATTTTCAGTATAATTTCCCCATATTTTTTCAATAAAATCCGGTGTATAAACCTCATCAACTTTTTTCATGTATTCCCTCCATATTAATAATTTTATTATTATGACGGATTAAAAAGTAATAATGTTGGAATTATTTTTAACAAAATAATTTATTCTGTTTAAGCATGGTGATAAAAACTTCCATTGTTATCTGTGAATCGTATTTTGCACCATGAAAATTTTCTTCATAATGATAAATATTATAATGTTCAGCCAATTCCATAAGTTTCGGGGATTTGTATCCTCTGCCTCTTCTGATTACTTTATTATTTGTTTTCATCGTGCATATTATTTTAACATCTGGTTTAAGACAGCTTCTGTCAATAAAACTTAAATCAAAAGATATGTTATGTCCAATAATATAATCACTGTCTGATAAAAATTCATTCACTTCATAGTCATCTCTGAAATATTCTGGATATTTACAATTTTTTCTGTATTCTGTTATTTTAGAATGAGTAAGTCCATGAACTCTTGCAGCATAAGGATTATATTTTTCAATGGCATAATAATACCGGTGAAACTCTTTTATATTAATCGGGTCTTTATCATCATCTATTTTGAATTTCACAGCATAAAACTCAAGTACAGAGCTGTTTTGAAATCCATTTGTTTCTGTATCAAGCACAGTATAAATCATTTTAAACCTTCTTTTGACATTATAATATTTTTAAATTTAGCAAAAAATTCTCTATATCTTTTAATTCAATATTTTCTATCTGCTTTTCTTTATCCAGATTTTTTACTATTTGAACAGCTTCAAGATTATATTTTCTTGAAAAATAAAAGAGATTTTCTGAAAAATTTTTTTTAGATTTTTTAACTTCAATTATTTTTTTAATTTTTATATTATCTGAAATACAGAAATCCACTTCTTTACCATCTTTTGTTCTAATATAATTAAGATTAAGTTTTTCCCCAGTCAAGTCTTCATTTAAAAAACAATGTTTAAGTAAGGAAACACCGACAAAATTTTCAAGTTTTTTACCTTCATCACCAATTACCATACCATTATCAAAAAAATAAATTTTCGATTCTTTCAATATTGAACGGGAGATATTTTTAGAAAAAGGAGAAACTTTAAAAATAATAAATAAAGATTCAAGAATATCAACATATTTTGAAACTGTAACAGGTGACAAGTTTAAATCTTCTGCAATTGATTTAAATGAAACCGGAGAA
>Ga0265293_10011819_pt1 | contig 11746 bp, 8 predicted proteins | sample Munlanlewell138R_FD_192505 | JGI IMG/M metagenome (GOLD analysis project Ga0265293, IMG submission 192505) | Leachate microbial communities from a municipal landfill in Southern Ontario, Canada - Leachate well 138R | ecosystem: Engineered > Solid waste > Landfill > Unclassified | place: Canada... | reverse complement strand
GGCGCGAGGATGCAGCCGATGACGTTGAGCAGCGTGGTTTTGCCCGAGCCGGAGGGGCCAAGAAGCGCGATCACCTCTCCGGCGCGGACCTGAAGGTCGACGTCGCGCAGCGCATCGACACGGGTTTCGCCCTCGCCAAAATGCTTGGCCACACCCTTCACGTCGATCAGGATTTCGCCGTCCGTCATGTCAGCTCCCCAGGGCCGTGGCCGGATCGACCTTCATTGCCGCCCGCACGCCAAGGCCTGAGGCGGCGATGCAGACGGCGAAGATGATCCCGGCCAGCACCATCACATTGAACGGTTCCAGCACCACCCGGCGCGGGAAATAGTCCTTCACCGTCAGGATCAGCACGAGCCCGATCCCCCAGCCTGAAGCGCCGAGGATCAGCGCCTGCTGCACGATCAGCCCGATGATGGTGCGGTCGGGCGCGCCGATCAGCTTCAGCGTGGCGATCTGCTTCAGCTTCTCCATCGTCATCGTGTAGATGATGAGCGCGATCACTACCGCTGAAACACTGAGCAGGATGCCGAGAAACAGGCCGATTTGCCGCCGCGCCAGATCGACCACCGAGGAGACCAGAATGTCCTCCTGCTCGGCTTGCGTCAGCGCCGCCAGATGTTTCCATTGCCGTACTGTTGCAGTCAGCAGTTCGACATCCGCGCCCGGCGCTACCCGCGCGATCACGGCCGCGACCGAGGCGGACTTGACCGAAACGGCGCCCCGTGCCGCCTGAACGCGCTGGGCTGCGGGGTCAAGCTCGGTCTGTAGCGCCATCGCGTCCGCCAGCGTGATATAGACCGCCGGATCACCGCCTGCGTTCATTGCCCCTTCGACCAGCCCGACCACGGTGAAACGGTTGCGCCCGAGACGGATCGTCTCGCCAGTCAGAAGTCCGGCCTTGCGATCTGCCACCAGTTCGAAATGGCTTGTACCGATGCCGCGCCCCTCGGCGATGCGCTGCGGGCCGCCGGGATGGCCCGGCTCATAACCGATGACGTAGAGCCGCAGCGATGCGCCGGCATGGGAAGCCTCGATGTTCTGGAAGTTGATCGCCCCGGCTTGGGCGACGCCAGGCATCCGCGCCACCGCATCGCGCGTGGTCAGCGGGATGTTCGAGGCTTCGGCGAACGGCCCCTTGGTGCCGCTCTCGACCACCCAGACATCCGCCGCCGGGGCTTTCACCACAGCCAGGGCATCGGCGACAAGACCGTTATAGATGCCGATCATCGACAGCACGACCGTCATCAGGAGCCCCAGCCCGAAACAGGTGAGGACGAAGCGGAACAGCCCGTGCCTTATATCCTTGAGGGCAAGGTTCATGGCGTGGCGATGATCCGCACCCGCCGCCCCTCGGTTGCGCCTTGCGGCATCCGGGCGACGATGGCGGTGCTATCCGGCAGACTGCCCGTGACTTCGACCCGGCCACGATCATCGCGCGCGCCAAAAGTCAGTTCGGCCTGCTCCAGCCGTCCGTCCCGCACCAGCCAGACCTGGCCGCGATGTCCGTCGAAACCGGTGATCGCCACCTCCGGTACCATCAGCGCACTGTCACGGTTGCCGGTGGTGATGCGTACTTCGGCCTGTTCGCCGAGATACATAGGCTCGGGGCAGTCCGTGCAGGTCAGCCAGATCCGGCGTTCCTCGTTGACCCGGTCGCTTTCAAGCCCGATGCGGGCGATAATGCCTTGGAACTCAGCCTGCGGCTGCGAGCGCAGCCGGATCGTGCCAGGCTGGCCAAGCGCAAGCTGGCCGGCGCGCTCCTCATCGACATAGGCCTGGATCCAGACCGTTTCGGGAGCGATCAGGGTGAAGATCGGGTCGCCGGCCCGCACCACCGTTCCCGCTTCGGCATGGCGCGTGATAATCACCGCGTCATAGGGTGCGGTCAGCCGATGACGGGCGAGAAGGACCTTCTCCTGTTGCAGGGCGGCCGCCGCATCCACGCTCTGAGCACGGATCACCGCCACATCCGCCTCGGCGACCGCAAGATCGGCACGGGCCACATCTTCGTCGCGCTGCGCTTCCTCGGCGCGCTGGATCGAGGTCACATCGCGCTGCGCTAATCCCTGCTGACGCTGATTTGCCGCCTGGCGCTGCGCCAGAACGGTACTGGCACGCGCCACCGTTGCCTCGGCGCGGGCGAGGGCGGCGACATTGGCCTCGACCGCGGCGCGGGCGCGGGCGGTGCGCGCTTCCTGCTCGGCTGGATCGAGGGTCGCCAGTTCCTGCCCCCTGACTACCCGGTCCCCGACGTCGGCGGCCAGCCCGGTCAGGGCAGCCCCGACCTCGAATCCCACCCGGCTGAGAATCCGCGCCTCGACCGAACCGAGGCCGTAGATGCGCAGGGCCACATCCTGCTCGGCCTGCACCACGTTGACCGTGAGCGGCCGCTCGGTGAGGAACAGCACACCCACGCCGAACAAGAGAACCACTGCCGCTGCACCGAACATCCACCGACGCCGCATGGCCTAATCCTCCTTCACGGTCAAAAGCCGAAGTTGTACTTCAAGGAGCCGCTTTCCTTCCCCGATCAGCGAGAAGTTGCGCGCCCCGAGCGACCAGCGGATCGCCATGCCCTGCACCAGCGACGTCAGCAGAACGGCGGCATCCTCCGGGGCGACTTCGCGGCGCAGGCAGCCGGCGTCCTGACCGCGAGCCAGTTCGGCCACAATCAGCCCCTGAAACTTCATCAGCAGGCTTCGAAAGGCCGCGCGCAAATCGTCATTGCCGACATTCAGCTCGCGCGAGAACAGCAGCATCGGCAGCGCCGGCGTTGCCACGATCTGCCCAAGCTGCGCGGCCATCAGCGCTTTGAGTCGGTCGACAGGGTCATCAGTCTTCGCCAGGGCCCGTTCCCATTCTATCGACAGTTCCCCGGCCACATGATCTGCGACGGCAAGCCACATCGCGGCCTTGGTCGGGAAATGCCGGAACAGGGCAGCCTGACTGACGCCGACCGCCGATGCCGCAGCGCCTGTCGTCACCCGGTCCGGTCCGATCTGGTCGGCCAGGTCGAGGACGGCCGCGACGATTTCGGCCTTGCGCAATTCCGCGGATTTTCGCATAAAACACCTAGTAAGTGAGCAGTCACATACTTAATGGAGCAATGATCGTGGTCAAGCTTTTCTCACGAGGCAATGCGAACGCGCGGTGTTGCGGGCAAGATGGCGGCAGCCTGCCGGCAATGGGAGCAGACTTGGAAGGGGTGATCCTTCATGGATGCACAGAACCAGAACTGGGACGATCTGCGCTTCTTTCTCGCTGTGGCCCGGGCGGGCACGCTGTCTGGCGCAGCGCGCAGCCTTGGCGTAACGCACTCGACCGTGTTTCGCCGTCTCGGCGCCTTCGAGGAACGTCTGGGCGTCCGGCTCTTCGAGCGGTTGCCGGACGGCTATGCGCTGACGGGCGCCGGAGAGGCCATGCAGGAGACCGCCATCCGGATCGACGAGGAAATTATCGCCCTGTCGCGTCAGGTGACCGGACAGGACCAGCGCCTGAGCGGGCTTATCCGCATCACAGCTATCGATATGCTGGCGATCGGGTTATTGCCGCCGCATCTGGCGGCCTTCCATGCAGCGCAGCCGGGGATCGAATTGGAAGTGATCGTTTCGGACACTCCCCTGGACCTGACCCGACGCGAGGCCGATGTCGCACTGCGCATCGGCAACACGCCGCAGGAAACATTGGTCGGCCGGCGCGTCGGCCGGCTGGCCTTCGGAGCCTATGCCTCGGCAGAACGCGCCGCTCAGGGGCTCGATGACGATCTTGCCGGCAGTGACTGGATCGGCTTCGGCCGGTCACATGGAGCGATCGGTCATCAGTTGGCGGGTTGGCTGCCGAAAATGCGGCCGATCTATCGCACCAACTCGATTTCGGCCGCGATTGCCGCGGCGAGGGCCGGAATCGGCCTTGCGCCGCTGCCCTGCGCCGTAGCCGACCGCACCCCCGATCTTGTCCGGATCGCGATGTTTCCGGAAGATTTCCGGCTCGATCTGTGGCTGCTGACCCATGAGGACCTACGCAACACCGCCCGTATCCGTGCCTTCATGGACTTCATGGCTGATGCGCTCGCCACCGACGCCGACCTTCTGGAGGGCCGTCGTCCGCAGGCTGGTCTTCCCCGGACAACCACGGCATGATTCATCCGTTATCTCTCTTGCGGGGTGCGGTCCCGTGGACACCACTTGCGAAGCTGATGAAACGACGAGGCGCGCGCTTCGGCAGTCACCTGTCTGTTCCATTGCCCCATTACAGGGACAATGATCGCATGCGCCCTTTCAGGGCGTCTGGCGAGTCCCAGAAATCGCGAGCATCACGGAGAGATCATGCCCGCCAATGACACGCTGAATGTTGTGACTCAGCGCCGACGACAAGGAACACCCGGCGAGGTTCTGGCTGCCTTCCTGAAACTGGGTCTGACGTCCTTCGGAGGACCGATCGCGCATCTGGGCTATTTCCGCGAGGAATTCATCGCCCGGCGCGGCTGGATCGACGATCGGGGCTATGCCGATCTGGTCGCGCTGTGCCAATTTCTTCCCGGGCCGGCATCCAGCCAGGTCGGCTTCGCATTGGGCTTGCAGCGTGCCGGACCGGTGGGTGCGCTGGCTGCCTGGCTTGGCTTTACCTTGCCTTCCGCCCTGCTGTTGATGCTGTTCGCGCTTGGAGCTGGGGCGTTTTCAGGCCCGCTTGGCATCGGGGTGCTGCATGGGTTGAAACTGGTGGCGGTGGCCATTGTGGCGCAGGCTGTCTGGGGGATGGCGCGCACGCTCTGCCCCGACCGCTCACGCCAGACGATCGCGCTCGCCGCCGTATTGATGGCGGTGCTGATCGGGGGAGCCACGGGTCAGCTGGGTGCAATCCTGCTCGGTGGGCTCGCCGGGCTCTGGCTTTGCCGGGACACGGCGGGAGCGCCGGGTGAAGCGCTGCATTTCCCGGTCTCGCGGCAGGCGGGAATAATTGCACTGGCCCTGTTCTTCATCCTGATCTTCGGCCTGCCGCTGGCGGTGGCGCTGTTTCCCGCGCAGGGGTTGGCAGTGATCGACGCCTTCTATCGCGCTGGTGCGCTGGTATTTGGCGGCGGCCATGTGGTCTTGCCTTTGCTGGAAGCCGAAGTGGTCCGCACGGGCTGGGTCACCCCCGATGCGTTCCTGGCCGGCTATGGTGCGGCCCAGGCCGTTCCGGGGCCGCTCTTCACCTTCGCCGCCTATCTCGGCATGCTGCTCGAACCCGGACCGAACGGGATCGCCGGCGCGGCGCTTGCCCTTCTTGCGATTTTCCTGCCGGGCTTCCTGCTTCTTGTCGGCGCGCTGCCGTTCTGGAACACGCTGCGCGCACGCTCCGGCGTGCGGGCGCCGATGGCGGGGGCCAATGCCGCCGTGGTCGGCATTCTGGGCGGCGCGCTCTACGATCCGCTCTGGATCAGCGCGGTTGGCTCGCCCCACGATTTTGCGCTGGCGCTGATCTGTTTCGTGGCCCTGATGAGCTGGAAATTTCCGCCCTGGCTCGTGGTGCTGATCGCGGCTGCCAGCGGTGCGGCCCTGGAGGTAAGCTCGATGCCGTGATGGAATAACGGAACCTGATCGACCGGGAATGTAACGCCAGTCCGTATGGCGCACCGCTGCCCGGTTTCCCCAGCCACTGCCGCCGTCGCGGCACAGCCAGGAACACAAATTGCAAATCGACCTTTCTTCCGACCGCTTCATGACAGCATTGACCAGCATCACGCTTGCCGGGATGGCGCTTGCAACTGTCGATGCCTTTTTGAGCCCCGGTCTTTGGGGGCCGGTCGGTCTCGTGCTGGTCTATCTGGCCGGTGGTGTGCCGACCGGGGTCCGGGCCCTGACGTCGCTCTGGCGCGAGCGGGTTCTCGACATCGATCTTCTGATGATCGTGGCCGCCCTTGCCGCCGCCGCGGTGGGCGCTGCGCTCGAAGGGGCGGTGCTGCTGACGCTGTTCAGCCTGTCGACCACGTTGGAGCAGCGGGCGATGGGCCGAGCGCGCCATGCCGTCGAGGCGCTGATGGCGTTGCGTCCCGACACCGCGCTCAGGCGCGCTCCCGACGGCGTCGTCACGGAAGTTCCGGTGGGCGATCTCGTCGCCGGCGACCTGGTGGTGCTGCGCCCCGGTGCGCGTGTGCCGGCCGATGGCGAGGTGGCGGAAGGGGAAGGCTCGCTCGATGAGGCGACGATCACCGGCGAATCGATGCCGGTCGGCAAGGGCCCCGGCGCAAAGGTGTTCGAGGCCACGGTGAACCTCAACGCCGTGCTGCTCGTCCGCGTTACCCGTCCGGTCGCGGAAAGCACCGTGGCGCGGATGATCGAACTGGTGACCGAGGCTCAGGCCGCACGCGCTCCTTCCGAACGGTTCAGCGCCTGGTTCGGCCAGCGCTATACCATCGCGGTTCTCGCCGGCGCGGTGCTGGCTCTCGCTATATTCCTCGCACTCGGCTGGACAATGCAGGATGCGCTTTATCGCGCCGCGACGCTGCTGGTCGCGGCCAGCCCCTGCGCGGTGGTGATATCGGTCCCGGCCGCGATCCTCTCGTCGCTGGCGGCGGCCGCGCGCGGGGGCGTGCTGTTCAAGGGCGGCGCGGCGCTGGAGACGCTGGCCGATGTCGATATCTTCGCCTTCGACAAGACCGGTACGCTGACCACAGGCAAGGCCGAAGTGACGCAGGTGATCGCGTCGGAATCAGGAACACAGGCCGAAGAGCGGTTCCTGTCATTGATCGCCGGTCTCGAGGCGCATTCCGAACATCCAATTGCCGATGCGATCCGCCGCCACATCGACGAAAAAGGCATAACCGCCGCCGAGGTGCGCGATGTGGAAACCGTGCCCAGTGAGGGAATTACGGGGGAGGATGCCGTGGGCGCGCTCTGGGCCGGCAATCCGCGCATGGCCGCGCGTATGGGCGCATCGCTGGATGCGCCCGAATTTGCGCAGCTGACGGATGGTAGCCAGACCGTGGTGTGGCTGGGGCGGGGAGATCGGGTCTATGGTGCGCTCACCGTCGCCGACCGTCCGCGCGAGACCTCGGCCGCCGGACTGGCTGCGCTCAGGACGGCTGGGGTAGATACTATCGCCATGATGACCGGCGACCGGCGCCCTGTCGGCTTGCGGATCGCCGCGGAACTCGGACTGGAGGCAAAGGATGTCCATGCCGATCTGCTACCTGAAGACAAGGTCCGGTTGGTGGGCGAACTGGCGAAGAATGGAAAGGTGGCCTTTGTCGGCGACGGGGTGAACGACGCCGCCGCGCTGGCGCGGGCCGATGTCGGCATCGCCATGGGCGCAGCGGGCAGCGACGTCGCCTTGCAGGCAGCCGATGTCGCGCTGTTGTCGGAGGACATGGCCCGCCTTGCCGCGGCGCATCGGTTGGCGCGCCGCACCCGCCGGATCATCCGTCAGAATCTGATTTTCGCCATCGGCATGATGCTGCTTCTGGTCGCCTCGAGCCTGTTCTTCGCCCTGCCGCTGCCGCTCGCGGTCGTCGGACACGAAGGCGGCACGGTGCTAGTGGTGCTGAACGGCCTCAGGCTTCTTGCAGATCCAATCCGGGCGCGCAGCGCGGTCTCACTGCGCCGCGCACGGGACGCCGGCCCGGTAGAGCCTTCATACCAGTCAGGGGTTTGACCGGATGACGGCAATCCCGCCCGAAACGCGCGTAGATGAGGAACCGACCGCTCTTCAGTAGGCGTCGAATGCCGGTCAAGAACCTGTGGTGCGAATGGCGGCCGAAGGCGGCGATGCCATGCCCAGCAACAAGAGGACAATTCTCTCCGACAAAACGCGGCTCTTCCAGACGCAACCATTCCGCTGAAGGGAGAAATTCTCACAAGGCCGTTTCCCGTGCGGGCGCTTCTGAACGTTCGCGATTTGGCAGGCGGCCTTATCGGTAGATGATACCGCCATCGGTCAGGATCGACTGTCCTGTGATGTAGTCGGAATCGGCGCCCGCGAGGAAGACGACCAACGCTGCCACGTCCTCCGGTGTCTGCGCGCGACCCAAAGCGATGCCTTCGACATACTTCTTGTAGGTTTCGCCCTTCGGCGTTCCAGTGATCTCGGAAAAACGCTCATCGATCTCCACCCACATGTCGGTGCCGACGATGCCGGGGCAATAGGCGTTCACCGTGATGCCCGCGCTGGCATATTCCTTGGCGGCGGCTTGCGTTAGCGCCCGCACGGCGAACTTGGTCGCCGAATAGACGCCAAGCATGGCGAAACCGTCATGTCCGGCGATCGAGCAGGCGTTGATGATCTTGCCTTTCTGTCCGCGATCCTTGAATTTCTTCGCAGCCGCCTGGATACCCCAGAGCACGCCGTCGACATTGATGCGGAAGATCAGGTCCATGTCCTCGGGCGTGACGTCGGCGATCGGCTTGACCTGAGCGATGCCGGCATTGTTGACGATGACGTCGAACCCGCCGAGTTGCTTTTCCGCATGGTCGATAGCGGCGTAGACATCGTCGCGTTTGCTGACATCGGCAACAACGGTGGTGGCCTTGCGTCCGAGCGCTTCGACTTCCTTGCGAACGGAGTCGAGCTTGTCGGCCTTGACATCGGCCAGCGCGAGGTTGGCGCCTTCCTTTGCAAGCCGCAGCGCAATGCCGCGTCCGATCCCCTGGCCAGCGCCGGTTACCAATATGACTTTATCGTTCAAAGACATGATTTTCTCCTACAGAAAGTCGGCCAATCCTTCGCAAGTCGGCATGTTCCCTTTCGGACAATACAGCCGGAGCAGAACCCACTCCACTCCATGATCCCGGCCCATTTTAAGGCCCCGGCCCAGAAATGATGCGACGGCGCCGAAACTGGCAGTAAGGCCACTTCAAGGGGCTGCTCGCAATAGCAACAGTAATTGTCCGACCCCGCAAGAGTATGACATGATCCCGCATAGAGGGCCGGGTGGCATATTTTCATCGCTTGGATAGGGGCGGTGTTGCTGAAGGACGCGTAGTTGATGGAAGCGGAGCGCTACGACGCCGTCGTAATCGGCAGTGGCGAAGGCGGAAAATACCTCGCCTGGCATATGGCGCAAGCCGGCCAGAAGGTGGCTGTCATCGAGCGGCGCTGGATCGGCGGCTCGTGCCCCAACATCAACTGCCTGCCCAGCAAGAACGAGATCTGGAGCGCGGGCATCGCGCATGCCGTTGCCCACGCCGGGGAGTACGGCGTTGCCGCCGGCCCTGTCTCGGTCGACATGAAGACGGTTGTGGCGCGCAAGCGCGCCATGGTCGAGGGTCTGGTTGCGTTTCATCTCGAACGCTACGAGGCGACGGGCGCGGAACTCATCATGGGCAACGCCCGCCTCGTCGGATCAAAGACGATCGAAGTTGCGCTCCACGATGGCGGGACGCGGCTGCTCGTCGCTGAAAAGCTGTTTCTCAATCTTGGAACACATGCAACCATACCGCCCGTTCCAGGGCTCGCCGAAGCCGGACCGCTCACCCATATCGAAGCGCTCGAACTGGACCGGTTGCCGGCACATCTGATCGTTCTCGGCGGGGGCTATGTCGGCCTTGAACTTGCGCAGGCCTACCGGCGTTTCGGCAGCCGCGTCACGATTATCGACCGTGGCCCGCGACTGCTGACGCGCGAGGATGAGGATGTTTCCGAAGAAGTTTGGCGGATTCTGGAGGCGGAGGGCGTCGAGGTGCTTTTGTCGGCCGAAATCGAGAAGGTAGAGGGCCGGTCGGGCGAAAGCGTGCGCGCCACCATTCGGACGCCGGGCGGTTTAAGAACGATCGAAGGCACGGACATTCTGGTCGCTGCCGGCCGCACCCCCAACACGCAAGGCATAGGGCTTGAAGACGCAGGCATTGCGCTGACGGATCGCGGCACCATCAAGGTGAACGATCGACTGGAGACGACTGCAAGGGACGTATGGGCCATCGGAGAATGCGCGGGAAGTCCGCAATTCACCCACGCATCGCTCGATGATTTCCGAATTATCCGCGACAATCTCGATGGTGGAGACAGAACGACCACCGGGCGGCTGATGCCTTATTGCATGTTCATCGACCCGCCGCTGGCCCGCATCGGCATGAGCGAGGCCGACGCGCGCGCCAGTGGAATGGATTTGCGCGTCGCGAAACTGCCGATGAAGGCTGTGTTGCGGACGCGGACGACCTCGCGGACAGCCGGCTTCATGAAGGCGCTGGTCGATCCGCAAGACCGGATCGCGGGCTTTGCGATGATCGGTTCGGAGGCCGGGGAAGTGATGGCCGTGGTGCAGGCGGCCATGCTTGGCGGCTTGTCCTACAGCGTCCTGCGCGACGCCATTCTTGCGCACCCGACGATGGCCGAGGGGCTGAACGCGCTGTTTGGCAAGGTCGAGGCAAGGTGAGTTTCGAAGGTTCAAACGGGGCGGCGGATTAGAGAATGAACGGACACGGCGAGCACCAGCATCATTCCCACAATCATGCCCATTCGAAAGATGAGCATCTTGTGAAGGACCCCGTCTGCGGCATGGAGGTCGATCCGCAAACGGCGGAACATCACCTGACCCATGAGGGCCACACCCACTATTTCTGCTCGGCTTCCTGCAAGGCGAAATTCAAGGCGGACCCCGCCCGATATCTGGCAGGAGACGCGGCGCCCGCTCCGGACGCGCCCGAGGGAGCGATCTGGACCTGTCCGATGCATCCCGAGATCCGGCAGGACGGGCCGGGAAGCTGCCCGATCTGCGGCATGGCGCTGGAGCCGTTAATGGTGACTGCCGACATCGGCCCCAGCCCGGAACTCGCCGACATGACACGGCGCTTCTGGATCGGGCTGGTCCTCGCCGCTCCGGTCTTCGTGCTCGAAATGGGCAGCCACCTCGTGCCCGCGCTGCATCATCTGGTGCCGATGCGGATATCGATCTGGATTCAGCTCGTTCTGGCGACGCCGGTGGTTTTGTGGTGCGGATGGCCGTTCTTTGAGCGCGCCTGGGCGTCGCTGGTCAATCGCAGCCTCAACATGTTCACCCTGATCGCCATGGGCACGGGCGTCGCCTGGGCCTACAGCATCGTCGCCGCCCTTGCGCCGGGTATTTTCCCCGCCGCCTTTCGCGCGGAAGATGGCACGGTCGCGGTCTATTTCGAGGCGGCGGCGGTCATCACCGTTCTGGTGCTGCTTGGCCAGGTGCTGGAACTGCGCGCCCGTGAGCAGACCTCGGGCGCGATCAGGGCGCTTCTCGATCTGGCGCCGAAGACGGCGCGGCGCGTCGGTGACGATGGCGTGGAGGAAGACGTTCCGGTCGAGCACGTTGCCCTCGGCGACAGGCTGCGTGTGCGGCCCGGCGAGACCGTGCCGGTCGATGGCGTCGTCGAGGACGGACGCTCCTCGCTTGATGAAGCGATGGTCACCGGCGAATCCATGCCTGTCACCCGCACTGTGGGCGATCAGGTCATCGGCGGCACGCTGAATCAGACCGGGGCGCTGGTGATCCGCGCCGAAAAGGTCGGCCGCGATACCATGCTGTCGCGCATCGTGCAGATGGTCGCCGATGCGCAGCGCTCGCGCGCGCCGATCCAGCGCATGGCCGATCAGGTCTCGGGCTGGTTCGTGCCGCTGGTCATCGTCATCGCGATTCTGGCCTTCATCGTCTGGGGCATCTGGGGTCCCGAGCCGCGCTTCGCCTACGGGCTGGTCGTGGCCGTTTCGGTTCTGATCATCGCCTGTCCCTGCGCATTGGGGCTGGCGACGCCGATGTCGATCATGGTCGGCGTCGGCAAGGGCGCCAGCGCCGGCGTCCTGA
>Ga0265293_10011818_pt1 | contig 11748 bp, 19 predicted proteins | sample Munlanlewell138R_FD_192505 | JGI IMG/M metagenome (GOLD analysis project Ga0265293, IMG submission 192505) | Leachate microbial communities from a municipal landfill in Southern Ontario, Canada - Leachate well 138R | ecosystem: Engineered > Solid waste > Landfill > Unclassified | place: Canada... | reverse complement strand
CTCAAGATCGCGAGGGCGTCTGCTCATCGGATTACCTGCTCTTTTCCTGCTTCAGAAGCTCACGCGCATAATCCTGCGGCGTAATGCCAAGGCGCTTGGCAAGCTTCACCTGTGTTTCTGTCAGTGTCACGCGCACCGGACCATTGCCGGCGGAACGCGAGACAGGAGCCACCGGACTTGTTGACCGGCGCTGCCCCTGAAACCGCTCCGGGAAACGGGTCTGGATTTCCTTATCGAGGGCACGCCAATATTGCGGGTCTTCAGGAGAGATGCCGTCGCGATTGACGATCTTCGAATGAAGACCCATCGCAAAGGCGGTCATCACTTCGTCCTTGCCGAACCAGCCATTCTTCTTCTGCCAGTCCAGCGCTTCGCGGGAAGGCTGCGCCTTCTGTTGCTGCTGCTGTTGGGCAAAGAGATTCGCGAACTGCCTCGGATCGACACGCGGCATGGCCTGAGGGCGGTGAACCGAAAGACGATCCATCGCAGCGGCTGCCTTGGAGATCGCCTCCTGAGCATTCGCCATGCCCATGGCATCACCGGCCTCATGGGCCTCGCGGTAAGCCTGCTTGGCTGCCTTCAACTGCTCTTCGATACGGGAGCGATGCTCTGTAACAAGCACCTTCTCACCACCTTCGAGAAGCTCGGCCATCTTGTTGCTTCGCTCACTGAGCGAGCGGATGACCTTTTCAGCCTCCTGAAGCTGACGCTCAATCGCCTCTCTGGCGCGGCGCTCGGCATGACTGCGGGCCGTGTACTGCTTGATGCGCTTCTGGGCGTCTTCGGAATAACGCTTCAGTTCATCATCTTCGGGAAGATGAGGTTCGCCATCCTTCTTGTCATCAACGATCCACTTGCCCCGATCCTTGTCGGGGGTGTCGTCAACGACTTCAATCTGGATGTCGTCGTTCTGGCTGGCGCTGGTGTCCTGCTTCTTGGCTGGCTGATTGCCAGCAAGATCGTCCATGGCGACATCGACTTCATTGGAGAAGTCGTCATAGCCAGCGGTGATGTCACCTTCATTCCTATCGGAAATGAAATCACCGTCAATAAGGTCGTTTTTGTTGGGGTCAGGCATGTCTCATCGCCCTCATGCGCGCTGAATGGTGCGCGGATCATCGACAACAGCTTCAACAGTGTCATCGTTGATAAGCCGGAACTCTGTGCCATTGATCTTCAGCCGGGTTCCGGAAAAGGAGCGGAAGATCACCCAATCACCTTCCTTGCAATAAGGACCGGATGGGAACTTGTCTGCATCGCCATAGGCTTCAGAGCCAAGAGCAATGACATTGCCAAAGATCGAAGCGACCTTTTCCGAATCTCGCAAAGATTCCGGAAGAACGATGCCGCCTTTCGTCTTGGTTTCAACGCTGGGGATTGCCACCAGCAACTTGTAGCCCATCGGTTTGGGCAAGGAATCGCGATCCGAAATAACGATTTCGGTCGAATACATATGATGCGCTCCGTTTTCGGGTAAAGAAAACCCCGCCGCGAGGGAGGAGGATCGCGGCGGGGCCTATGTTCCTCCGGCTAACAAGAGCCAAAAGAGAACAGCCTTAAACTACTGCACTACTTTACAGCGGTCAACTACTCTTCATCATCGTCAATATCACCTTCCCCCTCAACCTTCTTGACGATATCAATAGCCGCGCGAATGGCTCTGGCTTCGGAGCTTACACGAATATAAGATTCCCAATCGCCAATATTGCCATGAACAAGAGCATTCTCCATGCTCTCAAGCTCCATATTGAGAAGCGCCAACAGTCTTTCGAACATCACTATCCTCCTGTTTTGTTCGGGGGAGACTTCTTCATCTTGGCAACCTCAACTCTCGCCTGACGTTCATCATAGCGATCATTGGATTCCTGCTGCATACGCTGCACGTCACGCATATCAGTCACAAGGTCCTTGGCAATTTCACGGCCAAGGGTGACGCCTTCACGCCGCTCTTCACTCTCAAGCTGCGCGCCGAAAGTCACAAGGTCGGCACCGATCTTTGCGCCTGCGCGTTCCTCTTCCGACCGCAAACGCAACATGTCCATCATCTCCTTGGCTGCTGCCTTGGCGATATCGACGGTGAGCCTACCGCTTTCGAGGCTCTGTTTCCATTCGGAATCACGCTCCTTCAACGCGACCTCGCGCTCACGAAGCTGGAAGACAGGATCGTTGGCGATCTCTTCGGCCTTCTTCTGTTTCATTTCCTCGGCATGTTTCTCACGCAGCCTGACACCAGCTTCGGCGACAAGACGCGAAATCCGAACCTCCACTTCGGGCGGCAGGCTTTCACCCAGCGGCGGCAGTTCCACACCCATGATCTCTTCGATCTCACTGCGGTACTGCATGGCAAGATGCTCGGCAATATGTGCCTCCATCTGCCCTTGGATGCGCGCCGCCGACGCGGACTGGCCCACCATTTCGGCAATCTTCGGGTCCATCATGGCGCTGATATGAACCTGAAGATGTGCCGTATGATCCTGATCCGGGTAGACCTTCACCGGCTGCGCCGTCATGATCGACATGTTCTCCTGAACAGGATCGAGACGCGGCGGGTCTTGATCCATTGGCAGGATGCGCTCATCATTCTTGATGCCGATGGCCTGCAAGCCAGCACGGTGAAGCTCCTTCATGTTGTAGAGTTCAGGTGCCGTCGAGGCCAATTGCATCACTGCCTGCATCTGGGCGATGCGCTGGGCCTGCGTTGCCGCGTTCGGGTCAGACACAGGAGAAACATCAACCCGTCCATCGAAATCGGCACGCCGGTCAAACTGACCGTTGTCGTCCCATGCATATTGAGGCGGCATATATTCATGGATGACCCTGCCGATCAGCTTGAGTTCCTTGCGCAAGGTCGCATGGAGACGCGCATGGACGGCGCTCATCACCTTCAGCGAGCGCTCAAGCAACGCAAGGGTGGTGCCGACAGGTGTGTTTTCGGAAGCTGCGCCAACCTCCATATCGGCAATCGAACCGATCCTTCGACCTTCCTCGATCAGGCTGCCGAGAAGCTGCGCAAGAACACCACTCGGTTCCTTGTAGGGAAGGGGGAACAGGTTGTCCTTGATCGCCCCGCCGGGCACATCCACATCCCGCCATTCACCGGGCTGGATCGGCTCATCGCCGCCTTTGGTTCTAAGCCCCCTTGTCTTCAAGCCACCGGGAAGATTCGCCAATGTCCCGGCATCGATCAACTGGCGCAGGATTGCTGTAGATGCTTTCGCAATAGAGCCAAGTAAATGAACAAGACCAAAGGCATAAAAGCCAAGTCCCGGCATGTATTCATAATGAAGGAAGTATTGAGCAGGGTTCCTGTTCTCATCACCTTCTGCCCAATTGCGGCGGATCGCAAGAACCTCACCGGATGCTTTCTCCACGGTGATGATATAAGGGTCGGCTACGCCGTCCGGGTCATCGAAAGGTGCCGGAAGATTGTAATGAACATGGACCTCCAGAAGGACATGTCTTGTATCGGATTCGACCGATGGCGTCCTGCCGAGAAGTTCATCCTCCTTCTCCTTGCCCTCACCATAATAGGGTGACGGTTCCTGAAGAGAAACACGGCGATAGAACCCGCTGCGCATCATCTTCGCAACCTGATTCTTCGAGCGCCGGATAACATGGGTATGGCGTTCTGATGTCTCGATATCGGACGTGTTGTAATCCGCTACGAAGTCTTCAGCCGGCACCATCATGGAGCATGGGCGTCCACGCTCCGCATCGAAATAGACCTTCTTGAAGACAGACCCTGCCAAGGAAAGACGGAACAGGAGCTTCTCTGTTTCACTCCGATATTCCGACATGTTCTCGGTCAACTGATAGTTCAGTTCTTCCTTGACGCGCTTGGCCTGATTGATCTTGTCGGGCGTCTCTTCACCATAGATTTTGGTCAGGACAGGCCCGGCGGCGGGGAAGATTTCGACAATGGCATTGGACTGGAAGCGAACCACCGCTTCCGAGAGAACAGGATGATAGACACCGGACGCGCCCTTGAAAGGCTGGTCGCGCTCCTTCATGGTGAAGCCAAGGTACTCCAACCCCTCGGTATACATGTCGAGCCAGTCCTTGCGGGTCTGCTCGTCAGCGTCGAAGAGTTGTGTCAGTTCCTTGCCGATTCGAGAAAGCTCACTCTCTTCGATATATTCAGCAAGATTGGCATCATGGGGGATTTCCTCATCCGGAACGATATCCTCAATCGCCGGCTCATCCCCAAGAACGACCTCAATTTCCTGCTCGCCTTCCGGGATGCCTTCTTCAGGGATGCCTTCTTCAGGGAGAATATCTTGCTCAGGAGCGACATCAACCGCCAGTTCCTCCATCTTCGGGCCGGTAAGGCCAAGCTCTTCATCCTCGAAGCGCCTTACTTTCTCGATAGCCACCAGTGGTCTCCTGTTCAATAATAGATGAAGCGACGAGCTTTCATGTCCTCGTCATCTTCATCGAGATCGGTTCTGATCCATCCGCCCTGCCGGAAGCGTTGCAGCGCCATGGTGACGGTATCCACATAGTCATCATGTTCACCAGCCGGGAAGGCGGCGCATTCCTCAATGACTTCCTGAGCGCAATGCCTGTCCTTTTGTGCCCACACATTGTTGGACGCGAAAATGTCGGTGACATTGTTCACACGATTGATCTTGTCATTCGGGTTGGCGGCGGTGCCGCGCCCGGCGGTCACGTTCTGGACCGGAATGCCCATCGAGCGAAGTTCATAAATCAGAGGCTGGCCTGCCGCCCGTCCTTCAATCAGGCAGATATGCGGCTTCCAATCCTCATAATATTTCAATGCCTTACGCTTTAGTTCAGGGAACTCCCACTTCCCCCTGATGGCATCGAGCAGAATAATCTGGCTGCGCCCTTCTTCTTCATTGAAGAAGACGCCCCATGTGGTGCAGGCTGAATAGTCGGCACGGGAATCCTTGGTGAAAGCGGTATCCCATGACTGGATGACTGTCTCGCATTCAGGCAATTCCTTGTCCCAATCACGCCACTGGTCACGCTTGATAAGCGCGCCTTCCTCTGCGGTCGGCTGCTGCTGATACTGCGCATTCCACTTGGAGACAGGGATGGACGCCTTTGTCTTCAGAAGCTCTTCCAGCTTCCAGAACTCCGGCCAGACCGGATTGCCGGAGGGCATGATGGCTGGGAACTCGATGACTTCCCACTGGTCGGCCCCCGGCTCCGCAGCCTGCTTCTTGAGAAGCTGACCTGTGAGATCGCGAAGGGACCATCTGGTCATGACCACGATTATGGCACCGCCGGGTTGGAGACGCTGACGCGGCCCGCCCTCATACCAATCCATCGTCTTGTCATAGACTTCCGGCGAATTGATCGCGATCACCGCCTCTTGCTCGGAATGAGGATCGTCAACCACAAACAGGTCGGCACCCTTACCGGCAATCGCACCGCCGACACCAATGGCGTAATACTCGCCGCCCTTGTTGGTGGCCCAGCGACCGGCAGCTTTTGAATCATAAGAAAGAGAAGTGCCGGGAAAGATTTCCTGATAATCGGCTCGCGACACCAGCCCCCTCACCTTTCGACCGAAGCCAACAGCCAGATCGGCGGTATGCGATGCCTGAATGATTTTCTTGTCAGGATACCTGCCGAGGAAATAGGCGGGTAGAAAGATCGAGGCGAACTCGGACTTGGTATGCCTTGGCGGCATGTTGATAATGATGCGCTTCTTTTTCCCGGAAACAACATCATCAAACAAACTGGCAATAATCTCATGATGCCGACCCTCAATGAAGGAGGGCCACATACGCTTCACAAAAGGCATGAACCCTTTTCTGGCAGCAGAGATATCGCGGACATCCTCAAGCTCTGTAACCAGTCCCAGAAGTTCTTCTCGTTCTTCTGGCGGGAGCTTCGAGATGATCCGAAGTATTGCACTTGTGTCCATGGATGATAAGGCGCGCCCGTAAAGAGCGGTGCTGATCCTTTCGGGAGCAGGTCAAAAAAAGCCGCCTCCCGTGAAGGAGACGGCAAGTTGAGGACTTGAAATGACAACGGGGATCGAAAACCCGTCATCATGAAAGATAGAGTAGCTTGTATTTCTGGTCAAGGAGGGGAGGGGTGCAACCCTTCATCCTTCCTCTTCAGGAGCAGATGGAGTTTCTGACGGGCCGTTTCTGCCTCGCTCATTCTTCAATGCCTTCCTTCCCATGAACCTAGGTGGCAAAGCCCATGTCGTTATCAATGTGTCCTCTGCAAACAGGAAGATATTGTTGCCATAGACGATGATGCGGTTTGCTGCACCGAGAGACCGGCTGTTATGCCATAATGCATCGAGATAGCGCCGGAGAGAGCCGGAGAAGAAAGTCCGGTCCTTCCCTCTTGTCAGCGCATTATCGACCATCCTCTGCGTTGCCTTGGCCGGAAGGCCAAGGCGCTGTCTCACGCGAAGCCCACCATGCTTAGTGAACCGAGCCATTCTGACCGGCCTCTTTCTTGTCAATGTCGGACATGGCGTCCGACAGTTCGACCATGAACAGATCGATGGCCGCGTCCTTCATCTCTTCGGGTGCCGGAGAAAGGGTCATCGCGGTGAGCTTCGCGAGAACATGGATGAAGGGATAGGGGTTTTTGACCACCCTGTCATCGCTGAGAAACAGACCTGTCACTCCAAGAATAACCCGGTTTATCTCTTCCGCGATCTTCTCCGCACCGCCATGGTCTATGAGAGAAGCCCTCAGAGATTCCGCCCTCTTCCTGACATCAGCGTCCATTGGTCAGCCTCCGATGGGTGTTCCTGAGTTCAGCGATGGTGAAGTTGACATCGGCCAACAGGGTATCGATGCGCTCCTTCGCTTCGAGCAATGCCGCCCTTCGCCTTTCCATCTTGGCGACAGCCTCATTAAGACCGGCTCCTGTCCGCTGCGAGAAGACAAGCTCGGTCTCCTTCTTCTCCGCAGCATCCACACTCGCCATGGCTTCCTTGAGATATTCATTTGTCATTTCGCTTTTCCTTTTTTGGTTTCTTCTTGCATACAATTGTCTTGCCTGACCTCGATGTATGCGCCTCAAGGCCATGCTTCTGGAGGAAATCCACAATCCTCCCGAACTCAATGTCAATCTGTTTCATGGGGCAACCCATTCGCGCCCACCCTCCCTGCGTCTTCCTGTCTTGGGATGCCGGTGCCATTCGGTGCCGGGATCACCTTCGCCGTTCCAGCTATCGAAAGCCCGCTTCGCCATGTCATAGGTTGCAAAGCAGTATCGGTCTTCATAGCCGACAGCATCCATGTCGATGAGAAGCGTCCAGTGGTAGAGCAGGCGGTGCACACCAATAATCCTCCCGTCAGGCAAAGCTCTCAGGTCTGTATATTCATCAGCGTTGTCCTTGCCGATGACCTGTTCGATTTCCTCTCTTGTCATTTCTTCCTCGCAGCCCTGAACCCATCCATAAAACCATTCCGATAGGTGGCTGCGCCAAATGTCGGGATGCCATGACGCTCTCCAAATTCCTGAATGTCAGAAGGGATATGGATTTCATCATAAGCAGGAACTTCGACAGCCATGGTCTCCCGTGCGTCACTCATCGTCCTGCCTCCGGGGCGGGTGACTTCCCTTCCGAGAGCGCGGCGGGTCACCTCGATGATCTCGACCGGGCCGTCCTGTCCGTAGATCAGTGCGTAATGCTCCGCATCGGGCAGATCGGTTGTGCTCGCGCAAAGCTCCGGCGCATCACCGACTGTCCAGATTTCATACTCTACGGTCCCTTCATCCGGGCCGAGGATGCGGAAGCCGGCGGCGGTGAGGGATTTCTCGAAAGCGGATGCAAACTCGTCGTAAGTCACGCCACCGGACTGTATCACGATGTCTTCCGCCGCTCTCGCAATAATCTCCCGTGCGTCAGTCATGGCTCGGCTCCCATCCGCTCAACCGCACGGCAACACGACAGCAGCGCCAGCCCCTGCGATATGCGCGCTTCCACCCCTGCCGGGGCGTTTCTCCGTCGAGCGCCCATACCTCTCCGATCTCGGCCTGCGCGTCCTCTCGTCGGTCGCGCACTGTGCCGGTATGGATGTAATGCGGCGGCGAGGTCCAACCCGGCGCGATACAGGCCCATGCGAAATAAAACGGGTTACTCATCCTTTTGCCTCCATCGTGGTCTTGAGGGCGATGCGCAGATCGTTCACCGCGCCATCTCCCGATCTAATCGTTTCGCCCTTGCTGCATTCATGGCCTCTCTAAATTCCAAGTCCTGCCTGATCCGCTTGGCGCTGGGCTTTCTGTGTTCGTTGGGATTAAATTCACGCGCGTCCATGTCAGCTTTTGCTTGATTGCACGGAGCGCAGGCCGCCGCATGATTTGACCGCTTATCGCATCCTCCTTTGGACAGAGGCACGATATGATCCAGCGTCATACTATCCGGTCTATCGCGCGCAAGGGTCAACGCAGTGCCACAATATCTGCAACTTCGTTCGCCGTCTTCCCATAGTCGTTTTCTGGCGTATGAGTAACTTTTCCGTCTGGTCATTTCTGCGTCTCCCGATTTACCTCGCCCCACGTTGATAGAATAATCTCCCGTGCGTCAGTTATGGCTTCACCCACCAGTAGGTCCGTTCGCAGGAGTTGCACTGAAGATGTAATGTGGTCTTGTACCTGTGCGTATCGTAGGTGTCGGTCACATCCTGCATCCCGCGATGAAGAGCGCGACATATGATGTATCGAAGCAGAGACCAGTTCTCTGGAGCACGCCTCATCCTCCTGCCTCCATCGCGGCCTTGAGGGCGACAGCACCTTGAATGGCGATCTGCTTAGCATCCTCAACCTTTTCATCCTGTCGCCACAGATTGCGTTCAATGATGCCAGCGATACGCTCGAACCGCTCCATCGCCTCCGTCACCGCCTGTTCTGAGGGGCGGGTGAAGAGGGGTTCGCGAGATTCGTAGTATCTGCGCCAATCCGCATAGTCATCGCGCGTTACAACGGTAGTCCCGTCTCGCCTGCGGTATATCCAAGCCACCGGCTCTTGCTGGCCTTCCGTTTTTGTGGAGGCAGGTATCGCTTCTGCGGCATCGTGATACTCAGGAGGCTGTTTGGTATCAACCGGCTGCTGGCCTTCCGGTGCGGCTTGAAGCGGCGGATGCCACTCTGCATCGCAGGATCGACAGTGCTTCACGCCGTCATCATGGTATTCATGGAAGACGGGATCGCACTTGCACGTTTCATTCGTCCGCTGAACCTGCGGCTGACCGTTCTCGTCGCGGTAAACGAAGGCTTCCGGTGCGGCTGGCTCGCTGTCGCCTACCAATATCGCGGTGTTTGCCATTCGTGCCGCCATGGCCTTTGTGGCGGCGTTGTATGCTTCCATCGATTCGATCTCCGGTGCGGCTGGCTCAAGGGCGGAGAGGACAGCTTCGTGAAGTGCCCCGACATCGCCAATCGTGATGTGCAGGTCGCTATCGGTGGCCCATTTGCTGATTTCGATATTCAGCCGCTGGCGGTCCACCTTCACCGCGCCTGTGCTGGTGTGTGCAACGGCATCGACACTGGCAATCTTTTGCCAACCTGCCGCACTGGTTTTCCAGTTCTCGACTTCCTTCTTCAACCGCTCGTTCTCTGCCGCCAGTTTGGCATAGGCGCTGTATGAAACGACCTCATCGGTATTCAAATCCGGTTTGGTAGAGCAATAAGCGCCATTGCGATAGATAATCTTGAACCGTTTAACCATTATTCCCTCCTGTCAGTGCGCGGCTGGCGGCGCGGAGGTCGCCCCACGTTAAACCGATCACCGTGTCATCATGTTCATCAACCATGACTGCGAAGGAGATGGCGTCAGGAGCATCAGGGCGCTCTTGCAGCACCAAATCCCACGCTCTCGCAAACGGCTCCAGCGCCTTCCTCGCTTCATTGAAACCGGCTTCGGCTATTACGGCTCGACGCTCTGCAACTGCCATGTCAGCATCAAGCTTGCCATAGCCGGCCAACATGGATTTCAACTTCTCGATTTCTGCCCCAGCCTTTCCCAATCGATCAATTGCTTCATTTATCAATGAGACATCGGTATAGATACCTTCCATCTCACGCCTTTTAGCAAGCGCCTTGAGGCGCTCCATGAAATTCATATCTGTTCCTCCAATTGAAAGGGCCGGACAAATCGTCCGGCCCATTGTCAAAAAATCAGTTCATCCAAGAACTGCGGATCGCCTTCACGGCTGCATGGATGGTGCCGGTGGAAAGGCCAAGCCCCTTCGCAATCTCAGCCTGCTTCGCACCGGGATGGTCGAGCATGAACTGACGAACCGTCTCACGGGTCTGCTCGGCAGTCCGACGAGGCTCCTTGAAATTCTTCAGAGCCGTCTCACAGAGGAACTCCAGTTCCTCGGCGGTGACGGTAAACTCAGTGCCGGGAACACTGGTGCGAGCGTCGTCCAGATAAGAATTGATCGTCTCGGGGGTCATATTGATTTCCTTATTAGATATCCTTGACACGACCATAAAACATTGCCTGTGCCTTATGGGCTTCTGTCAGGGAGTTCTCTGCGGGTTGGATTAAGCAGCCATCCTTGGCTGACGCTCCATCTTGATCGACAGCATCCGAAGCCGATTGGCGATATCAAGAGCCTGCGAACGGGCTGGTCCTGATTTCAATCCGGCTGCCATCTGTTTATAATAGAGCGCAACATTCCTTACCTGAAACGGTTTCAATCCGCAAGCGATAGCTTCATTAATGCTGATGACCATTTTATTCCTCGATCAGACCAGAGATGATACCTTCAAGATAAGTTTTTCAGATGATTTCTGACGGCGGCAGGCCAAGAAAGCTACGTCCTCTCACGCCACTTCCCCCTCAGATGCGCCCTTGGATGAGGAATGCCGGGATGATCCTTCTCCCATTCAGCATCGTCCAAAGCCCATTGCGCTCTGATCTCATCCCGTCTCTCAGCAAGACGAAGCCGCGTTCGGAATGCTCCATCTTTACGGAAATACCAGACCGCTACCAATATCCAGAAGATAAAATAAAACTCCATAAGGCCCTCCTGTGGGTTGTCGGGAAAGCCTACCGGCCGCCGCCGAAGGCCGCAAGAGACCCCCCCGGCCCCCTTCTCAGGACTGATTGGATTTCACATGGTCAAGGAGAACCTGATTGATTCTAGGCTGCCAGCCCTTCCCGCTTGCCTTGAAATATTCGACCACTTCCGGAGAGAGGCGGATCGTGACAGAGACCATTCGATTCTTCTTAACAGGGGTCTCCATGCTGGCGACCATCTCCTTGAGGCTGGCCACTACCTTACCCTTCTCAACATCAAGCTTCTTCATAACAGGTTTCTCACTCGGAATGACCCCATCGGGGGTGTAGCGGATGGCCATCATAATCTCCCTGTACGTACACTGCTGTACGTACACTGCTGTACGTACACTATCACTGCTGTACGTACAATCGGGCTGTACGTACAATGGCCGATTTTTTGGTGTGTGATTTTTTTTGGGAAGGCATGTGCGCGAGAGCGGGGGTTAGTATGTCTGGCGCGTGGGTCCCCGCGCGCACGCGGCGGGGGTGGGCGGGGGTGCGTGCCCCCATGCCCCTGCGTGGAAGAAAAGATAGGTACTTCAGCCCCTTACCAATAGTCCTGACAGATGACACTTGTCCGGATTGCCCAATGAAATCAAGCCTTTGACTGAGCGAGAAGCGCTTCTATCTTCTCCAACAGCATGGCTTCCACGTCCTCTGGCTTGCGCTTGCGGGCGGTCGCGTCCTCAGTCTTTTCCTTAAAAACCCCCACTATATCCAGCTTTCCCAGCGCC
>Ga0265293_10011817_pt1 | contig 11750 bp, 8 predicted proteins | sample Munlanlewell138R_FD_192505 | JGI IMG/M metagenome (GOLD analysis project Ga0265293, IMG submission 192505) | Leachate microbial communities from a municipal landfill in Southern Ontario, Canada - Leachate well 138R | ecosystem: Engineered > Solid waste > Landfill > Unclassified | place: Canada... | reverse complement strand
GTTGTAGCCCAGGGCGTTGGCGGCCAGCCCGAGGTGCACTTCGAGGATCTGGCCGAGGTTCATGCGGGACACGACGCCCAGCGGAGTGAGGATAACGTCGGCCGGCGTGCCGTCGGGCAGGAAGGGCATGTCTTCGACCGGAACGATCTTGGACACGACGCCCTTGTTGCCGTGGCGGCCGGCGACCTTGTCGCCCACTTGGATTTTACGCAGGTCAGCGACGGCCACCTGGATGGACTTGATGACACCCGGGTTGAGCTTGTCGCCCGCCTCGCGGGAGAACACCGTGATGCCCACCACCTTGCCGTGTTCGCCGTGCTCCAGGTACAGGGAGGAGTCGCGCACGTCGCGAGCCTTCTCGCCGAAAATGGCGCGCAGCAGTTTTTCCTCGGCGGAGAGTTCGGTTTCGCCCTTCGGGGTGATCTTCCCCACCAGGATGTCGCCGGACTTCACTTCCGCGCCGATGCGGATCACGCCCTCGGCGTCCAGGTTCTTGAGCTTCTCTTCGGACACGTTCGGGATATCGGACGTCACGACTTCCGGCCCGAGCTTGGTGTCGCGCACGTCGATGGTGTAGTTCTCGATGTGCACTGAGGTGAAGCGGTCGTCGTGCACGAGCCGTTCGCTCATGATGACGGCGTCTTCGTAGTTGTAGCCGTCCCAGGCCATGAAGGCCACGAGCACGTTTTGGCCCAGCGCCATTTCGCCCTGGTCCACGGAGGACGAGTCGGCCAGCACGTCGCCGCGCTTGATCTTCTGCCCCGGCAGCACGGAGGGCCGCTGGTTGATCACCGTGGAGTTGTTGGTGCGCATGAACTTGTTGAGTTCGTGCACGTAGACGTTCTTTTGGCGGTCCTGCACTTCCACGCGGTCGCCGTCCACCTTGGTCACTTCGCCGTCCACCTCCGCGAGAATGACGTGGCCCGAGTCGCGGGCGGCGCGGCGTTCGATACCGGTGCCGATGATCGGCGCCTCCGGGCGCACGGTGGGCACGGCCTGGCGTTGCATGTTGGTACCCATGAGCGCGCGGGTGGCGTCGTCATGTTCCAAGAACGGGATGAGCGCCGTGCCGATGGACACGATCTGGTTGCTCGACACGTCCATGTAGTCGATGTCGGCGGCAGCCACGATCTGCGGCTCGCCGAACTTGCGGCCGGCCACGAATTCCGCGCGGAACGTGCCGTCCTCGTGCAATGGCGTGGTCGCCGGCACGGTCACGGACCGTTCTTCCTTGAACGCGTTGATGTATTCGATGTCGTCCGTCACGCGGGCCACCGTGGTGCCGTCCTTCTTGGTTTCCTTCACCACCTTGCGGTACGGCGTTTCAATGAAGCCGTATTCGTTGATGATGGCGAAGCTGGACAGGTGGCCGATCAGGCCGATGTTCGGGCCTTCCGGCGTGGCGATGGGGCAGATGCGGCCGTAGTGCGTGGGGTGCACGTCGCGCACCTCGAAGCCCGCGCGTTCGCGCGAGAGGCCGCCCGGACCCATGGCGGACAAGCGGCGCTTGTGTTCCAGCTCGGAGAGCGGGTTGGTCTGGTCCATGAACTGCGACAGCTGCGAGGACATGAAGAACTCGCGCACCGCGCCGATCACCGGCCGCGCGTTCACCAGGCGCCCCGGCGTCAGGACGTCGATGTCCTGGGTGGACATGCGGTCCTTGATGATGCGTTCCATGCGCGCCAACCCAACGCGGAAGCGGCTCTGGATGAGCTCGCCCACGGCGCGGACGCGGCGGTTGCCCAGGTGGTCCACGTCGTCCGGTTCTTCCTGCGCGATGTTGAGGCGGATGATTTCGCGCACGATCTGCACCAAGTCTTCCTTGGACACGATGCGGTTGGCCTCCGGGGACACCGTGGCTTCCGACGTATCGAGGTTGAAGCGCAGGTTGAACTTGTACCGGCCGACCTTGCCCAGGTCGTAACGGTCGAAGTTGAAGAACATCGAATGGATGAGCGAGCGGGCGTTGTCCGCCGTGGCGCGGTCGCCCGGGCGGATGCGCTTGTACACTTCGATGAGGCCTTCTTCCTCGTTCACGGAGGCGTCCTTGGCGATGGTCGCTTCCAGGTACCGGTTGGTGGGATGCGTGTCCACGTCCTTGAACAGGTCCATGATTTCCTCGTTCGTCTGGATGCCGAAGGCGCGCATGAGCGACGTGACGGCCACCTTGCGCTTGCGGTCGATCTTCACCCAGATGACGTTCTTCGGGTCCGTTTCGAATTCCAACCAGGCCCCGCGGTTCGGGATAATCTTGGCGCCGTAATACCGGCGGCCGCGATAGACGTCCGCCGTGAAGAACGCCCCGGCCGAACGCACCAGCTGGGACACGACGACGCGTTCCACGCCGTTGATCACGAAGGTGCCGCGCGGGGTCATCAGCGGCAGGTCGCCCAGGTAGATTTCCTGCTCCTTGGACGTGTTGTCGCGTTTGTTGAAGAGCTTGGTCTTCACGCGCAGCGGCGCCTCGAAGGTCACGTTCTTCAACCGCGACGTTTTCTCGTCGAACTTCGGCTCGTCCAGGTAATAGCCGTCGAACGTCAGTTCGAGGTCCCGGCCGATGAAGTCGCGTACCGGGCTGATTTCGGCGAACAATTCCTTGATGCCTTCCTCAAGGAACCACTGGTAGGAGCGGCGCTGTACCTCGATGAGGTCCGGCAGCTCCATGGCGTCAGGCACCGCCTGGAAGAACTGGCGGTCCCGCGTCGAGGGGGCTTGGCGACGATACTGGGGCATAGGTGAACGAAAAACGCATCTCCCAACGAGGAGATGTGTTCTTAAGGCAATTGCGCGCTGAAGGTAAGCACCGGAAACCGAAAGAGGGTTTCTTAGTTACCGACCCGGTGGACCATTCAGCGACAAGCGGGGTTGGTTGGCAGCACCACGTGCATTTTCCCGCTGCGTATAGCGGAGAAACGCCCGTGGCCGTTGATTGCTTCGCGAGTGTAGCACGCGTTTCGGTTACCGTCAAGAACGGATCGTGCTACCCTGCGGGCATCTTTCTATGCGCTTGATCCTCTCCGGACGGCTGCTTGCCCCTGGCGCCGCTGCGGACGCCCTTCCCCACGGTTTCCAGCCGGAACGCGCGCATCCGGCGTTCAATGCGCGGGAGGCGGCCCCGTTCCGCTATCTCGCCGCGGTCCAAGCGGGAGATGCGGCGGGGTTGCGCTGGCGCCTCGGTCCGCTTGTTACCGACCAGTTCGCGGGCGACACGGAACCGGCGATAGAAGACCACGCAGGTCCGCGGCGCAATATCGTCTGGCAGCCGTTGTTCCGTACGGACGTTCCCGCAGGTTGGCGCCCGCAACGCCTGGGAAAGGCGTCGTTTCGGCGCATCGGTTTCGCCCACATGGAAGGCCCGGCCGTGTATGACCGCACCTGGACGCAGCACGCCCGCCGCCACAAACGCCGCTGGGAACAGCAAACCGAATGGACGGTGCGCGACCTCTCCCTGCCGGAATTCCTCGCCGCCTACAAACAATCTCCCAAGGATCCCGTGCTGAAGTTCATGATGGGCGGGCTCTTGAAGAAGAAGGTGCAGGGGCACGGGCCGTTGGTGCGACTGGTCGGGGCCGTGCGCCGCAACGACCCCTCATTCATCGGCGCGGGATTCGCCTTCACCGACGTGCCGGAATTGGCGCAATCCGTGCATACGATTTCCTTCGTGCGGCGGGAGGCCATGCCTGCTTCCGCAGGGACGGGCCTGATCGATGCCTGGTTCCAGCATTGCGCCGAACGCGGCATCCGTTGGCTGAACTTCGGGAACTTTTGGGCGCCGGGCGATCCGGCCGAATGGATCGGCTTTTCGGAATTCAAGGCGCAATTCGGCGTGCACTTGGTGGACCGACCGTTCCGTTTGAGCCGGCGGGCCGGGCGCTGGTTCTCCGCATAACGTACGCAAAAACCGCCCCATCAGGAGGCGGTTTTTCCTTCAAGCCCCGCGCGGGGCTGCAAAGCGTGGCCACGAACACGTATGGACGCGTCGATGGGTCTGAACGCGGATAGAGAGTGCCCGGCGGAGCCGGACGCGCGCTCGCGCCAGCGATGCGGCCGCATCGTACCCCGCTCCGCAGCCCGGCGGGGAACTTGATATTCAAGCGTAGCAGAGGGCGCAGAACGAGATCAAGAAGACACGAAAAACCAAAACGCGCCCACAGAGGGGCGCGTCGGCAAACGTCCTGTTCGGGGAGGCGGGAAGCCGCAAGAACCGACGGGGCGGTGTGCGGGGTGGACGACCTTCGGTGCGGAGAAAGCCGTGGCCTTGAACGCATCGTGGATACGTCCGCGGACGAGGGTCACCCGGGGTCGCCGGGCGCTCGTCCGTCCATTTCCCTTCTCCCCGAACGGGGCGTGATTTGGGTTCATCCAAGCTATATGGCCGTTTTTGGCCGAAAACCCCGTTTATTCGAGAGAAAGGCGATTTTGACAGCTTGAACCTGGCAAAATCCCGAGCAAACGGGGTTCTTCCTGGCGCTCTCTATTCGCCAGAAACAAAGGGGGTTGTGCCAATGAACGAAGATCGCAGGATACCTCATTTTGGCAATTTTGTCAAGGGACAATGGACAACATGCAAACCACCCGTATGCCGCGGGTGTGCTAAAATACGGCCGTTACGGAGCGTGGTTTCGTCTCCTACATTTTTATGGCCCGCCGCAAAAAATCCTCCCGCGCCTCTTCCGGCTTCGGCCTGAACCCCGAAACGAGAAACGGCATCGTTGCCATCTTGCTGCTGACGGCCGCCGCCCTGCTCCTGCTGGCCTATTTCGGCGCGGCGGGCAATCTCGGCCACACCCTGGACGACGCCATGGCCACGGCCTTCGGCTGGTCCCGCTTCCTCGTGCCCGTGTTGCTGGTCATCCTCTCCGCCTCCATCGTGCTGCCGGAACGCACCTGGCTGTCCGGTTGGTCCCGCTTCGGCCTGTTGCTATTCCTCTTTGCCTTCAACGGACTCATCAACGTCCTGTTCGTGAACCAGCCCGACCCCCTGCTGGCCAACCCGTCGCTCGGCGGTGGACTGTTGGGCCAAGCGCTCGGCGGCACCCTACCGCCCGTCCTGGGATTTTGGGGCACCGTCGTCGTGCTCTGCGGTTTGCTGATTGCCGCCATCCTGCTGATCTTCAACCTGTCCCTGCGCTCCGTCTTCGCCTTGTACGAACGCCTGGCGGACGCCCTGGCCGAACGCGCCGCCGCGCGCAAGGAGCGCAACGATTGGCGTGAAGCGGATGAAGATGAGGAGGAAGACGAAGAAGAGGAAGAACCGCCGCTGCATGCCGCCCCTCTGCCCGAACCCGAACCGGAGGAAGAAGACGAGGACACGGGAGAGGAAGACGAAGAACCCGACGGCCCGCCCATCAAGGGCAAGCCCGCCTCCCGCGGGCTGATGGACCCGCCGGCGGAGCAGGTCCTCACCACGCGCGAACACCGCCAAATCAATCTCTCCTTCGACCTGCTGGACCACCGGACGTCCAAAGCGAACTCCGGCAACATCGACCGCGCCAAGGACATCATCCAGCGCACCTTCCAGCAGTTCAACATCGACGTCGAAATGGGAGAAACGGCCGTGGGCCCCACCGTCACCCAGTTCACGCTGCGCCCGTCGCAAGGCGTGAAGCTCTCCCGCATCGTGGGGCTGCAAAACGACTTGGCGCTGGCGCTCGCCGCCCATCCCATCCGCGTCGAAGCGCCCATTCCCGGCAAGTCCCTGGTGGGCCTCGAAGTGCCCAACCAAACCGTGGCCACGGTCGGCCTGCGTGAACTGATGGAATCCAAGGCCTTCGCCCAACGCAAGAGCAACCTGTCCATCCCGCTGGGCAAGGACGTTATGGGCCAGGCGTGGGTAGTGCCGCTCGACAAAATGCCGCACCTCTTGGTGGCCGGTGCCACCGGCTCCGGCAAATCCGTCTGCTTGAACACGCTCATCGTCGGCCTGCTGTATGAAAACGGCCCCGACGAACTGAAGTTCATCATGGTGGACCCCAAGCGCGTGGAGCTGTCCGTGTACGAAGGCATCCCGCACCTGCTCACCCCGCCCATCACCAAGGGCGAAGACGCCGTGAACGCGCTCAAGTGGACGATCCGCGAAATGGAACGCCGCCTGGACGTGCTGTCCAAATTCGGCGCGCGCGACATCGCTTCGTACAACTCCCGCGCGGAGGAAAAGATGCCGAAGATCGTCGTCATCATCGACGAGCTGGCCGACCTGATGGCGCAAAACGGCCGCGAGGTGGAAGCCACCGTGGTGCGCATCGCCCAGATGGCCCGCGCCGTGGGCATCCACCTGGTGCTCGCCACGCAGCGCCCCAGCGTGGACGTCATTACCGGCACCATCAAGGCGAACATTCCCGCGCGCATCGCCTTCTCCGTGGCGTCGCAGACCGACTCGCGCACCATCCTGGACGTGTCGGGCGCCGAAAAACTGCTCGGCCGCGGCGACATGCTGTACTGGTCGGCGGAGCTATCTAAGCCCAAGCGCCTGCAGGGGCCGTTCGTGTCGGAAGAGGAAGTCGGCCGCATCGTGGACGCGTTGAAGAAAGAAGGTGTGCCGGACTACAACTACGCCGTGACGGAAACCCCGCGCGGCGCCACGGTGCTGGGCGGCGGGGGCGGCGAGGAGCCGCTGCTCGACGAAGCCGTGCGCACCATCATCGAGGCGGGGCGGGCGTCCACTTCCCTGCTGCAGCGCCGCCTCAAGGTGGGCTACGGGCGGGCAGCCCGCATCATGGACCTCTTGGAAGAACTCGGCGTGATCGGCCCGGGCGAAGGCGCCAAGCCGCGCGAAGTGCTGGTGGAAGAATGGCCGCCGGGCGGCGACACCAAGGAAGCCATGCCCACGGCCCAGGACGACCTGGACGAAGCGGCGGAAGATGCGGAGGATGAGGAGGAAGATGAAGAAGACACCGAAGACGGCGAGGACGAGTCGGGCGGAGAGAATGAAGAAGAAGACGGTGCCGACACGGACGCCGATGCCGATCTCCCCGATGTTTCCCTGCCTCCCAAGAAAGACGCGTTCTAAATACGAAACGGCTCTATGGCGATTACCATCCGCAAATTCAACGACACCCAGACCATCGGGGACGCGCTGAAGGCCTTGCGGCTCGCCATCCCGCGCACGCTTTCGGAAATGGCCGCGGCCACCAAGATCCGCCGCGGCATCCTGGACGCCTTCGAGAAAAACCAATACGACCAGCTCCCGGCCTCCTGCTACGCCCGCTCGTTCCTCAAAACGTACGTGCGGGCGCTGGGCGGCGACGAAGCGTACTTCCTCCAGCGCTTCGACGAGGAACGCGGCACCTGCGACCTTCCCGCCGCCTCCCGCCTGCCGCTGCGGCGCGCCACCACCGGTTGGCGGCTCACGCCCATCGCCGCGGCGCGGGCCGTCGGCATTGCGGCGGCGGCACTCACCATCGTGGGCTATCTGGGCGTGCAGGTGCGCGCGGCGACCGCCCCACCCACCATCGCCGTGAACGATCCGACGGACGGATATATCACCGACCATGCCATCGTGGGCATCCGCGGCACCGCCGATCCCAAGGCCACCGTCACGGTCAACGGCGACCCGGTGCTGCTGCGCGCGGACGGCACGTTCGAAACCGACGTCGCCCTGGAACGGGGCCTCAACGTCATCACGGTGGAAGGGGCGAAACGCTATTCCCGCCCCGCCGCCGTGCACCGTCGCATCATTCTCGTGCAAGATCGGCACGCGGCGACCAACCCCGCACCCGGCACGAATTAAAAACCCGCCCGTTCACCCGGGCGGGTTTTCGTTTGCCTTATTCAACGGCGGCTTCGGCTTCGGCCGCGGGAACCGCTTCTGCGGCGTCCCCGCCGGCCACCCGCTTCTCAATCGCCTTGCGGATCTCCTTCAACACCTTGGGGTTTTCCTGCAGGAAGGCCTTGGCCTTCTCACGACCCACGCCCATGGCGATCTCGCCAAACCCGTATGAATGGCCGCTCTTGCGGATCACCCCGCTTTCCACGCCGACGTCCAGCATGTCCCCGGCGATGGAAATGCCCTCGTTGTACATGATGTCGAACTCGCAGGTGCGGAACGGCGGCGCGACCTTGTTCTTCACGATCTTGACCTTGGTGCGGTTGCCGATGATCTTTTCTGCCTGCTTGATTTGCGCGCTGCGGCGGATCTCCAAACGCACGGAGGCATAGAACTTCAGCGCGTTCCCGCCCGTGGTGGTTTCGGGGTTGCCGAACATCACGCCGATCTTCATGCGGATTTGGTTGATGAAGATGACCGTGGTTTTGGTTTTGTTCACGATGGCGGCCAGCTTGCGCAGGGCCTGCGACATAAGGCGGGCCTGCAACCCCATGTGGCTGTCGCCCATTTCCCCTTCGATTTCGGCCTTGGGGGTCAACGCCGCCACCGAGTCGATCACGACCACGTCCACGCCGTTTGAACGCACCAGGGTCTCGACGATTTCCAACGCCTGCTCTCCCGTGTCCGGCTGGGAAATGAACAGGTCGTTGATGTTCACGCCGATTTTGGTGGCGTATTCCGGGTCCAGCGCGTGTTCGGCGTCCACGTAGGCGGCCACGCCGCCCGCCTTTTGCACCTCGGCCACGATGTGCTGGGCCAGCGTGGTTTTACCGGAGGATTCCGGCCCGTACACTTCGATAATACGGCCGCGCGGCACGCCCCCGACGCCAAGCGCCAGGTCGAGCGACAGACAGCCGGTGGTAATGGATTCTACTTCCATGGTTTTGGCCTCCCCCAGGCGCATGATGGCGCCGTCGCCGAAGCGCTGCTTGATTTGGGTGATGGCCTCCAGGGCGGCCTTGGCCTTGGCGTCAGCCTGGACGTCCGCGGTCACGTGTTTGGGCATAGCGAAAAAAGGATGAAAACGGGAGAGATTCGCCCGAACCCCCGGACGTGAGCGCCGTCGGTGCCGCCGCGCGAAGCGGCGGACATGGTTCGTCAGCGCACCCAGCGTAGCCCGACGCTCCCGAGGAAGCAAGCAAACTGTCTATCCACAGCGACACCGGCCGCATGCGGAGCAGAAAACGCGCGGGAACGGGTGTCGGTGGACGCCGACGGAAAACGAAAAAGGCCCGTCATCCGGGCCCTTTCGTCCTCTTTCCTTTTACTTCGCCACGCGCTCGGCGTAGCTGCCGTCTTCGGTGTTCACCAGGATCTCGTCGTCCGTGCCGATGAAGATCGGCACGCGGATCACCAAGCCGTTGTCCAACTCCGCGTCCTTAGACACGTTGCCGGAGGCGGTGTCGCCCTTCACGGCCGGTTCCGTGTACTTCACCGTGTACTGGATTTTCTTCGGCAGTTCCATGGTGAGCGGCGCGCCGTCGTGCATGACCACCAGGCATTCGATGCCTTCCTTCAGGAACTTCACGTCGTCGCCGATGTCATCCTTGGAGAGCGACACTTGCTCGTAGTTCGTGTTGTCCATGAACGTGTACAGGTGCCCGTCGTTGAACAGGTACTGCATGCGACGGTACTGCACGTCTTCGAAGTCCAGCGAGTCGGCGGACTTGAAGTTGTTTTCCACCACCTTGCCCGTAGACAGGTTCTTCATGCGGGTGCGGACGAAGGAGCTGCCCTTGCCCGGGGAAACGCGCTGGAAGTCGATCACCACCCACAGCGAACCCTCGTAGCGGATGACGGTTCCTTTCTTGATGTCGTTCGGGGACATAACGGCCGGATTAATGCGTAAACAGGTCCGCGGCGGGAAACGGCAGGACGTCCTTGATGGAGCGGGTGCCGGCGCACAGCATGTGCAGGCGGTCCACCCCAAGCGCGTTCCCAAACGTCGGATGACGGACGGATGATAGCCGCGAAAGCAGCGTTTCGTCAATGGGGAAGGCGGTCTTGCCCAGGGCGCGGCGCTCGGCGATTTCGGCCTCGAACCGGGCGCGCTGCTCCGCGGGATCGGTCAGTTCCGTGAAGGCGTTGCACAGTTCCAGGCCGTCCACGTACAGCTCGAAGCGTTCGCCGTAGCGGCCGTCGGGCGTGAGACGGGAGAGCGCGGCCTGGTGCGCCGGATAGTCGTAGACGAACACCGGGTCCGTGCCAAGGCGCGGCTCGACCTTGGCTAGGAACAGGCGGTAGAACAGGTCGCTTTCCGTATCCGTAGGCGAGGGGTGCAGACCGAGGCGTTCGCAGGCGGCGCGCTGGTCCTCCTTGGTGGCCGTGTCCAAGTCCACGCCCGCATGTTCCAACAGGAGGTCGCGCACGCGCACGCGCTTGAACGGCGGCAAGGCGGGTTTGCCGAACGCGGCGAAGGCCGCCTGCACCAACGCTTCCGTTTCATCCATGCCGAAGTGATAGTCCTTCCCCTGCCGGTACCATTCCAGCATGGTGAACTCCGGATTGTGCGTGCCGCCGAACTCTTCTCCGTCGCGGAACACTTTCGTCAGCGAATAGATCGCCTCCAGCCCCGCACCAAGCAGCTTCTTCATGGAAAATTCCGGGCTGGTGATGAGCGCGCCCGCGTGCCGCGTGCCGTTCGGTTCGGTGGCCGACGTCTCAAACGGCGTCAGGTTGGGCGAGAGGTCGGGGCTTTGGACGAACAACGGCGTTTCGACTTCAAGAGAGCCGCGTTCCTTGAGGAAGCCGCGGATCGTTTCGTTCAACAACGCGCGTTCGCGCACGATGGTTTCCACGGGTCGCATAATGCGCGAAGGATAAACGAAAAACCCGCCTCCGATCAAGGGGGCGGGTTTCGGTCCATTAATTCTGCACGAACGGGATCAGGGCCATGATGCGCGCGCGCTTGACCGCGTTGGACAACATGCGCTGGTGCTTGGCGCACACGCCGCTGCGCTTGCGCGGCACGATCTTCGCGAAGGAAGACAGGTAGCGGCGCAGGTAATGGCTGTCCTTGTAGTCGAGTTCCTGCACGTTCTTGATGCAGAACGGGCACGGGCGGTGGCGGGGCTGGCCCGGCTTCTTGGTGTGGCGTTTCATCATATAAGGGTGAGGGGGGGGCGCTAGAACGGGATGTCCTCGACCCGGATTTCCTCCGCAGGGAGGACGGACGGGTCGTCTGCGGGGCGGCCGGCGGCCGGCCCGGGGGCGAACGGGGCGCGGGGGGCGCCGCCCATGGCGGGGCCTCCGCCGCCCAAACGATCGAGGATGATCGCGTTTTCGGCGACGATTTCGGTGCGATAGCGCTTCACGCCGTCTTGTCCCTGCCAGTCGCGCGTTTGGATGCGGCCTTCGATGTAGATCTTGGTTCCCTTCTTCACGTAGGAACCGATGATCTCGGCGAGGCGGCCCCAGGCGACGGCATTATGATATTCGGCCTGTTCCTGCTTGACGCCTTGGGCGTCTTTCCAGGAATGGTTGGTGGCGACGGAAAAGGAGCAGACCTGCGTGCCGGACGTCGTTTGACGGAGTTCCGGATCGCGGGTCACGTTGCCGAGAACCGTGGCGCGGTTGAGGGAATACATACGGCGTGCGCGATGGGGGATTAAACCTTGGCGGACGGGGTTTCCTCGAGGATGGCGTCGATTTTCTTGTTGAGCGTTTCCATGTCCGGCTTGGTTTCCTCGGCGCGGGCCGGGGCATCGGACGTGGCGGCGCCTTCCGTGGCGCGCGGGGCGCTTTCACGGCGCGCGGACGACCGTTCGGCTTGGCCCTCTTCGGACAACGGAGCGACGTACGGCGTGAGCTTGTACGTTTTCTTTTCCGCACCCGCCGGCAACACGGCCAGCTGGTGGCGCAGGACTTCGTCCGTGAGGCGGATCTGGCGGTCCAGCTCCTGGATGGCGGCCGGCTCGACCGTGAG
>Ga0265293_10011814_pt1 | contig 11752 bp, 9 predicted proteins | sample Munlanlewell138R_FD_192505 | JGI IMG/M metagenome (GOLD analysis project Ga0265293, IMG submission 192505) | Leachate microbial communities from a municipal landfill in Southern Ontario, Canada - Leachate well 138R | ecosystem: Engineered > Solid waste > Landfill > Unclassified | place: Canada... | reverse complement strand
TTCGAGCACGACCTGTTGCTGACCGAGCTGGAGCCCCACATCCGCCGCCTCGCCGAAAAGTCCTGGGCCCGTTACCAGCATGAGCGTTCGCGGTACCCGACCCGCATCGCCCGCACCGTCGTGTTGAAGCTCAAGACCGGCGACTTCCGCCTGCTTACCCGCAGCCTGACGCCCGCGTCACAACCGACGACCCTGGCGGCATTGACCGACATCGCCTGTGAATTACGCCAGCGGGTCGATCTGCCGCCGACCACGCGTTACCGCCTGGTCGGCGTCGGTCTGTCCGGCTTCATCGACCAGGACGACATGTGCACCCAGTCGGATCTGTTCGAATCCACCTGAGACCCACGTCCTGTTCATTGGCGCGGGCCGTCTGCACGAACGGCCCTCCCGCTGGCGCAGCAGATCAGTCCCGGTCCGACAGGCTCCTAGTCACGACCCAGCAACATGTCCACGAAACGACTCCGCATGGCGGGCGTCAGTTCCCGTCGGGTCGCGAACCGGATCGGTTCGTCCGGTCGCGAGGGGTCAAGCTCTATGCCCCACAGTGGTGCAATCCCGGTGGGGAGCATGGCGTAGCGCAGGTCACCGATGTAGTTCGGGTCGTGCGGATGGACGACCAACAGATGGTCCGAGTAGCCGTGGAAACGCTGGAGCTCGCGGTAGGCATGGGAGTCGTGCGGGAGATCCGCCCATGTTTCGGGAACGACCAGCTGCGCGGTGGTACCAGCGTACACGCGGGTGTCACCCGACACACTCACACGCACGGCGTCGATATGGGCGGTGGTGCCACTGATCGCGAGCGCGCGCCACAGCAGGACATTGCCCATGGTGGGTTTGACCAGCACGCGCTCGGGGGCCTGACCACGCTGAGATGCCAGTATTTCTGCGGCCCCGAGTGCGCGTTGGTGCTGAATCGCACCGAACCCGAGGTAGGCGATGGCCATGACGACGCCCAGCCGTGCCCAGTGGCGGTTGCGCGTTCGCCACGCGATGATCAGTGAGGCGATCAGGATGGCGCTGAACAGCGGGTCGACCACCGCAACGATACTCCAGGAAATCGATGCGTCGCTGAACGGCCACAACAGGCGGGTGCCATAGCTCGTGCACGCGTCGAGCACACCCGCCGTGGCGTAGCCGAGCAAGGCAAACCAGTAGATGCGACGCCACGTCAGGCGCCCACGCAACAGCGGCCACAACAGTACGGAGGCGATCAGTGCGCCGATCGGGATGAAGGCCAGTGCGTGACTGAAATGGCGATGATATTCAAGCACCAGCAGTGGATCAGTGTCACTGCGTATCAGCACGTCGGCATCGGCGAGCATGGCGGCGGCGGCCCCGCCGAACGCGGCGATGCGCACGTCGCGGCGATCGCCGCCGCTTTGTGCGGCGACCGCTCCGAGCAGGCCCTGGGTCACGATATCCATGCTGTTACCGAGCGTTGCATGTGCCTGACGGAGTACCCGTGGCCCGGATGCAGACCGTAAGGCCGGCATCCGGGACAAGATCACCGTTTTCCCGGGGTACGCTGCGCCCCCTCCGGGCTACGCAGCATCATGTGATTACGTGAACATCAATCGCAGTTCGGTGATAGTGCCATCATCCTGGTCGCGTTGCACCTGGAGATCGTGCCGGCAATCAAAGCGTTTTTCTTCTGGCGACTGTCAGGAGACCCATCAAACCGCTGCCGAGCAGCCATGCCGCCGCAGGTATCGGTACGACGGTGAAACTACCCTCTTCCACCGTGAAGGCGGAATAGATCACCTGGGCCTGGGAGAAGTTATAGAAACCCAGCCTGCCGTTGCTGAAGTCACCCGCGAGATCGAACTGCAGCACGTCATCGACATAGATCTGCAGGTCGTGAGGCCCGAAATCGAAGGTGAAGACGTAGTCGCGATTGAACTCCCAACGGGTACTGCCCAGGGTTGCGCCGCGGGCGAGCTCCTGGAGGCCGGATGTTTCCGGCGTTCCAGAGAGATTGGTATGCTGCCAGAACTCATCGGCATCCGGGATACCGAACACGCGGGATACCGCGAGCCCCGCAGGTGCGTTGCCGCCGGGTGAGGCCGACGGGGTGCCGAAATTGTATGACTGTGGGGCGCGTTTCCAGTCCACCAACAGGTAGTCCGCAGCCGGATTGGTCGAATCGTACGGTTGGAAACCGAGTACAAAACCGATGTAGTCATCGTCACCGCCGCTGTTCGCGACACGAATCGTTCCCTCGACCGCAGTACCGAACGCAGGAAAGTCACTATAGAAGACGGTCGGCTGTCCATTCACGGATTGAGTGACGCTGTCATTGGTCGCGTTGACGGTCCAGATGCCTGCACCGAAACCACTAACGGCCGGATATGACTCGGCAGACCAGAGCGAAAGATCGACCGCGGCTGCCGACACCGAGGAACTGACACCGGCCAGCGTCAGCGGCGCCAGCATGCAGATTCCGGCCAATCTCAGACGACCCATACTATTCATTTAGAACAATCCTCTTATTCGTTTGAATTCTGGTTCTCGCAGGGGCGGCATCTTGTGCGAACACCTGGTCTGCGATCTTGAGCTAGGCACTGCATCAACCGATGCCGAACCACCCCCGCTTGCCTGCACGCATTCCCAACGTCTGGTGCATGCGCCCATGAGACGCGACAAACCACTTCCCAACAGTCACGCAGCAGCCCGGCACGGCACAACGGCACCGCCTGTGGGGCACGTAGAGTCCAGGTTGGAATAATCGCGCTTCGACCCCGGTTTCAGTACTTGGCCGTGCGGATAGCCATTATTGGGTCTCACGCTGAAATACAGGAAATACGTTATTTCATGAGTTTATTTCTATTGTTGTCAGGGGCGAATTATAGCGATTCAACCCATTATGTCATGCGGTCGCATGGGCATTGTCGCGTAAGTTTTTGCTTACACTTCGACCGCCCCTCGTCGGGACGGTGCACTTAGCGCCTTTCCCGTGCCCATGCTTTGCGCGCGCCCCTGGCAGGGGTCCACGCAGTTTGTCTATAGCCTATCGCAAGGCTCGCTGACCACACATCGCTAGAGCGAGGCAAAAGACCCCGCCCGGCGTCCCAGCCCGGGGAATACCTGTACAGACGTCTGCATCACTGAACTGCTTCAGGGCGACCCCGGCTCGGGCGGATAGATATGCGTGCCATCACGCCCCAAACCCTCGACCAGACTCGCCTGCGGTCCGGCATCCCCAAGTGTTTCAACAAAGCGAACGGCATCTCCCACGTTGAGTTTGGAGAAGCCCGGTTTAGATACACTATTCTGGTGAAAATAGATTTCACGCCCGTCCGGCGTCGTTAAAAAGCCATAGCCCTCATCCGGGAACATCTTATTGATGACGGCATACGGCATTTCCTCACGTGGCTTTCGCGTCTCTCGCAGACGGTCGGAATAGCCCCGCAACTGCCGTTCAGCCGCATCGAATGCGTCACGAATCGTCACATAAATATCGCTGAAATTTGCGTGCTCGTTCGGCTCACGCGACACGACCAACTCTTCGCCCGGAACACTGACTTCGATGCTCACCCTATGGTTACGGACATCGTATTGCGGGGTCCGGTTAGGCACTTCCAGCGCGACACGACACGCTATGATATGCGGAAAATAACGACCCAATTTATCGACACGTTCACGCACGACCGCTTCTACCTGGTCAGAACGTTCCACGTCTCTGAAAGTAAGTTCTAAAGGTACCTGCATGATTCACCTCGTCTGGGAAACGTCGACGCGGCTACACCAGAAGCCGCAGATGGCGCACGTCGGTACAGCCCTTGCCACCCAAGGAGTGGACGCCTATCGCGGGTAAGTGGCATTCAAGTTCAACGCCCCTGAATACAAGGAGAATAGACACCCTTTTTGATCAAGTCCAGCGATCGCTCACAGCCCGAGACCCGGCGCGGTGGCCGTTCGTACCGTGGAATCGCATCATTCCTCCCGGTATTCGCATCGCGTACGGTGCTCGTTTAAACTGGCCCGCCTCCTACACCAGCAGATGCAACCCACATGAAACAAGCTGTCATCGTAATCGGTATCGGTGAACTCGGGGCGGTGTTTGCCCGCGGACTGCTGCGTCTGGGCCATCCGGTGCATCCCGTCACCCGCGACATGGACATTGCCGCGGTGGCGGATGCGCTGCCGACACCCCTGATGGCATTGCTGGCCGTCGCCGAAAAGGATCTCCAGGCGAGCCTGAGCACCATTCCCAAGGCCTGGCAGGATCGCCTGGCACTGCTGCAGAATGAACTCCTGCCGCGCGATTGGGAGGCGGCCGGACTGCCACAGCCCACCGTCATTTCAGTGTGGTTCGAGAAGAAGAAAGGTCAGGATGTAACGGTCGTGATCCCCTCACCGGCCTTTGGCGCTCAGGCCATGTTGTTGAGTGACGCCCTGGAAGGGCTCGACATACCGACACGTGTCGTGGCCAGCGCAGATGAACTACTGTTCGAGCTGGTGCGTAAAAATGTCTACATCCTTACCACTAATATTGCAGGATTGGTCGTTGGCGGGACGGTGGCGGAACTCTGGCGTGACCACGAGACTCTGGCGCGCACGGTGGCCCGGGACGTCATCGATATTCAGGAACAGCTCACCGGCAAGCAGTTCGACAGTGCCGCACTGATCGCCGGCATGCTGGAGGCCTTCGATGGTGACCCGCAGCACGCCTGTATGGGTCGCAGCGCACCGGCCCGTTTGCGCAGAGCCTTGGAGGAAGCGGATCTGGCCGGGCTGGCGGTACCGAAATTGCGTGAGATCGCCGCGGCACAGCTACCAGATTATTGAACGTATTATGCGCCTGACGGATCACCCAAGCCCGGATGCAGACCACCAGGCCGGAATCCGGGGTAAAAACCGTCATTTTCCCGAATTACGCTGCGCTCCATCCAGGCTACGCAGTGTCATGTGCTGACGTAAACAGCAATAACCACGAAGGACACAAAGTAAAAGCCAAGTCCATGTTGGTGGAAGAAACATCGGTTCTCCACGGACGCGCGGGGCGGTCATTCTCTGCTGAACAGGTGAGTACTATTGGTTTTGTATTGGCCGGGTTTTACTTCGTGTCCTTCATGTCCTTCGTGGTAGAAGTTTTGTCCAGCCCGCAACCCAGATACAGGCAACTCTCAATCACTGGGGTTTTTCGAGAACGACCGAAAGCCAGCGCTCCGCATGCTATAGATGACGCGCTACACGAGTTCGGGGACGGGTCAGTTCCGGGCCAACTGCGCCGCATCCCGTTCGCAGCGGAAGAAATCCGAGTTCGCCAGCCACTCCGGATCGGGATAGTAGGTGAAGAGGTACTGATTCTCCTTGATGCTATCGATCAGCGATGCGGCGACCTCCTGACGGACCGCAGGGCAGCCGTGGCTGCGGCCGAGGCGGCCGGTCTGGGCGATGAAGGCTTCGCTGACATAGTCGGCACCATGGATGACGATGGCGCGCCGGTACGCCAGATCGTTCACCCCGGGTTCGAGCCCCTCCAGGCGCAACGAGTAGCCGTTTCTGCCCTGGTAGCTGTTCAGTGTACGGAACAGGCCGATGCTGGATTGATGGCTCTCCGGTACGTTGGAGAAGGACCTGGCGACGGCATTGCCGGATCCCCGGCCATGGGAGACCAACTCCTTGAACAGCAGTTGCCGGTGCTGCAGGTCGAAGACCCAGAGGCGCGGCTCGGTGGAGGGCCGCGAAAAATCGATCACCGCCAGGCGCTCGGCATCCGGCGTGGCGCAAGTGATGGCCCGGGCCGCCAGACGCAGGACCTGAGGGTCGGCGTCAGGCGCCAGTCGGGTCAGCGTCTGGTCCAGCGTCCGCGAATGTCGTGTATCGGCGTTGTAGGCCGGAATCGGAACGGCATCGCTCGCCAGGACAGACAGGGTACCCAGCAGCAGGCTGCAGAGGGCCGTGCCGGGAAGCCAGCGGTTCAGGCAGTGGGTCGGCATTCGGAAAACCTGCCTTGTGGCATGCTGTGCCCTGCTCCCGGCCGTTTCCGCTCGGCGGGGCGATCAGGCTGATAAGGTAAGGGCGCCGGCTTCTCCGCGGCCCCGTTTGGGCTGCCAGTATAACCCTGAGAGATACAATGACCAGACCTCATCGCCGCAGCAAGGAGGTCTCATGCCCGTAAGGAGAGACCTGAAGATACGGGTACTCACGGGGGTGATGCTGCTCGCGCTGATCGCCTGGGTCGCCACCGCGAAGGGAGGGCCCGCGGTGGCCGACGCCCTGGCCGAGCGGCTCCCCGGAGAGGTGCGTACCCTGCAGGATTTCTACGCCGCCCGACAGGGGCGGCCCGCCTGGCAAGAGGCCGAGACCGTCGCCGGCTTTGCCGCGGCCCTGAACGGCCTGGAAGCCGATGGCCTGAATTCACTGGACTACCAGCCAGATACCTTGGTGGCGAGACACCGTCACGTGCGTTCCGCGGGGCGCACGCCCGATGACCAGGCGCGCTTCGACCTGCAGGTCAGCCGTGTCCTGCTGACCGCCCTGCAGCACCTTCAGCGCGGCAAGGTGGATCCTCACCACATCGATCCGGACTGGGAGGTACCCATCGATGCGCCACCTCTGGATCTCGCGGCAATATCGCAGGCGGTGGATGCCCAGCGCTTCGAGCAGGCCTTCATCCTGGCGCGACCTCCCGCGGCGCCCTACGAGCGCCTGCGGGCCGGTCTGGCCCGCTACCGCCGTATCGAACGGCAAGGTGGCTGGCCGAAGTTACCGGCCCGGCAGCAATCGTTGCGGCCCGGGGACATCCATGACGATGTGACGCTGCTGCGCCAGCGACTGACGATCATCGGCGAGCGGGAGGTGGTGGCACCGGACCGGTTCGCTGTTCGCGGGGCCGCATCGGAATCCCTGGAGCCACGCCGCTACGATGACTCTCTGGTGGATGCCGTCCGGCGTTTCCAACAGCACCACCTGCTGGAGGTGGACGGCATCGTCGGTCGGCAGACCCGAGCGGCCTTGAATGTCCCGGTGGCCGAGCGCATCGCACAGATACGAGTCAACCTGGAGCGCGCCCGCTGGCTGCTCCATGGCCTGCCGGGGGCCTTCGTACTGGTGGACATCGCCGGTTACCGGATCAGCTACTTCCGCCCCAATGGGGAGATCTGGCGCTCACGCATCGTGGTGGGGCTGCCCTATCGCCGCACCCCCTCGCTGCGTTCGGCCATCACCCACCTGACCCTCAATCCGACCTGGACGGTGCCGCCCACCATCCGCCGCGAGGACGTACTGCCGCGGGTGCGCCGTGACCTGGGCTACCTGAACCGGCAAAATATGAGTGTGCTGAGCCCCTCGGGCCTGCAACTGGACCCGGCGCAGATCGATTGGCGGAACCCTGGTAACGTCATCCTGCGCCAAGGCCCGGGACCAAACAACGCCCTCGGGCTGGTAGTGCTCCGCTTCCCCAACAACCACCTGGTGTATCTGCACGACACGCCCGCCCAGGCGCTGTTCGGCCGCGAGCAGCGTGCCTTCAGTTCCGGCTGTATCCGTGTGCAAGGCGTGCTGGAACTCGCCCAGCACCTCTTCGACGATACCGGTACCCCGGCCGATGTGGCCGCGCTGCTCTCCGCAGGGGAGACCCGCGACATCCACCTTACGCATCCCGTACCGGTGATCCTGCACTACTGGACGGTACACCCGGGTGCGGATGGCGGGCTGGTCTTCCGTCCCGATATCTACCAGCGCGACGCCGCCCTGCTGATGGCGCTCGACCGACCGCTGGCGTGGTCGCAGGGTGAATCACCGGCACCGGACGCGCGGCAGGCGAATCCCGGTCAACCATTGGCAGAACCTGCCGAAACAGGGCTAGCCGGGGAGCCCGGCAAACGCCATACCACGAGGTCGCCAAGGAGGCGCCGACCGTGTTTTCCGCCTTGAAACAGTTGCTGTTTCCAACATCGCCGTCGACCCCGCCCGCGGTCGGCAAGCGGCCGGCGCCGGGGGGGCGTAAGTACCGGCCGGCGGATGTCGAAGGTGTCACCATCCGCATGTCACCCGCGGACATCGATGCGGCGTTCTACGATCTCATGCTCGGTGTGCAGTCCACCCCTGACTGCAAGCCCAACACCTTTGAAACACGCGCCTTGCGCGAACTGGACCGGTTGCTGGCTTCCGATATTCACCATTCCAGCCTGGTGCCGCGACTGCCCGCGGTGATACCGCGCATCATGAGCACGCTGCGCGACCAGGAGTCATCGACGACAGAGCTTGCCATCGAGCTCGGCCGCGACGCGGTGCTGGTCGGCGAAGTCATCCGCTTGTCCAACAGCCCCTACTACCGCGCCGGGAAAGAGATCACCAGTCTGGAGAGGGCGGTGTTCACGCTGGGCAGGACCGGCATCCGTCAGCTGGTCGTACACGCGGCATTCAAGCCGCTGATCAACCTGAATGCCGGCCACTTCACCGGCCTGTCCGGGCCGCTGTTGTGGGAACAGTCGGAAAAAACAGCGCTCGCCTGCGATTGCATGGCCAGCAAGGAAAAGGCCGACCGTTTCAATGCCTACCTGATGGCGATTGTGCAGAATGTCGGGCTGACGGTCGCCTTGCAGATGCTGGACCATACTTTCGATGGTCGCGAGGCACCGCATTCGCAGCACTTCCGCGACCAATTGATGCGGTCGTCGCGCCTATTGTCTCTCATGATCGCCCGTCAATGGACCTTTCCACCGGCAGTACTCGACGCACTGGAAGCGCAGATCGAGCTGCACGATCTGACGAAGTTATCGACACTCGGTACCATCCTTTACCTGAGTGACAAACTCGCCAAGTTGCATACGCTGTCCTGTCAGAGACGGGTCTCCAGTGAGGTGCGGCCAGACATCCCTGTGCCGCTGCTGCACCTGTCGCAGTATTACCGGGACTGTTACGACCGGCTGTCGGTCTGATGCCGCTAGCAGATACCTGAACGATCGCAACAAACAATCGGGACGGCAGAGCCAATCCATGGCAGGCTCCGGTACCGGTATGCGCAGGACGCTGTCACCGGGCTTGTCCAGTGTGAGACAAGAACTCCTCCAGAAAGTCATTTTTGAGACCACGCCTGCGTATTCGCGCAGGTTCTTTCGTGGCATCACCTCAGAAATGGCCGGCCCACTGGGAAGTGCCACTTCTCACCAGGAAGATATCTTTCTGCCCCGCTAACATGCTGGTTGGTGGGCACATTGTGTGTCCTGCGAATTCGCGTGGTGAATTCCGGCCTTCCCCCCTGCGACCATTTCTCGGGACAACCCATTGATGTTGCAGGACCGAGATCCATGGCACACAAGCTGCACCCGTTATGGTGGTGATGGTCTGTGTTCAGCCAGACCACGCGAAGAGCCTTCGAAAGCTACTCACTCTAAAGGAGTCTGCCATGGGTAACTTAAAACAGGATCTGGAGAATCGAACCAAGCAGTACGATCACTGGGCATCACGGCGCCGTTATGGCTCGGAGGGGCCCAACAATCGCCGGTTATGGGTGTTGGCCTGCATGGACGAGCGCTTACCGGTGGATGAGGCACTGGGCATCCACGTGGATACCCCGGTGGGTGGCGGTGACGCGCACTGCTTTCGTAACGCCGGCGGCATCGTCACCGATGATGCCATTCGCTCGGCCATGCTCACCTGCAATTTCTTTGGTACGAAAGAAATCGTCATCGTTCAGCATACTCAGTGCGGCATGTTATCGGCCAACGCGGCGGATCTGGAGGCAGCGTTGAAGAAAAAAGGAGTCGATCCCGACAAGATCGTGATGGACCCCACCCTGCCCGAGCTCACCCTGGCGAAAGGTGCCTTCGCCAAGTGGATCGGCATGATGGACGACGTCGACCAGGCCTGCATGACGACCATCAACGCCTTCAAGAATCATCCGCTGATTCCCAAGGAGGTCACCGTGAGTGGATGGATCTGGGAAGTGGAGACGCGTCGCCTGCGCGCGCCGACCCAGGATCCCGAGAAGCGCGCCCGGACCGACGTCACGGCTGCACAATTCGGTGTGAAGGGTAAGCAGCCGCCCCGTTGGGGCTGACATGCCATGGGGACTGATAGCCATGCCTAGCTACGACTACTATTGCCAACGGTGCAGCACGCAGTTCGAGGCATGCCACCCGATTGCCACCCCACGACCTCCGTGCCCCGGCTGCGGCGGCGCCGTGCGGCTGGTATTTCTGCACGCGCCCGCCGTGCACGGCCACATGGCCCGTGGACGCGAGCTGGCGGTGCGGACGCTCGAGCCGCCCCCCGATGCACGCCACGGACCGCACTGTCCCTGTTGTCACTGAGACGCCGCCGCGCCCGCCGCGGACCGTGCACGGCGGGCGCGACGGCCAGTCCTGGCCGATGCCGGCCCCGAGACTGATCTATACTCCACTACCAGCCATTGCCCGCAGCGTTATCGCGGAGGATCGTATGGAGAATCGATCAGCGAAGTCTCTGAATCCTGTTGCGTTTCTTCAGGCCTTTATTTCTCAGAGTGTGCGTGTCGCCGAGCAGCATTGCTGCAACGATGACAACGGTACCGGCCGCTACATCGAACACCTGGGTCTGGCCGCCAGCCAGTGTCTGGAGGAAGGCGCACGTAGCTGCCTGGGTTATCACGGTGCCATCAGTCCTGATCAATACGCCGATGTCATCATCAGCATCAAGAATCAGATCGGCGGAAATTTTTCCCGTGCATCGGCACCGGCCGGCACCATCCGTGTGATCAATACGCGATGTCCGTTCGGCACCAGCGTGCGTGAGGCGCCCGGTCTGTGCCGCATGACCGCCAGTGTGTTCGGTGGCATCGCGGCGCGCAATTTCGGCTACGGCAAGGTCGAACTCAAACAGCGCATCGCCCTGGATGACGGCCGCTGCGAAGTCTGTATCTATACGGACCCAGTGTCGGCACGTGACAAACCGGGCGACGAATATCGTTTTGAGGCGGGAAAACTCGTGTCCACCTCGGCGTCCGCCGAAGTGCTGGCGCGGGTCGAGACAAAACTGGATCGGGCCTGGTACACGAAAACCGGCATGACGGAAGGCAGCATGCATCGGCGCCCGGTGATCGTGGCCGAATCGAAACCCATGCGTGCCGTGCTCGAAGCGGTGGAGATCATTGCTCCAACGCCCGCCACGGTATTGATCACCGGCGAAACCGGCGTAGGTAAGGAAGTCATCGCACGTGCCATCCACGCACTCAGCAACCGCGCGGATCAACAGTTGGTAGCGGTCAATTGCGGTGCGATTCCCGAGAACCTGATCGAAAGCACCTTGTTCGGACACGAAAAAGGCGCCTTCACCGGTGCCTACAACGTGCATCATGGCTTCTTCGAGCGTGCCGACCGCGGCACGCTGTTCCTGGATGAGATTGACTGTCTGCCGGTCTCCGCGCAGGCCAAGCTGCTGCGTGTACTGCAGGAGGGTGAGTTCGAGCGCGTCGGTGCCCGACAGGCCATGCGTACCGACGCCCGGATCATCGCCGCCTCCAACCGGGACCTGGAACACGCAGTGGAAGCGGGGTATTTCCGGCACGATCTGTTCTATCGACTCAACGTCGTACCAATCCATATTCCGCCCCTACACGAGCGGACCGACGATATACCGCCACTCGTGCACCACTTCCTGCGCCGTCTGGCCGACAAGTACGAGTTGCAGAACAAAGTTCTCAGTGAACAGGCCTGGGACAAGATGCTGCACTACGACTGGCCGGGGAATCTGCGTGAACTGGAAAACGTACTGGAGCGTGCGTTCCTGTTCGCGCGCGGGTCCGTCATCAATAATATCGACG
>Ga0265293_10011813_pt1 | contig 11752 bp, 12 predicted proteins | sample Munlanlewell138R_FD_192505 | JGI IMG/M metagenome (GOLD analysis project Ga0265293, IMG submission 192505) | Leachate microbial communities from a municipal landfill in Southern Ontario, Canada - Leachate well 138R | ecosystem: Engineered > Solid waste > Landfill > Unclassified | place: Canada... | reverse complement strand
TTTAATAATGTTTTAAATCTGCGGAGAGGGGGAGATTCGAACTCCCGAAGGACTTGCGCCCTTGCCGCTTTTCGAGAGCGGTGCTTTCAACCACTCAGCCACCTCTCCAGGATTACTGACTGATTTTCTTAATGTCTTTATCTGATAAAATTCTAAACTCACCGATTCCGAGACCACCTAAGCCAAGTTTGCCAATATTAACACGTTGTAAATCAGAGACTTTTAATCCCATGCCGGCAAATAAGCGACGAATATGTCTTTTTTTACCTTCTCCCAGTGTTACCGCCCAGCGATCACCTTCTTGGCGGATAGCTTTGGCGGTTAAGATGTCACCTTCTTTAGTTTTAATACCATCTTTAGCTCTCATGTATAAATCTTTTGCTGATAATTTCATTTCATCTTCACGAAAAAAACGAACTAAATATTTTTTATCATGTTCATAACGAGGATGCGTGATTTGATTAGCTAAGTTACCATCATTGGTTAGTATCACTAAACCACGACTCTCTTTGTCTAAGCGGCCAGCAATGATTAAATTGCGATATTTTTCTGGTAGTAAAGAAAAAATATTGTCTTCATTTTTAAATTGACGATTAGTACAGGTATAGCCTAATGGTTTATGGAGAGCGATAACTAAAGGTTTTTCATTTAAACTATATTCTACTTTTTTGTTATTAACTTTTATTTCTTCCTCTCCCGATACCATCATGCCTAAATAGGCTGCTTCGCCATCTACCTTGACTCGATTTTTTTTAATTAACTCTTCGGCTTGGCGCCTACTAGCAATACCTGCTTGAGCTAAATATTTTGTTAGATAAATCATATTTTTTTAGTTTGTAGTTTTAATTTCATTATTCCCAAAAAAGCAATTAGTAGCCAAAAAATAATGGCAAGATCATTTTTAAAATAGGGGACATCCACTAAACCATGAATGAGTACGGTGCTCATTGCAGCTATCAGGCCTAGGCTAAATACGCGCTCTTTTTGTTTATCTTTTTTTAATATTTTAAGAGCATCATATAAATAACGGCTAATTAAGAAAAAGAATAAGCAAAGGCCGAGCAGACCTAATTCCGTCCAAAAATTGAGAAAAATATTATGAGGATAGAGATATATTTCTACTGGTTGCCACATTTTTTTGCGATATTCTTCATTCCAGACAACATGACGATGCCATTCTGGGTCATGGTTTTTAACAAATATTCCTTCTTGATGAAAAGGCTCAATGGCTGTTTGATAATTATTTAAACCGACACCTGTGATTAATTTACCATCTTTCAACATTAACATTGTTTCTTTCCATTGTTGTCTTCTAATTTGTCCACTTAAATCCATTAATGTTGCTTTATCTTGTAAATATTGCCAATTATTGGGCGAAAGACTAATCAAAAAAATAGCTAGTATGCTCACGGTAATTGCTATTATGCGACTGCGTTTATTGAACAATAAAGCAAAAGCAAAGGAAGCTCCCAAGATAGCAATTAGAGCTCCTTCGGAGCGGGCAAATATAATAGCAGCAATAGAGCTAATGATGCTTAATAAAATTAGCATCTTTTTAAGAGCTACTATTAGACTGCTTTTTTTGGGATAATTCCAAAAAAGACTGATGCTTAAAAAAATAATAGGAGCAAGATACAGACCAACGGCATTAGGATAAGAGAAAACCGAGGTGACGCGTCTGGTAGCGAGATTTGCCCAAAACTCGTTAAAGATGAAGGCGCCAGTTAGTTGTTGAAAGATCGCAATACTGCTTATAAATAAAGCAGAAAGACTAAGAGGCCAAATATATTTTCGATAATTACCTTGGCTGCTATTGATAATTACAATATAGAGCATGATTGGTTCTAAGAAATAGGCTTTAAAAACACCTAAGCCGCTATTGCTAAAACCGCTAACTGCTAAAGCAATCCAAGCGGCAATTAGAATGCCAATGATTTCTAAATGATAAGGATATTTTTTAGTCCTTATTTTCCAAGATTTTTTATTCCATCTTTGCCAAGTTTTATTTTTTACAAACCAAACAAAAAAAACAATTAAAATCATCATTTCTAGCATGGTGCTAGGGATGGGGCCAAGTTGAAAGCGAATTAAATAACTAGGAAGACTTAATAGAATAATAAAAAGAGCCCAGTCTAAGCGGATAATCGCTAGTAAGCTGAAGAAAGCTAAGGCTAATAATATTAAATAAGTCATACAACAATTATAGCATTCATATTTTTCTTGTCGATTTGCTAATCTCAAAAGAGCCGCTACTGAAGCGGCTCTTTTTTAGTTAGCTCTTTCAACGTATTCCCCTGTTTCAGTGTTGATCCTAATCATATCACCTTCCTCAATAAACATTGGTACATTAATTTTAGCTCCAGTTTCAATTTCTACTTGTTTATTGACGTTGCCAGCAGAATTACCTTTCACGCCTGGAGGAGCGGAAGTTACTTGGAAATCCATCTTGATTGGCAGATCTAAAGCCACTGGTCTAGATTTAAAGTATAAAACATTAACATCGATTCCTTCTTTTAAAAACTGAGTTTTTTCAGCTAGTTCTTCTAAGGGTAAACTAAATTGTTCGTATGATTCATTTTCCATAAAGAAGGCTTCATTCTGGTCTTTATACATAAAGTTAGCTTTCTTTCTTTCGGTTTCTGCTTCTTCTGCTTTTTCAGAACCTTGATAAGTTCTTTCTAAGACATTGCCATTAATTAAATTACGGCATTTAACTTTCAAGACAGCTCCGCCTCTACCCATTGTGTGATGGTCAGTTTTAACAATGACATACGGCTCGTCATTTAATAAAATAACGCGCCCTGTTTTAATTTCGTTAAAATTAAGCATAGGGATTATTGTTTATTTGTGAGTAGGAGACAATAAAGCCATTACCCGGGCTCTTTTAATAGCCTGAGTTAATTTGCGTTGATGCCAAGCACAAACACCAGTACGGCTACCAGGTAAAATTTTCATGTAAAAGTTGATGAAACGACGTAAGGTGCGAACATCCTTGTAATCTGCATCAATTTGATTAACACAGAAAAAACATTCTTTAGAATTTTTATTCATATTGATTAAACTTATTATTTAGAAAGGAATATTTTCCACTCTAATCTCTTCTTCATCAGCATTAATAGTGGGCAATTCTTCTTCTTGGTTATTATTTTTAGGAGCAGTTTGATTATTATTAAAGTTGCCGTAACTATCGTTATTAGTATTGGCTCTATCTAGCATAATCATATTGTCTGCAACTATTTCGGTGCGATATTTTTTAACTCCGTCTTGGCCAGTCCATTCATTAGTTTGAAGACGTCCTTCGATGTAAACTTTAGAGCCTTTACGTAAATATTGAGCACAAATGTCAGCTAATTTACGCCAAGCGACAATGTTATGAAATTCAGTTTTCTTTTGTTGTTGCCCAGTATTGTCTGTCCAAGTTAGACTGGTGGCAACGCTAAAAGAAGCAACGTTTTGGCCAGAAGGAGTGGTTCTTGTTTCAGGATCTCGGGTTAGATTACCGATGATCATGGCTTTGTTTAAGTTCATATATTTTTAGAACTTAACTTTATAAACGCACTTATAAAATTAAGCAGATTAATTATACAAGATCTTTAGCACTAATAATGCCTTCTAATTTTTCATCCAAATCTTTTAGTTCTGCTTTAGTGGTTTCTTTCTTTTCTTTTTTTACTTCTTTGCTTTTTTCTTCTGTGTCATCGGTGTTTTTTTCTTTAGTCTTTTTTTCATCTTTTCTATCTTTATCTTTTACCACTGCCGCTGCTTGCTTTGTTTTAATAAGTTCTCTTTGTTCATCACTTAAAGCGGCAACGCTAATGATTTGATAGCGTAAGATTTCTTTAGATAGTTTGAGTAAACGACTGAGTTCAAGCACGTGATTTTTTTCAGCTTCAAATTCAAATAAGTTGTAATAGCCGTAATGATTATGACTAATCGGGTAGGCTAATTTTTTCTTGCCCCAATATTCACGATAGACGATTGTAGCTTGATTTTCAATCAGCATATTTTCAGTTTTACTGATAATTTGCTTAGCTTCGTCTTCAGTATAATTATTTGGGACGATGAAAAGTAATTCGTAACGTCCAGGTCCGGACTTTTTTGTCTTAGACATAGTTTAACATAATGATTGCAAAAAGAAGGTAATTAAAATTTAACATTCTTTTAACATCATCTAGATTAAATAAAAACCCAAGTATTCTGTAGAATTAGGGTTTCTAAGAATACCTTTAATTCCGCTTATAAAAAGAACGGAACTATTCTGAAATAAATCAGAATGTGGGAAAGATATATAAAATATTCTTTTAGAATACTAATTTATCATAATGCTTGAAAAAAAGCAAGACTTAGGGCATAGTATTGGTATATGAATCATATTTTTATTCTCGGATCTCATCCGACTTGGTCAGTGGCAGAAATAGGAGCAATGTTTGGCTTTGATGATTTAACTTGGCCTAAGGAGCGTATTTTAGTTAAAGAACAATTTGATTTAAATGCAGAAACTTTAATAAAGCGCTTGGGTGGCACTTTAAAGATTGCTCAGGTTGAGCTTGTATTAGATATAAATACTCCTTTTCTGCAGTTAGCTAAAAATAGCGTAAAGATTATTAGTGCTAAAGCTAAAAGAGGTGAGGGGAAATTAATCTTTGGTTTGTCGGACCATGGTGTCAGTGGACGTTTTTCGGCAGAAAAATTAGGTTTACAAATTAAAAAAGAATTGAAACAGCAGAATATTTCTTCTCGCTTGGTTACAAGCAGAGAAAAAGAACTTTCCAGTGTAGTAGTGGGTCAAAATAAATTGCTAACAAAAGGTGCTGAACTTATTTTTTACAGTGATAATAATAAAATTATTGTTGCTCGCACTTTGGCTATTCAAGATTATAAAGATCTATCAAGACGTGATTATGGTCGCCCAGCTCGAGACGATCACTCTGGAATGTTGCCACCAAAATTAGCACAAATGATGATAAATATTACTCAACAAAACGAACTGGATTCTTTATTGTTAGATCCTTTTTGTGGTTCTGGTACTATTATTCATGAAGCCATGTTGCTGGGTTATAGTAATTTACTAGGAACTGATTTATCAGCAAAAGCCATTCAAGATAGCCGGACAAACACCTCTTGGATGAAAGATTTATATTCTTTAGATGTTTTTCCTCATTTTCATATCAAAAATGCTACTCGTTTACATCAGTTTTTAAAAAAAGATAGCGTGACGAGTATTGTAACCGAACCATATCTTGGACCTCAACGTGGTTTAAAAGACATTGCTTTAATTAAAGATGAATTACAGACCCTCTATCAACAAGCTTTGTCTAGTTTTTATCAAATTTTAAAGAAGAAAGGACGAATAGTAATGGTTTGGCCAGTATTTTTTGGTCAAGAGTTTTTAGATTTAAATTTAAGTGATTGGCGACTAGTAAAATTAATGCCAGATAAATTTTTAGAACTGGAATGGGTTAAATTAAGTCATCGAGATACTTTATTATATCATCGTCCAGGACAAAAAGTTTGGCGAGAGCTTATTGTTTTAGAAAAAAAATAATATTATATTTATGAGTGGAATCAATAGTTTGCCGGGAGGCGGCAAAGACTTTAGTGTAAATAAATTTAAGAGTAAATTGAGTTATCTAAGTAAAAATGGTGCTTTAAGCGCCTTATCTGACAATCAAACAGCGATTGCTAAAGCAGTGGCTAAATATAGAAGCATGATTCGCGGCGGATCTTTTGACAAATCTCAACAATCAAGAATGATAAATCATATTAAACAAGAAGGAGATTTAAATTCATCTCAATTAAGCATGGTTAAAAAAATTGTGGGTAAGCTGGGAGAAGCGCCTAAGATGGAGCTGAAAAAATCTTATGCACGTATTAATCGTGCTGATGATAATGAAAGTCACCAACCAAATTTGGCACTAGGTCGGCGTTCTGCTTTACAGTCTGGCTTAAGCGATGTTTCATCTCCACGTGTTGATCGTTTGCAAAATAATCGTCCATTAGTATCAATTAGGCAACGTGATGGATTAAAGCCGAATGCCGGATCATCTAGAATGCCACCATCTAGGTCTAATATTTCCCTAGTTAAATAAAAATCCCTTCAAAATTGAAGGGTTTTTATTATTTATTAATTAAGAAATGACACACGTCCCCGTCTTGTACTATATATTCTTTTCCTTCAATTCTAATCATACCTAACTCTTTTGCTTTGCTTTCGCTGCCTATTTCTACCAATTTATCCCATTGAATAACTTCAGCCCTAACAAAAGATTTAATAAAATCCGTGTGAATTACACCGGCGGCCTCTGGAGCTTTTGCTCCTTTTTTGATAGTCCAGGCTCGACTTTCATCTGAACCCGTGGTGAAGAAGGTGTCTAAGCCTAAGAGCTTGTAGGAAGCGCCTATTAATTTATCCAAACCACTTTGCTTTAAGCCGAGCTCTTTAATAAATTCAGCTTGTTCGTCATCAGCTAAACTAGCAATTTCTGCTTCCATTTTAACGTTAACAGCAATAATTTCTCCGTCTAAAGAAGAGAATGATGGAATATTTTCTAGATCATCGGTGTTAAGAAGATAGATAATTGGTTTTATGCTTAATAAAGTCAAAGTTTTAACAAAAACTAGCTCTTCCTCAGTAAATTCTAAGGAGCGTGCCGCTAAGCCTTTTTCAAGGTGTAAATATATTTTTTCTAAAATAGCGCTTTGCCAAATTAATTCTTTGTTGCCACTTTTACTTTCTTTACGACTTTTTTCTAATCTTTTACTAACACTAGCCAAATCTGCTAATATTAATTCTAAATTTATAGTCTCTTTGTCGTTTTCAGGATCAATTTTTCCATTGACATGAATAATATTATCATCTTTAAAAGCGCGAATTACCTCACAAATAGCATCACATTCTCTAATATGAGCTAAAAATTGATTGCCTAAGCCCTCTCCTTTACTAGCACCAGCTACTAGACCGGCAATATCAACAAATTCAATACTAGTTGGAATGATTTTAAGTGGTTTAGAAACGGCTGCTAATTTATCTAAACGTTCATCTGGGACCTTTACAACACCTATATTCGGATCAATAGTACAAAAAGGATAATTAGCTGCTTCAACGCTTTTTTTGGTTAAGATATTAAATAGACTTGATTTGCCAACATTTGGCAAACCTACTATTCCTATTGAAAGAGACATAAATTATAGTTTAATTGATGTTTAATATTTATCAGAATTTAGATAAAAAAGCAATATCTTGTCTAATAAAAAAGGAGCCCAGAACGGGCCCCTCTTTATATAAATAAAGTAATTATAAATAATAGGCCGCGTCTGAGCTCCAATCCTAGCATGCTGTTATATTGGTTTTTACCAATTTTTTCAGCCAGGATTAATATTGGAGCTTGCTAGCTTAAGCTTTGTTATCTTTTTACCAATTCCTTGTAAGATTTCCTGTAATTTCTATTTGTTAATCTCATTAATTTTCTAATGTTTTTGATTAACCGTGATTATCTTACTCTATGAGTATGTTTACTCTTCTTTCATCATGCTAGCGCTGATGACATTTTCAAGATTTAGTAAAAAGAACTTTATCTAACTATTAGTATTATAGCATAGATTTGTGGATAAGGCAAGACCTAAGAGTTTTTTATGACTAATATTAAATATTTTGTTTAATATTAGTTTAAAAATAAAGCCATTTTTAGTTTTAAGTCTAGGTTTTTCTGGACTCAAATTTAAATTTTTTACACAGAAAGCACAACTTATCCACAGCTTTCTATGTAAATAAAAAACCTGTATTTTTTAAAAAACAGGTCTAAATATGAGGCTCGAGTGGGATTCGAACCCACGAATGACAGTTTTGCAAACTGCAGTGTTAGACCACTTCACCATCGAGCCTTAATGTCAATATTCTATAAGAAAATGTTAAAAAAAGCAAATATTTTTAAATACTAAGATTAGGATCAGCTTTTAATTTATGATAAGGAAGAAAAGATTTATCTTTTTGCTTATAATACTTAAAATAAGCAGCTGAAGCAATCATGGCGGCATTGTCAGTGGTATAAGCCAAATTTGGTAAAAACAACTTAGTTTTAGGAAATTTTGTATTTATTTCTTGGCTTAAGCTTTTTCGTAAGGCTTTGTTAGCTGCTACTCCGCCTGCCAAAACAAAGCTTTTAGGTTGGTATTTTGCTATTGCTTTTAAGCTTTTATGCGTTAAAGTTTCAATAATAGCACTTTCAACCGCAAAACAATACTCAGGAATTCTTTTTTTCCAGTTTTTATCTTTTTTTAATTTATACAATAAAGCAGTTTTTAGTCCAGAAAAAGAAAAATCAAAATCTTTGGAGTGAATCATCGGTCTCGGTAGTTCAATATCACATTTTTTATGAATGTCTCTAAATTTTTGGGCATATTGAGCAATAATAGGACCACCAGGATAAGATAATCCTAGCATTTTTGCAGTTTTGTCATAAGCTTCTCCGGCAGCATCATCTCTGGTTTCACCAATAATCTTAAAATTATAATGTTCTTTCATTAAAATTAAATTGGTGTGACCGCCAGAAACAATTAATGAGATAATAGGGAATTTAGGGCTTTGCTTAAGATCAATAAAGGCAGCGTAAATATGCCCAATAATATGATTAACAGGAATAATTGGAATTTGCCAGACAGCTGATAAGGTTTTTGAGCTTTCAATCGCCGCTAATAAAGAGCTAACCAAGCCAGGTCCTTGAGTAACGGCAATGGCATGTAGTTTTTGGGGACTAAGATTAGCTTCTTGAAGAGCCTGTTCAATGCTGGGTAGAATATTCAAAACATGTTCGCGGGCAGCGATTTCTGGAATTACACCTCCATAACGAGCGTGAATATTAATTTGAGAAGCGATGATGTTACTGAGAATTTTTAATTTATGCTGTTTAATCTCTAAAACAGCTGCCGCACTTTCATCACAGCTACTTTCTAATCCAAGGATATACATATACTATTATTGTAAGGGTTTTTTGAATAAAGGCAATATTGATTTAAAAAAGTTGACAAAGAATGTTGACAAAGAAAAAAAATATTTATACAATGTTGATGAAATTATGATTAATTAATTTCTTATTTTTTTGTTATCAAGGTCCCTTCGTCTAGTGGTTAGGACATCAGGTTTTCATCCTGGTAACAGGGGTTCGATTCCCCTAGGGACTACAGCAATAAAAGACGTGTTTATAAACACGTCTTTTTGTAATAGATAATATTTTATAGTTTGCTTGAAAGCATAAAAAGAGATAAAATAGAGAAGCAATATAATAAATATGTCTAAAAATAAGATAAAAATTGGCTTAGCTTTAGGAAGTGGTGGTTCTCGCGGCTTTGCTCATATTGGGGTTTTGCAAGAACTGCAAAAAGCTGGGATTGAAATTGATTTAATTAGTGGCTCATCTATTGGCTCTTTGGTGGCAGCGTATTTTGCTCTTTATGGTCAAGTAGATGATTTAGCTGCTAAAATGATTGATGTTAGTCAAATGAATTTTTGGAAATTTTTAGATTTACGTTTTCGAGGAGGTCTGCTTAATCAAAATAAAATTACCAATTCTTTAAATGATATTATTGAAGACAAGGAATTTAAAGAGACAATTATTCCTTTAAACATTGTCAGCACTGATTTAAATAGTGGTCAAGAATATCATTTTAATAAAGGCTCTATTCTGTCAGCTATTCAAGCTAGTTGTTCAATTCCTTTTATTTTTGAGCCAGTAACTAAAAAGCAGTATCAACTAGCAGATGGAGCTTTAGCTAATCCGGTGCCAGTGAACGTGCTTAAGCAGATGGGCGCGGATATTATTATTGCGGTTAATCTTTATCATCAAGATGAGTTTAATGGCACTCATTTAAATGCTGCCTCAGCCTTATTTCGTTCTAGTAGAATTTTACTGCATCATTTAGCTAAAGAAAAATGTCGACTAGCAGATATTACTATTGATGTTAACACGTCTGATTTAGTAATTGCGGCTGGTATGAAATATCTTTTTAGTCGTGAAGATTCATTAGAAGCTGTAAACGCAGGTGCTCAAGAAACTCAAAAAAACATAGGTCACATTAAAAAAATTATTTATAAATATCATGACAGTAAAGCGTAAAAAATTGAAAATTGCTATCGTTTCTAAATTATGGGAAGAAACTAGCCCTAATTCTCGAGGAGGAACAGGTTCTTCTGTCGGTTTATTAGTTAATGCTTTAGTAGAAAGAGGTCATCATGTTACTTTGTTTGCTACTGGTAACTCTAAAACTAAAGCTCAAAAATTAGTTGCTATTAGACAGAAACATTATCAAGGTGATTATTCTGAGGTGCATGAATACGCTAATATTGCTGCTGCTTTTAAAAACGCTCATCAATTTGATTTAATTCATTGTGCAGTTGAGCAAAAAAGTGTTTTATTTGCTGATTTAGTGAAAACCCCCTCTTTGCATTCTATTCGTTATGGTGAATTTTTTGATCATGAGCTTGATTTATTAAAAGCATATAAACATTTAAATTTTGTCGCTATATCACAAGCAATTAAGAAAAAATTCTCTTTTTTAAATTGGCAAGGAGTGGTTTATAATGGTCTAGAAGTAAATGATTTTAAACGAAACAAAAAAGCAGGTGATTATTTATTATATTTAGCGCGCGTGAGCCCCCAAAAAGGAATTGATATTGCTATTCAGACGGCTTTGCAAAGTGGTAGAAAATTAATTATTGCTGGTAAGCTATCTACTACAGATGAAAAGTTTTTACAAAAACATTTTTATCCTTTTATTAATAATAAACAGATTGAGTATAAAGGAGAAGTTTTAGGTTTAGAGAAAAAGAAATTATTAGCTTCGGCCTATTGTTTACTGCATCCTAATCGTGTATTTGAAGCTTGTGGTAATAGCATCTTAGAAGCTATGGCTTCAGATATCCCAGTTATTGCTTTTCCCAACGGTTCTATCCCAGAATTAATTGTTAATAATGAAACTGGTTATGTGGTTAAAAATGTAAAAGAAGTAGTACAAGCTATTACTAAAGTGCAAAATATATATCGGCCTAATTGTTCTAAGCGAGTTAGAGATTATTTTTCTCTAGAGCAAATGCTTAACTCTTATGAAGATATTTATTATCAGATAATTCAAGCTAAAACCTAGAGGCTCGTTTTTAAAATTATGCGCTATAAATTTTATACAACTTCAATCAAGGCCTGGGATGGAATTTGGAGCGCTCTCAATCAAGCTCAGCAGTCTATTTTTATTGAGATGTATATTTTTTTAGACGACACTAATCAAACTCATAACTTTTTAGGAAAGTTAAAAGAAAAAGCATTAGCTGGTTTAAAGGTAATTGTTATTGTTGATGCTTATGGTAGTATTAACTTAAAATCAAATATTGTAAATGAACTCAGGACAGCTGGTGTAGAATTTATCTTTTTTTCTCGTTGGCTCAAAAGAACGCATCGAAAACTCATTTTAATAGATGAAAAAATTGCGTTTTTAGGAGGAGTGAATATTTATAAAAAAATTAGTCATTGGCGTGATTTACACGTTAAAGTACAAGGTAAAGTTGTCCGACCGCTGTTACGTTCTTTTGCTAAAACCTATCATCGTTGTGGTGGTCGTGATGAAACAGTTTTAGTTTATGCTAAAATGAATGTGGTTAAAAAGATTAAGGCTTGGATTTTAGATTCTTGGAACAGCGCTGACAATGATTATAATTTTAAACATTATTATCAGCAGAAAATTATTAATGCTCAGCAAACTATTGATA
>Ga0265293_10011812_pt1 | contig 11752 bp, 9 predicted proteins | sample Munlanlewell138R_FD_192505 | JGI IMG/M metagenome (GOLD analysis project Ga0265293, IMG submission 192505) | Leachate microbial communities from a municipal landfill in Southern Ontario, Canada - Leachate well 138R | ecosystem: Engineered > Solid waste > Landfill > Unclassified | place: Canada... | reverse complement strand
TGCAGGTGCACGACTGATGCTGAGCAACTCGGACCCGAAGAACATCGACCCCGATGATGATTTCTTTGATACCCTCTACGCCGCCTACCGGGTCGACCGGGTGCCGGCGATGAGGATGATCAACTCGGATGGGGCAGGGCGGGGCGAGATTAACGAGATTATCGTTACGAATTATTGACCGCCGGCCGGGGTTTGGCTGGCGGCGTGTTTCGTGGTGTGTGGATCAGATTTTGCCCATTGGACCCCGGACTTATTCTAGAAGTACCGCACCGCAGGGGAAAAATAGTCATCACGGGAGATTTTACGGAGAACCCTATCATTTACCATTAGATCCGCCTCGATCAGAACAATCGAGATCAGTTCGCCTGATGAGCAAACCTCTCGACCTCCATGAGGTAATATTTCTCCTCGATCTCGATGCTGATGCTGTTTCGGCCCCATCGCGCGGCAGCGAGGCTGGTCGTTCCCGTTCCGCCGAAGGGGTCGAGGATTGGTAGGTGATGACCATGTGATCGCCCTGAACAGGATGCTGAAAGGCTATGGTGTCGCCGGGGAGCATGAGCGGTGTCATGCTCCCGGACGACCTTGATCATCACGCCACGCCAGGCGAAGGGGAGGGGTCCTTGCGAGGATCACAACGCCAGGGATGATTGTGATCTTCTCCCGGACCTGACCGACCCGGATCATACATCCAGGCGGATTGCCTTCTCGCTCCCGTCATCAAGGATTGCCGTGCACACAATCTGTCTTCTTTCCACATTCGAGTCAAACGAGAGCCGGACGCTTTGTGCAGAGTCGCCCTGTGTCACCGTCCCGGGTTGTGCCTGCCCCTCGAGTACCGGACCGGACTCTGCCTCTCCGAGCCAGAGGGCTGTAAACCCGCCCTCGCCGTGGCCATTTGACCCGGCGTGCGGGGATCTGCCGCCCCACCCGCGGGTGAACGCCACCTCGCGGATAATCTCGCCATCATCCGGGCTCCAGGAGACCCTGATGCCCGTGATCGTGATCGGCTCCTGGTCGGTGTTCCCGATGGTAACACCGGTGAGCATTATCTTTGCATGCTATCAGGAGAACGTATACCCTGTTCGCCGCTCACAGCCCCAGAGGTGTTTGTAGGTGAAGAGTAGCAGGGAATGGAGAATGTTGCATTACTCGCAGCCATGACAGGCGAAGCACAACGCTATCCCCGCACGGGATGAGATTACCTCTGCCCGGTCTCCGGATCACTTCATCATCCCTGAAGAGCGTAGTCCGGGGTAACCCGGGCAGGAGATCGTCCCATCGCGGCCAGGATGCGATGGCGCCATCGTCGATGGCATGTGCCGGCACCGGAGACCCGGTGAAGGGCTCCGAGCCGGCGGCTGTGGTTCGTTTCCAGTGAGATGCGAAGGAGGAGGGAATGGGCGTAGCGATGGCTGAGGTGGCTGCGCATTCATCCCTTCTCACTCGCTCCTTTTTTATGGATGGTGGTATTACAGAGATTTTCCCCGGGATTACTCAGCTGGGGATGCAGTCTCCCGTCCAGGCACTTTTCCAGCCTGCGTCGCTTCGAAGATTGCACCAAACTGAGTGAATACCCGCTCGTGTTTCATCTACCTCAACTATACTCTGCGAGGCCTCGTCCTCGAGCATACCCCGCTGGAGGGCGAGCCCAATTCCGACCCCGCAACCCCCCCTGAGACTAACTACTATTTAAATGTATCTTCCAAACGTTTTATCACCTGCAACGATTGGAAATACTATTTCACAAAACGATCCTCACATATACCTGAAGCGGCGACTAAACAAGCACACTCCCACCTATATGTTGTTTCTCTATTCATGAGCGTGAATTACAGAGCGTTTCGGGGATTATATCATTTGCCTGGCCAAACTCCCTGAAAGGTAAGCGGCAACAGGAGGCAGTTTTGCGTGAATCCGGAGGTCGGAAGAACCATCTGAAAATCTTTTTATATCAGCAGGCATCGGGGGTGCGGCACCTCTTTTCTCCCGGTATCGAGCTCCCGGGCATCCTGGAGGGGATCTCTTTATATAACGATCGGCAAATGTACAAACGTTGAGGCGGTTACCCCGATCCCTCAAACTGTTAGCCGTATTTACCAGAAAATAGAGGGATTGAGGAGGGATGTAGCACCACCGACCGGAGCGAAGCCACCCTCACACGCCCGGGCGCTGCCGGCCTCTCAGGAAACAGATCCGCAAGTCCTCCCCATACGCCAGACCCGAGAGGGCCACCCGCCCTACAACCCCTCCTCTTCCTCCTCCACCAGGTTCTTTGGCTTCTTCCGGGCCTCCTTCTCGATATCGATATCAGGAACCCTCGCCGCCTCCTCCGCAGCCTGGAGATCCTCCCTGCTCGGTATATCCCCGAGGATATCCTCAGAAGGCAGATCTACACCCTCGGGAACCTCCGGCGCCTCGACCGTGGCCCCGAGGTACTCGGCGGCCTGTTTGACGATGGTCGAGAGCTCGAACGGGAATATGATCTTTGTCGCCTGCCCCTCCGCCATCTGCTTCAGGGCTTCGAGCGAGAGCACCGTGATCGCGCGGCGGTCCAACGGACGGGCACCGACTGATATGATACGCAACCCCTGCGCCTCACCCTGGGCCTGCAGGATCCGGGATGTCCGCTCCCCCTCGGCGCGGAGGATCTTGCTCTGCCGCTCCCCCTCGGCCTCAAGGATGATACTCTGCCGCATCCCCTCGGCCCTGAGGATCGCGGACCGCTTTTCGCCGTCCGCCCGGAGGATTGCAGCCCGTCGCTCCCGCTCCGCCGCTGTCTGCTCGGTCATCGCCTGCTTGACCGGCCCGACCGGATCGACCTCCTTGATCTCCACCCGCTCAACCTTCACGCCCCAGGCATCGGTCTCCCGGTCCAGGGTGTCGCGGAGACGGGCGTTGATGATATCCCGGTTGTAGAGAACCTCGTCGAGCTCCATGTCGCCGATGATCCCGCGCAGACTCGTCTGGGCGAGCGCCACCGTCGCCGCCCGGTAGTTCATCACCTCGAAGTATGCCTTCTCGGGGTCGATCACCCGGACGTAGACGATCGCATCCACGTTCGTCGGGGAGTTGTCCTTCGTGATCACCTCCTGTCGCGGGACATCCATCACATCGGTCCGCAGATCGAGTTTCATGACCCTTGTTATCAGCGGGATCACCCACCGGAACCCGGGGTTCATCCTCCCGATGTACTGCCCCAGGCGGATCTGGAGCCCCTGTTCGTATGGCTGCACGATCACAACGCCGCTTGCGAATATGATGACGATGACGAGAACCAGAAAGATCGTAATCAGTCCGGTCCACGGGATAGAGCTTAAAACCATCTCACTCGATCTCCTTCACAACAATATGCACCCCTTCGGAATGAGTCACAATAACCCTTTTCCCGGCGGGGATGCTGCCTGACTCGGTCCGCGCGCTCCACTCCATGCTCCCGATCTGCACCTTCCCCGATATCGTGCCGGCTGTAACCTCCCTCGTCACCACGCCTTCAAGCCCGAGGAGCGAGTCCCGGGAGAGGGTCGTGGGAGGCTTCTTTCCAGGTGTAAGGCGCCCATAGGCCCAGACCGTGATCGAGGCGGCAACCAGGGCCGCTACAACCCCGGCGAGGAGGCCCCAGGTTGAGCTGAGGATGTCGACACCGAGGAGGAGGAGAACCCCGAGGATAACCAGAACCGTGGCAGGGACGGCGATGAAGAACCCGGGCTGGTAAGCCTCGATCAGGAGCAGCAACGCCCCGAGCATGATCAACACCCAGCCGAGAGCGATCCCCTCTACAAGCATAGAGAGAGATAGGTCCGGCAGAATAAAAGAGTATGGAGAGAGTTCCCCTCAGGTGCGGGCGAAGATCACCGGTGCGCCGTACGACACCCAGGCAGCAGCGGTGGCGGCCCTGAAGTACTGGAGGGTATAGGCCGGAAGACCCGGTTCTACCGGGATGATGAGGCCCGGCACGAACCAGATCACCCATGCCGTAGCGAGGCCGAACATAAAGCAGAGCAGGCGTTCTGACCCCGTCCCCATGGCACAGGTGCTCATCTGCCGGGGCCACGCCACCGCAGCTCCCGCTGCAAACCCGAAGAAGAACCCGGCCGCCGTCATGGCATCCCCGAGGCCGAGCGGGTCGATGGGCCGGCCCCCCTGCCGGATCGCCGCCTCAGCCCAGGCAGCGGGGACCTGCCAATCCCCGATCACCGCAAGCGCGGCAAACGACGCGAAAACCAGGACAATGGAGCCGGCAAACGCGAGCAAAATCTGCCGGGAGAGGGGGAGAGTGGTGACGCGGCGACCCACCGCCCCCTCAAGGGCGAGAAACCCGATGAGGATGAGGAGGCCAAACCCGAACCCCGCGATGACATCTGACGGAAAATGAGCGCCGAGGAAGATGCGCGATGCACCGACAGAGACGACCAGAAAAGCCGCGAGGAGGGTAAACCCCCTGCGCCGGATACCGGCAGCGAGGAGCCCCCAGAACGTCACCGCTCCCAGGGAGTGGCCGGAAGGGAAGGCAAACGAGGAATGACTCGCAAGCGCCCGAACGTCGGGGATGACCCAGTAAGGACGGGGGAGGTGAAAGAAGATCTTCAGGGCCGAGGCGAGCCCGCCTGATATACCCATGAGGAGGGCGAGGCGGATGGCGAGACGGGGGTTTTTACACCAGTAGAGAAACGCGATCGCGAGGATGAAGAACTCCGGTTGCCCGAGAAGGGAGAAGAGGGTCATCGGGATTGCAAGCCACGGCGCCTGTGCCTGGAGCGCCGCGATATCGATCATGAAATCCCGGAGAGATCGAGGTGTGCCAGCAGCTGGGGCACCGCCGCGGCGGTCCCGTTGATGATGAACTGGATGGCAATCGCAAGGACGATGATCGCCATCAGTTTCGGGACGACCCTGAGCCCCCCTTCCCCTATGAGGGCGAATATCCTCGGCCCGTAGAGCATCCCGACGTAGGAGATGGCAAGACCCACGATGATCCCGAGGAAGACCGCGATGATGCTCCAGATACCCTCCGGGCCTGAAGCGAGAAGGATCACCGTCGTGATCGTCCCCGGTCCGCACGAGAGCGGGAAGGCCAGCGGGACGATGGCGATGTTCTCGAGGTCCGCGCCCGAGTACGCCTCACCCCTCGACGAGAGCATGCTGGTCGCCACACTGACCAGGAGGATGCCACCGGCTATCTGGAATGCCGGGATGGTGATATTGAAGATCGAGAAGATCAACTGCCCCGTGAGAGCAAAGAAGGCGAGAACGATGAACGCTATCTTTATAGAGGTCTGGATGACCTTCATGCGCTCATTTCTGCCCATCCCATCGGTGAGCGCCGTGTAGACAGCGATCGTGGATGCCGGGTTCATAACCGCGGTGATCGACGCGACCGCGACAAGGCTGAACCCCAGAAACCCGATAATCTCAGTGATCAGGTCCATACTCTATCACCACCCCATGATCATGGAGATACATACTTCCCGGTCCCATAGGTATTTTACGGTCGCCTGGCCGCCCCTATCTCAGGAGCATGGACCGCCGGGAACGCATCCAGAAGTCCACGCGCAAGCTCGGCCCCGAGCGACGGCCTGACCGACTCGAGCCAGAGGAAGAACCCGGCCATGTGAGGTGTCCGCCGGCTCTCGAACTTGAACCCGCCTGACCGGTTGTTCGGCACCATCTTGAGGTATTCCCGCTTGTTCCGCCGCCGGAGGTAGATGACCGGTTTGTACTCAGGGAGGTTCACGGCTAAGACGACCTTCGAGAACTCTTTCTGGATCGCATCGGGGTCGTAGACTTTTCCCTTGATGCGGATAGGATACCGATCGTCGAGCATCCGTATGGCAGAGGGGTAGAGTCCTCCGAAGAGGACTTTTTTTACGATCGGCGGGATCTCGTCGGGCGCGCCCAGTTCCCGGATACCCTCCTCAGAGGTGACCGCATTGATGATACTCTGCATCCGCTCATCGTGGAGCGCTTTGTAGTCGAACGGTCGCCGGGGAGTGATATCCGATATCATCACCAGTTTCTCGTGCTTGATCTTTCGGGGGGGGCTCCGTTTCAGGTCGCGGGGGCGTATCAGGGTCTTTAAGTCCTCACAGGAGGCGGTGGTGAGGAGGATGTTGTCGGGCTCCTTGAGGAGCCGGCGGACGACCGCGGTCCGGGATATGTCGACGGAGGATATGAGGAGGAACGGCACGGTCGGCTGCCCGTAGAGGTAACCGAGGAGCTGTTTTTTGTAGTGGATCTCCTCCTCAAACTCCTTTAAGTCGGCAGGGGACGTGATGATCTCGCCAAACGTCAGCGTGCCCGTATGGTCGACAAGCATCAGGTCAACTTCAGCGAGATCCTGACCGTTTCCCCGGACTTTGATATCCCCGATGTTAGAGTAGAAGAGGCCGTTCTGCCCGAGTTGTGCGCGCCTGACCCGGGAGGGGCCATCGGCCCCCCGCGCCACGACGGCGAGTATGAGGTCCGTCTGGAGACTGAGGTCGAGGATCATCTCATAGACGATCGCTTCAAACCACCGCCCCTCGGCGGTCCGCATCTCGGGGATATCCTCGGAGAAGAGTTTTTTTCGATCCGCGGGGCGCAGGTGGCGCAGCGCCCTCATGATAATCGCTCGCGTAGGCTGGAGCGAGCGGAAGTTCTTGTCGAGCCACGTAATCATCTGTAGCATTCGTTAATCACAGCTTTGGTATTGATATCGTATTGAGGAGGACCGGATGAGGGTCGGAGCACTTCCTGGTATAGGGACTTATCATCCTACAGGTGCTCATAAGAGTTTCTGATCTCTACAACCATGAAATTACGCATGACTTCACGCCCGACCCCGGGTGCATGGATGATCCACTCACTCGTAGCGGAGAGCCTCGATGGGGTTTAGCTGTGCCGCCCTCCATGCCGGATAGAACCCGGCGATGATGCTCGTCCCCACCCCAAACACCATAGCAAAGACAACATAGCCGGCCACTACAGAGACAGGAATGCCTGCATCTCCCGGCATGGCGAAATCGGTGAAGAATCCCGCCACCGTTGCACTGACGTAGTAGCCGATCGATACGCTGATGATGCCGCCTATGATGCTTCCAATAACCCCGAGGATCAGGCTCTCGTAGAGAAACATCCGGAGCACCTCGCTCCGCCGGGCACCGATGCTCCGCATCAGCCCGATCTCCCCTGTCCTCTCTGTGACCGATATGATCATGACGTTCAAGATGCTCACGCTGGCGACAAAGAGGGAGATCACGCCTATGCCGAGGAGGAGGATGTTTGTGGCATCGAGGGTCGTGTAGTAGAGATCCAGGATCTCGCGCGAGTCCAGTATATCTACAACCACCTTTCGCCGGTTGACCTGCTGGCCGATTGCGGTCTTCACCCCCTCGATCCCGGAGAGATCGCCGACCTTCACGACGACCTGGCTATACTCCTGAGTACCGTGCCGCTTCGTGTACCAGTCTTCTGTGACGATGAGGGCGTAGTCAGGGTTGATATCGATAGCCATCCCCCGCTCCGCCGCTATCCCCACGACCCTGACATCTTCGCCCCCGACTTCGACACGGCTCCCGGGGCGGAGGTCGAGATCGCCTGCGAGGAGCGAGCCCGCTATCACGCCCGAAGACCTCCCCGGCGGGTAGACCCCGGCCTCCATATCCAGAAGGACAGGTATCCCGGATGCCGGTATGGCATACATCATCACAGAACCTCCCCTATCCCTGACCTGCAACCGGTCTGATGTGAGGATCATGGGAATGGTGCGGTGCCCTCCCGCGGCCTTCTCTATCGACCTCAGATCTCTCCTGGATATGCGGGCGGTGAGGGTATCGCGGGGGTCGAAGGGGTTTCCGCTCGATGCCGCGAGGTGCGGGGTGACGAGAACGGTGTCGCTCACATCGGAGAACATACCGCCCACAAGGGCCGAGAAACTGGCGCCCACGATGCCGAGGGAGGCGATCGCGACGACGCCTATGATGATGCCGACCGTCGCGAGAACCGAACGGACCTTGTGTCGCTGGAGGTTTCGCACAGCAAGGTCGAGGAAGATCATGCCCTATCACACCCCGCTATCTCTTCTGTATCGCATCGATCGGATCCATCTGCGAGGCTCTCCATGCCGGATAGAACCCGGCAGCGATACTTGTCGCGACACCAAACGCCATCCCGAAGATGATGTATCCGACGGCGCTCACGTCGAAGGCCGTGACCCCCTCACCGAAAGACGTCCCGGTCGTGACGAGATCGAGCGTGACGACGCTGATCAGGTAGCCGGAAGCAGCGCTCACGGCGCCGCCGATGATGGCCCCGATGATCCCGAGGATCATCGCTTCGTAGAGGAACATCCGGAGGATCTCCCTTTTCCGGGCGCCGATGCTCCGCATGATACCGATCTCACGGGTGCGCTCGGTCACCGATATGTACATGACGTTGAGGATGTTGACTGCGGCAATGATGAGGGATATCCCCCCGATGCCGAGGAGAAACGTCGTGATCTGTCGGTAGATCTCCTTATACTGGCCGAGCATCTCGCGTGAGTCGGCCACATCCACAACCTCCTTCCTCCGGTTGATCCGGCTCTCGATCGCCCCCTTCACGGTATCGATCTCATCGATGTCGCCGACCCGGACGATGACCATGGGATAGACGTCGCTGACTCCGAAATGACGCTCGTACCAGGCATCCGGGACGACGATCGCATAATCGGGGTTGATATCGAAGGCAAGCCCGCGTTCCGCAAGCACGCCGGCGACCCGGATACTCTCGTTCCCGATTCCAAGCCTCGTGCCCGGGGCTATACCGTACTCCCGGGCCAGGTGTATCCCGACGAGTGCCCCGGGCTGGTTCTGTCGCGGGTACTGCCCCTCCGCGAGGTTGAGCAGGACGGGTATATCCTCCGGTGCAAGCCCGATTATCCGGGCATACCCGCTCCTGCCGCGGCCAAACTCCACCTCATCCGCTCCCTGGAGCACCGGGATCGTCCGGTGCGGGTTTGCCGCCCGCCGGATCTCCGCGACATCATGGCCGGGGATGGCGGCGTCCATAGCCGTCCGCGGGTCTCCGGCGAAGGTTCCCACGAACGCGGTGTGCGGTGTGATCACGACGGTATCCCCGACGTCGGTGATGACGTTTGCTACGAGGAGGTTGATGCTGTTACCCATGATGCCGAGGGACGCGATCGCGACGACGCCGATTATCACCCCTATGATCGAGAGCGCCGAGCGTATCCAGTGCCGTTGGAGGTTCCGGACCGCAAACGAGAAGAGTATCATACGATCCTTCCATCCACGAGCTGGATCGTGCGGCGGGCGTATGCGGCGACATCAGGATCGTGGGTGACGACGATGACCGTCTTACCCCTCCGGTTCTCCGCCGCGAGGAGTTCCATGATCACGGTCCCGGTCTTTGAGTCCAGGTTTCCGGTCGGCTCATCGCAGAGGAGGAGATCGGGATCGTTCACGAGCGCCCGGGCGATTGCCACGCGTTGCTGCTCGCCCCCCGAGAGCTCACCCGGTTTGTGGGAGAAGAGTGGCGCCCCGATCCCCACCGCTGCGAGGACTTCCCCGGCCCGCCGCCGGCTCTCCGCCCGCCCGGTGGTGAGGAGGATGGGGAACTCGACGTTCTCGACCGCGGAGAGGAGCGGGATGAGGTTGAACCGCTGGAAGACAAACCCGATGCGATCCCGCCGGATCCCTGTGAGGTCGTCGTCGCTCATGCTCGAGACCTCCCGGCCCGAGAGGTATATCTTCCCGGCAGTCGGGACGTCGAGGCAGCCCATCATGTTCAGGAGCGTCGACTTCCCCGACCCCGAGGGGCCCATCACGGCGATGAACTCCCCCGGCTCGATGGTGAGGGAGACGCGGTCGAGCGCCACGACGTCACCCGCCGGGAGGGGGTAGATCTTGCTCACCTCCTCAAAGAGGAGGAGGGGGCCATCGCTCATCGTCGCCGCCTCCCGGGGTGCCGGAGAACCGCCGGGTGCGCGAGCCTGAGGTCAGCGTTCGTTCCACTCCCGGCCGGGAGGGGGGGTGCATCGCCCGGCACCGGAACGATCGCGGCGGCCCTGAAACGAATGGTCTCCACACAAAAAATGGAGATGAGCCTCTACTTCAACGTTACTCCAGGCACCCGGGCATAAGACCTTTGATGACAGAGAGCGATACCTCTGGAGACAACCGTCCCACCATACTGAGGAGGAAATGGACCTGAATAAGATCTACATCATCGGCCACAGGCAGCCCGATACCGACAGTATCTGTAGCGTCATCGGCTACGCTGAGCTCCGCAACCACACCGAACCAGGTCGGTATGTCCCGGCCCGCTGCGGGGAAGTGAACGCAGAGACGGCGTTTGCACTCGAGAAGTTCAACGCCGAACCACCGGTCTATATAGCGAGCGTTGAGCCCACCGTATCGGATATACCGCTCGATACCAGGAGCGTCCGGCAGGATGTCCCGACGATCGATGTCGCCGACCTGATGGACACCTACGACATGCGAAACATGCCCATCACCGACGAGGATGAGACCCTGGTCGGTCTCGTCAGTGAGTACGGCCTTGCGCGGGCATACGTCAGGAAGAACCCGAGGGAACAGCTCTCGCTCGTTTCAATGCCGCTTGAGACACTCGCCCGCATACTCGACGCAGAAACGGTCGTCCCGGCGCACGAGACCCTCGGCGAAGGCCGGATCTACACCGTCATCGACGCCCTGCACGTCACCCTCTCCCGCATGACATCGGATGACATCGCGATCGTCGGGGACAACGAACCGGCCCAGCTCGCCCTGATATCCGCGGGGGTCGCCGCGCTCATCATTGCCGAGGGGGCGCCGGTAGGGGAGCGGGTAATAGCCGCCGCCCGGACGAGAGGGGCCTCGGTGCTCGCGACGACGCTCGATGCGTTCAGCGTCGGCAAGATGATCAGCCTCTCCCTGCCGGCGAGAATGATCATGGAGACCGATATCCCCACGGTGCGGCTCGAGGAGTCGCTTGAGTATGCAAAGAGCATCGTCTCAAACTCCAAGTTCAGGACAGCCTGCGTCGTCAGCGAGGAAGGGCAGCACATCGGGCTTGTATCGAGAACGACGCTTATGCAGGACGTCCAGAAATCGGTTATCCTGCTCGACCACAACGAGTACTCCCAGGCCGTGGATGGGATCGAGCAGGCTGACATACTCGAGATCATCGATCACCACCGCCTTGGCGCGATATCCACCTTAAAACCGGTGAAGTTCCTCAACGATCCCGTAGGATCGACATCGACGATCGTCACGAACAAGTTCATTGAGGCGGGTATCGAGCCCACACCCTCGACCGCTGGACTCCTCCTCGCAGGGGTTCTCTCTGATACGATGGTGATGAAGCTCTCGACGACCACGCCGGTAGACGTCAGGGCGGCCGATTACCTCGCCGGGATCGCCGGTGTCGACCCGGCCGAGTTCGGGCCGGAGCTGATCAGGAAGGGTATGGACCTCGATTCGCTCCCAAAAGAGGAACTACTCACCCAGGATATGAAGCGCTACAACCTCTTTGGGCGGAGTATCATGGTATCACAGGTGATGGCGTCGTCGTTTGAGTTTGCAGAGACCCACGCCGATGAGATCCGTGCCGAGCTCGAGCGCCTGCGGGTGACGATGGGGGCTGACTGTTTCTTTGCCCTCTTCACAAACGTCTTTGGAAACGCAAGCGACCTCTTCGCTGCCGGGGACGAGAGCTGCATCGCGAGGCTGAACCTGCGGGACCAGCCCATCAGGCTCGAGGGGGTCATGTC
>Ga0265293_10011811_pt1 | contig 11753 bp, 14 predicted proteins | sample Munlanlewell138R_FD_192505 | JGI IMG/M metagenome (GOLD analysis project Ga0265293, IMG submission 192505) | Leachate microbial communities from a municipal landfill in Southern Ontario, Canada - Leachate well 138R | ecosystem: Engineered > Solid waste > Landfill > Unclassified | place: Canada... | reverse complement strand
CGTCGTCCTGCCCGACGATGGCCCCACGCCCGAGGGCTACCTCGACTACGAGGAGCTGATCAAGGACGAGCCGGAGGAGTTCGACTACCCCCAGATCGATGAGAAGGCTGGGGCCGCGATGTGCTACACCTCGGGCACCACCGGCCACCCCAAGGGAGTCGTCTACAGCCACCGCTCGAACGTGCTGCATAGCTTCGCCGTCTGCCTCCCCGACAGCATGGCCGTCGGCGAACGCGACCGGATCCTGCCGGTCGTCCCCATGTTCCATGCCAACGCGTGGGGACTGCCTTACGCTGCCCTGCTGGTCGGCGCGAGCGTCGTCTTCCCCGGCTCAAACCTCCAGCCCGAGACCCTGCTCGACCTCATGGCCCAGGAGAAGGTGACGCTCGCTGGCGGGGTGCCCACCATCTGGAACGGCATCCTTGCACTGCTCGACCAAAACCCCGGCCGCTGGGACCTCTCCGCGCTGCGGCAGATGGCCATCGGTGGTTCCGCGGCGCCGCCAGCCATGATCGATGGCTTCCGCAAGCGTCACGGCCTCAGCGTCACTCACGCCTGGGGAATGACCGAAACCAACCCGGTGGGCACCCTCGCTCGCACCAAGCGCCACATGGATGACTGGAGCGATGAGCGGAAGCTCGCCGTTAAGGCGACCCAGGGCTATGCCCTCCCCTTCGTCGAGACCCGCATCGTTGGCGACGAGGGCGAAGTCCTGCCGTGGGACGGCGAAACCATGGGCGAACTGGAGGTGCGCGGCCCCTGGATCGCCGCGAGCTACTACGACAACGACGAACAGCTCGACCGCTTCACTGCCGATGGCTGGTTCAAGACCGGCGATATCGTCACTATTAACCCGGAGGGCTACGTGACGATCACGGACCGCGCCAAGGACGTGATCAAGTCCGGGGGCGAGTGGATCAGCACGGTCGCGCTGGAGAACGCGCTGATGGCCCACCCGGCCGTGATGGAGGCTGCGGTCTTCGCCGCCCGCCACCCGAAGTGGGACGAGCGGCCGCTCGCCGCGGTGGTGTTCAAGCCGGGTCAATCCGCCACGAAGGAGGAGCTCGTGAAGCACCTCGAGCCAAACTTCGCCAAGTGGTGGCTACCGGATGATGTCATCGTCCTCGATGAGATCCCGAAGACCTCTGTGGGCAAGTTCCAGAAGCTCAAGCTGCGGGATGAGTTTGGCGACCACCTGGTGAAGCAAGGCGCAAGCTAAGCGCACCACATGGCGGGCTACCTGCCGATCTGCGCGAACAGCTCGGGCAGGTAGCCCCGCCCATCTATCCACCACGATACGGTCTGCGGCCCCCAGCCCTGCACGCCCGTGGCAAGTGTGCCACTGACGCTCCCGTCACGGCTCAGCACCCAGAGTTCGCTCCCCTGCCCCTTCGGTGGGGTGTACTGCAGCAGCATCCACTCTCCGTCCGGTGACCACGTCACGAACACAGGCGGCCGGCCCTCGGGCACATCGAAATCAGCAATCTCCCGGCGCTCCCCGCCCGAGCGGATATACACCTCGCCCGAGTACTCGACCTGCGCGAGTTCGCCGTTCACTGACTCCGGCACTTCCATCTTGAATTGCGTGGGGTTGGCGGTGTGCTCGACTTCGCCCGTTGAGAGCCGCAGCTCGCTGCGCCCCGCGGTTGGCTCTCCCCTGTACTCGCTGAAGGCGACGGTATCTTCGTCGATCCAGGACACCCAGCTCACCCATCCGCCGCAGTACAGCTCCTCGAATCTCGCGCCCGATGCCGCCGCCTGGACGACGCATCCCTCGTCGTCCACAAAGAGCACTTGCCCGGGTATGTCCATCGCCGGCTCATCACGCAGCGACGGCGGCGAAGGGTCGTGACGGCCGAAGCGGAACACCACGAGCGCCAGCAGGGCCACCCCGAGGATTGCGGCCAGCACGGCGGCGACGAGGAGTCGTTCTTTCACGCGGGAAGCGGTCCTTCGCGCCAGGGCTTGTGCCGCGCCAGCAGGATGACGCTCCCCACCAGCAGGGCGCCCACCATAATGAGCGCCAGCGAGGCGGCCGTTGGGTCATCGACATGCATCGCGATTGCACGCACCAGCGCCCCGAAGCCCAGGGCGAGCCCGAGCACCATGTAGACAAACACCCCGCGCCCAATGCTGAGTACAACCAGCGCTGCCGCTGCGATGAACGCGACTGCCTCAGCCCAGGGGTCGTCGAAGCTTCCGAAGAAGACGCCCCACGCCAGCAGAAGGGCGGCAACCGGTTGCGCCGACCAGGTTGGCCGGAACCAGTTCAGTTCGGTGAGGGCGAGCAACGCGGCGCCAAACGCCGCCGCCACCAGGCCGGCCACCAGTGGCGTGTACTCGTCCGGGATCGTCCCCAGCATCATCGAAAGGAGAAACAGGCCAGCACCTACACCGAAAACCTGCACATGGCTCGGGGCCAGCAGCCAGAGTGCCGTGGCCGAGGTCGCCGCCACGATCGCGGCGGCCAGCGCCACGTCGTCTTCGCTCCAGCCGGCGCTGTCGGCAGCCACTGCTGCTGTCCCTGAAAGCAGCGCCTCCGCGAGGAGCCACGCCACATGCCCGCCGCGGACCATATCCGGCCGCCCGATCGAGCGGAGCGCTTGCCCGGCCAACAGCGCCAGCACTGCCGGCACGCCGACGACAGCGATCCTCGCCCAGTCCTGCAAATCGCCCCAGGCCGAGCCGACCAGAATGGCCACGCCGACCGCGGCGATCGCCACGCCCAGGTAGACCACGGCTTCGAGGATGCCTGGGCGCTCATCGGCCGTGCGTTCGTGGCGTGCCGATTCGAACTCCCGCAGCCGAGCCGCGGTCGCCTCATCCAGCAGGCCGGCAGCTTGCCAGCGGCGCAGGTGCTCTTCTGGTGCGCTCATGTCTGGACAGTAGGCGCGACACAGAAACTCGGCAAGCGACTTCCGCCGCTATTGGCGTTCCCCGTTCGATCTTTCGGCCGGGGGTTGCGCGATTCGCACTCCCGCCGCTTCCAGCCGCCCCGCCAGCAGTTCCAGGTTGGCGGGTCCCTGGTCGTAGTTGTTCGTGTTCATCACGAGGTGCACCTCGGGCACCTGTTCCGCGAGCCGCATGATCTTCGGCACCCATTCGTCCAGTTCTCCCGGTTTGTACCAGTAATCGAATCGCTCCGCCGATGTCCGTGTCTGCGCTTCCCACGTCTCGGCGTTGCGCCCGTGAAACCGGACGAAGCCGGGGGACGCCGTCGCAGCGGCGACCGGCGGCACGGACGACTTGAACCCCTGTGGTTCGTCGACGCAGATGTAGCTGAGCCCAAGGTCGCCGAGCAGCCCCAGCGTGAGCTCGCTTTGGTGTCCGCGCATCCATGTCTCGTTTCGGAACTCGACTGCGCCGTGGAACCGCCCCAGGCGCGACCGGACGTCCTCCAGGTAGCGGTTGGTACGCGAGTTGGGGAACACCCACTTCGGGAACTGGAAGACCACGACCCCCAGCTTCTGTGCCTCGTGGAGCGGCATCAGCGCATCGACAAAGGTCGCCCAGGCAAGGTCCAGGATCTCCCCGGGAGTGTCCTTCCGGTAGAGGTTCTTTCGCCTGGCGAGTGCCGCCGGGAGCTGTTCGCGGATCTCCTTCGGAAGCCGTGCCACCGGCGCCGGGTGCTCCGTGAAGAGCGAATACGCCTTCACATCGAACACAAATCCAGGCGGCGTGCGCTTCACCCACTTCGCCACCATGTCCTGCCGCGGCAGGCCGTAATAGGTCGTGTCCGCTTCCACCAGCGGAAAGCGCGTCGCGTAGTAGCGCAGCCGCTCCTCCGGCGACGTCATGCCTTCCGGGTAGAACTTCCCCGACTCGATCAGCGGCTTGTCTGCCCACGAGGCCGTGCCGAGGAGGATGCGGCTCATGACAGCTATCCTACCCGCACCGCTCCCCTCCTACGTTGCCACTGTCGCGCAGAAGTCGGATGGTGGATGAAGTACCAACAGCTCGGAGGCATCAGTGAGCGATCCGAATGGCACTTTCCACCAGCTCGGCCCCGCAGCCGACATCTCTCTCGGCCAGACAAAGAACTACAAGGTGGACGGCCATGGGCTGGTGGTGGCGAACTGCGACGGCGACTACCACGCGATCGAAGATCGCTGCACCCACGATGATGGTCCCCTTGGCGAAGGAAAGCTTTGGGGCTGTCTCATCGAATGTCCTCGGCATGGCGCCCGCTTCGATATGAAGACGGGCCAGGTGCGCGCGTTGCCCGCGACGCGGCCGGTGGCGAGCTACCCCGTCCGCGTTGTCGATGGGATGCTCGAAGTGCAGCTTCCCCCGGCGGAGGGTGATGCTACCGCCGGCGCCACCCGCGGCTTCAGCCTGTAGGACGGGGTAGCCGTCAGACGCTCGGTGAGTGGCTAGCCCACTGCCTCCGAGTGCCGGCCCATCCCTCCTGCACCGAATCGCTCCGCCGTCCCCGAAATGATCTCGGCTACGACGCTGGCAAACTTCCCGTCCGTCTCATCGAACGGGACGAGCCTCGTGCTGTGCACACCGAGCACGCCATACGGCCGTTCCAGCCCGTGGATGACGACGCTCAGCCCGCTCACGACCCGGTGCAGGTGAAGCAGCGCGGGGCCGTTGAAGCGGCGTTCGCGGTTCAAGTCCTCGACGATCACCGGGCGCTTCTTCAGCAGCGTGTAGCCCGCCTGCGAATGCCAGTCCGTCTCCACTGTCTCGATTCCGACAAGGCCGGGGAGCCACCCCGCGCCGGCGCGAAGCAGCAGCTCCTTGTCGTCGGGGAGCAGTTCGAGCACTTTGCAGTACTCCACGTCGAAGACAGTTCGCACATCCGTTACGACCGACTCGAGGAAGTCCTGGAAGCTGGTGGTCCGGCGAGCCAGCCGGCTGAGGGCGGCGAGCACCTCCATCTGGTTCGCACGGAGAGCCGCGACATCGCGCTCCTGCTCTTGCATGAGCGCCACCCTACCTGCGCCGCTGCCTCTCGTCTCCCCGATAACTGTTGCGAACACAACAGTTCCATCTCAAATTATCCACATCGTGGCGGCGCAGCTCCACGTTCGGTATCTCCGTATGAAAGCGGGCAAGCAGGAGTTGCCGAGCCTCGGACCGTGTTCCTGGGACACCTTGAGCGCGTGCGAAGGGAAAGAAATCTGAAGCGCGTTTCTGCTGGCTGCCGAGCAGGGATTCGAACCCCGACTATAGGCTCCAAAGGCCCGTGTGCTACCGTTACACCACTCGGCATCGTGCCGCTCCGCGGCCGCTACCTCTAACGATGCCACGCGCCAGCATCACTGACAAAGCGAGAGGACCGGCAGTCCCGGTCCTCTGCGCGTCTCCGTTCTGGTTCAGAGAATCAGTCGCCAAGCAGTGTCGTGTAACCCAGCCCGATGACGTCCTCGACGTACTGGCTGCGCCAGGCCGGGTCGGGGATCGGCTTGCGATGCTCGCGGAACCAGCGGTGTAGCTGCAGGTACTCCTCCTCGAGCCGCATCCGCCAGCTGTCCTCTTCCCGGAAGAGCTCGGGGTCCACTTCGTCCAGGCCCTTCTGCATCTCGTCGAAATCGATGTCCGTGTCCTCTTTCCAGTAGGTGGTGAGGTAGTCGATCGACTCTTCGAGGTTGTGACGGCACTCATCCAGCATGATGGTCATCATGCCCGTTTCATCGACGAGCTCGCCGTTCACACGATAGCGCCGCGCACATGCCTCGCACACGACAACGAGCTTCCGTGCATCGCAGTCGGACTTATCGACACAGTCGCGGCAGCGCTGAGCAAACTCCGCCGCATCGGGGTTGCGGGTGTACCCCACGATCATCTCGTCACCGAGCGTGCCACACGCCTGGCACGACATCTTCGCGGCGAGGATCTCATTGATCGCCTTGTCCCAGTCCAATTGCATCAGGACCTCCGGCCTCCCTGCGAGCACCAGCTACCTGCTGACGCTCGCGTCCAAATCGACAGTATACCAGCCGGTCTGCCCCGGCATCTCCTCGATCCCAACTGTGATTTTCCGAATGCTTGTCGCGCCCTGGGCTTGGAGCGCCTTCGCGAGCTGTCCCGCCACCCACTCGGCGATCCGCTCCGAGGTCGTGTTGTCCAGCGGTAGCGGGAAGACGTCATTTTTGGGGAACCGGTACTTGCGCTCCAGCCAACCGATCTCCCATTCGTCTTCGTGCTCCTTCATATCCAGCAGTTTGCTTTCCCGCTGAAGGAGGAACTTGTGATCGAGGGGGTCCACGATCTCCTTCGTGATCCGCTTCACCTCGCCGAAGTCCCAGATCCAGGCATCCCCCGTCAGCTCGCCTTCGAGCTCGATGATGACGTCATAGTTGTGGCCGTGGAGGGGCTCGCAGTCGCCTCGGAAGGTGGCCATATGGGCTGCAGCGAAGCGGAGGCGGTTTCGTTCGACGGTGATGCGGCGGTTAGGCATGGGTTCATGCTAGGGTAGGGTGCGCTGGAAGGCATGTTGGGCGGAGGCGGAGGCGCCCGGCGCGCCTTTGCCGCACCTATACCCCGTGCTATAGTTCTGCGCGGTTAGGGACGAATTTCACAAACGGGTTCCCGGTGCTTTACGAATACGGCCATATCGGCATCCTGGTGATTATCGCGCTCGTGTTCCCGATGGGAGCGCTCGTTACGTCGTGGGCGTTCAAGTTCATCAATGTCCGCCCCGACGCCTCAGAGAACCCGGTAAAAGCCGACACCTATGAGTGTGGCCTCCGGACTGAAGGCCCGAGCCTTGTCCAGTTCAACTTCCGCTTCTACTACATCGCACTGTTGTTTGTCCTGTTCGATGTCGAAATCGTCTTCCTCTTCCCGTGGGCGCTCGTGTTCGACGAAATCGGTTGGGCTGCCTATGGCAAGGGCCTGCTGTTCATCGGCACGTTCGTCATCGGTGGTATCTATGCGTGGCGCAAGCGTGCCCTGGAGTGGCGGTAAGCGATGACACGGGAATGGAGTGGCGAAGAACTTGCGGCCGCCGCCGAGCGGCTCGTTCCCGGCTCGGTGGCCCGCATCACTTCCAACGCGTGCTACCTCAAGCCCGAGACCCTCGTCCAGACCTTCACCGCCCTCCGCGACGACGCAGAGACCGACTTCAAGTACCTCGCGAACCTTTGCGGTTCCGACTACTGGGACCGCTTCGAAGTTGTCTATCACATTCACTCGTTCGATAAGAACCAGATCGGGCTCTTCAAGTGTGAAACTGCGGAGCGCGACGAGCCGGTCCTCCCAAGCGTCGTGCCGGTTTGGCATGGCGCCTGGATCCAGGAGAACGAGACCTACGACATGTTCGGCATCCGCTTCGAAGGTCACCCCAACCTCGTCCGGATGCTGCTCTGGGATGGCTTCCCGGGCTGGCCCCTCCGCAAGGATTGGCTCTCCATGCCCGGCGGCCTTCAGCCCGGCCTAAACGAATTCACCGGCGTCGCGCGGCGCCAGGAGCCTCCAGTGAGGAGGTACGAAGAGTGACCAGCCCCATTAAGAGTGAGCCGTTCGTCATCAACATCGGCCCACAGCACCCGTCGACCCACGGCGTCTTCCGCATGAAGGTCACGGTGGACGGCGAACAGGTCGTCGACGCCGAGATGGTGATCGGCTACCTCCACCGCTCGATGGAAAAGCTCGCGGAGGAGCGCACCTACACCCAGAACATCCCCTTCACGGACCGCACCGACTACCTCAGCAGCATGTCGAACAACCTCGGCTACTGCCTTGCGGTCGAAAAGCTTGCCGGGATCGACGTCCCGGAACGCGGTCAGGCGATTCGCGTCATCATGGCCGAGCTGCAGCGCATCGCCAGTCACTTCATGGCCCTCGGCGCCTTCACGAACGACACCGGCGCCTGGCAGACGCCTGTGATGTGGTGTCTCCGCGAGCGCGAAAAGGTCCTCGACCTGTTCGAGATGACGTCCGGCGCCCGCCTCACCTGCAACTACATGCGCATCGGGGGCGTCGCCTTCGATATTCCGAAGGACTTCGAGCCGGCGACCCGGAAGCTGATCAAGACACTGCCCGGGTTCATTGACGAACTCGAAGGGCTCCTATCTGGTAACGAAATCTTCCTCGCGCGGACGAAAAACGTCGCCGTCATCCCGCCCGACCTGGCCGTAAATGCCAGCCTCGCCGGCCCCATGCTGCGCGGCAGCGGCATCGCCTGGGACCTGCGCAAGGCCGACCCCTACTGCGGGTACGAAAAGTACGACTTCGCCATTCCCATCGGTTACCAGGGCGACTCGTACGACCGGTTCATCGTTCGCGTCGAGGAGCTTCGCCAGTCCGTGAAGATCATTGAGCAGGCCCTCGACGGCCTGCCCGGCGGGCCCCACAGCACGCAGGTGCCGCTTGCGCTTCGCCCCCCCAAGGGAGAGGCTTACGCCCGCGTCGAAGGCCCGCGTGGCGAACTCGGCTACTACGTGGTGAGCGATGAAGGTCCCTCGCCCTACCGCTTCCACATCCGGCCGCCGTCGCTCATTAACCTCTCGGTCCTCAAGGAAATGACGGTAGGTGGGAGCGTCGCCGACGCGATCGTGGCGCTGGGCTCCGTCGACATCGTGGTGGGGGAGATTGACCGCTAATGAGGGTGCAATTCCTCGCCACTGACAACTGGTATGACCTGCGCGACCTTTCAAACCTCTCGAGCGCTATCCTCGACGGGCTCGACAAGATTGCGCCCCAGGGAGTGGTCTACGTCGCTGCTGCGCTCATCGGCTTCGTGGCCGCGTTCTTAATCTTCGTGTTGCCCTCGCAGCTCTTCGTCGGCGTGCTCGGCGAACGAAAGCTCATCGGGCGCATCCAATCCCGCTACGGCCCGAACCGCGTCGGTCCCTACGGCGTGCTACAGCCCATCGCCGACGCCCTGAAGCTGCTGACCAAGGAGTCGCTTACCCCGGTGGCGGCGGACCGCCTCGTGATGTACATGGCTCCGGTCCTCTTCGTGATGCCAGCAGTGCTCATGTGGGCCGTGATCCCCTTCGGACCGAACATGATCTTCGCCGACATCCCGGTCGCGCTGGTGTACTTCCTTGCGATTTCCAGCCTCCCGGTGCTCGCATCCTTCATGGCCGGTTGGAGTCACAACAACAAGTACAGTCTCTTCGGCGCTATGCGCATCGTCGCTATGGCCATCAGCTACGAGATCCCGCTCGTGCTCTCGCTGCTCGGTGTCGTCGTCCTGACCGAGACGTTGAGCCTCCAGGAGATGGTCTTCTGGCAGGACCGGTTCGATATCTGGCTCTTCGCCGTGCAACCCCTCGCGATGATCATCTACTTCATCGCCGTCAGCGCAGAGCTAAACCGGACGCCCACCGACATCGCCGAAGCGGAGTCAGAAATTGTGGCGGGCTACCTGACCGAGTACTCCGGCATGAAGTGGGGCCTCTTCTACGGCATGGACATCGGCTACGCCCTGGGGGCAGCCGCCTTCGGCGTGACCGTGTTCTTCGGCGGCTGGACGCTCTTCGGCCTCGAGGAGTGGGTGCCCGCGTGGATGATTTTCGTCGTGAAAGTCTGGGCGTTCTACTTCCTCTTCATCTGGACGCGCGGCACCTTGCCCCGCCTCCGCATCGACCAGCTCATGTCGTTCGCGTGGAAGTACATGCTGCCACTCGCGCTGTTCAACCTGCTCATCATCTGCACCGAGCGCATCCTCTGGACCGACGCGTTCGACGGCGATAAGCCCTTTATCTACCTCTTCGCCATTGCCAACATCATCTTCGCTGGCCTGCTCATCCTCGGCTGGGCGCGGCTGCTCGGCTACCGCCCGGAACGCACCCAGACGCGTCCGCGCATGGTGCAAGAAGCCGGCGGCTACGTGCCCGTGGCGCCCGCACGCGGGGAGGGTCGCTAGATGGAAGGTGTTGGGGTCACCATCGCGTTCTGGGTCCTTGCCGCGCTCACCCTCATCGCCGCTGGCGGTGTCATGGTGAGCCGGAACCTCCTTCACGCAGTCCTGTTCCTGATTGTGACGTTCATCGGCATCGCCGGGTTCTTCGTGCTCCTCTCAGCGGCCTTCCTGGCGATGGCCCAGATCATCATCTACGTCGGTGCCATCGCGGTGCTCATCCTGTTCGCCATCCTCCTCACGCCGCGGGCCGGCCGCGGGAATAGCGAAACCAAATTCGCGCTCCCGGCCACGCTGCTCGCGATCTCGCTCGCGGCCGTGTTCCTCTTTGTCATCCACGACACGGACTGGGAGGTTGTGCAGGAGGACCCGAGTCTGGCCGCCAACCAGCTCGGCGAGGCCCTCGTCGGCACCTGGGTTGTCCCGTTCGAAATCGCTTCGGTGTTGCTGACCGCCGCCCTCGTGGGCGCAATCATGCTGGTACGCACGCCTGAGGAAGAAGCGGAGGACGCGCTCGCATGAGTGTCGACATCGAACACTTTCTGACGGTTGGGGCGCTCCTCTTTGCCGTGGGGCTCATGGTCGCGCTCAGCAAGCGCAACGCCATCGGCGTGCTCATGGGCGTCGAACTCATGCTCAACGCCGTGAACCTCACGCTCATCTCCTTCTCTCGCTTTAGCGTGAGCGAACGGCCTATTACCGGACACACGTTTGTCGTGTTCGTTCTCACGGTCGCCGCGGCCGAAGCCGCGGTTGCCCTTGCGCTTGCGGTGTCGGTGTACCGGAACCGGGACACCATCGACGTCGACCAAATCAACTTGTTGAAGTCGTAGCCATGTGGGTCGAATTCATGACGGTGCGAAACGCCTATGCGGCGGAGACCTGGCGCGAATTGTTCGCTGCTGAGGCCCTCTCTATCCGCGTCATCCCGCCGGTCGGCCGGGGCGAAAAGGTGTCTATGCACGAACCACGCACACTCTACGTGCCGACCGGCAAAGCCCATGTAGCGCGCGAAATCCTGAGGAAGATCTAGCCGATGCCATTCCTCGCCGCCCAGTCGACTGCCGGGACGCCCACCATCGATGAGTGGGTGCTCTGGGCCATCATCGCCGCGCCACTGGTGACGTGGGGCCTCCTCGTGATCTACGCACGGAAGCTCCCGCAGGTCGCCGGCTGGCTCGCCGCGCTGGGCGTCGGCGTTGCCATGGCCCTCAGCTACTGGACCCTGTTCAACGTGATCGACGCCGATGGCGGCATCGCGCAATACACCCACGAGTGGTACCGCGCGGGCGACCTCGTCGTGAACCTGGGCGTGCGCGTCGACGGGCTCACTGCCGTGATGCTGGTGGTCGTCACGACGGTGGCCTTCCTGGTGCAGATCTACTCCATCGGGTACATGGCCGGCGACCCCGGCTTTGGGCGGTACTTCGCCCACATGTGCCTGTTCACGATGTCGATGCTCGGGCTCGTCCTCGCCGACAACCTCTTCATGATCTTCATCTTCTGGGAGCTCGTGGGCCTCTGTTCCTACCTGCTCATCGGCTTCTGGTTCCACAAGCCGAGCGCTGCCGCGGCGGCCAAGAAGGCGTTCATCATGACCCGCATCGGCGACCTCGGCCTGCTCGCCGCCATGCTGCTTATCTGGACCCGCACCGGCACCTTCGACGTCGCCGAGATCCAGGCCATCGCCCTCGCGGGCGACATCCCCGATTGGGTGATCACCTGGTTCGCGCTCGGCGTCTTCGCCGGGGCAGTCGGCAAGTCCGCGCAGTTCCCGCTGAACACCTGGCTCCCCGACGCCATGGAGGGCCCGACACCCGTCTCGGCCCTCATCCATGCCGCCACCATGGTCGCCGCCGGTGTCTATCTTGTGGCGCGCTTCTTCCCCGTGTTCGAAGTGAGCGGCGACGCCGCGAGCACCGTTGCCTGGATT
>Ga0265293_10011810_pt1 | contig 11753 bp, 11 predicted proteins | sample Munlanlewell138R_FD_192505 | JGI IMG/M metagenome (GOLD analysis project Ga0265293, IMG submission 192505) | Leachate microbial communities from a municipal landfill in Southern Ontario, Canada - Leachate well 138R | ecosystem: Engineered > Solid waste > Landfill > Unclassified | place: Canada... | reverse complement strand
CTGTCAGCAGCTATGTAGCCTATCAGAGTTTCATAAGGCATGCCTATGCTTAATGGGGGACTATCTCGGAGATTGTCAAGCCGGACAAAATAACTCTTAGAATTTGGTTGACACGGTACTTGAGTATAAGTGCACAATGTCATTACAAAAAGTGCGATAACTGCAAGGATAAATAAATTTTTCATAGTATTTCCTCAAATTAATTACTTTTTCCTAAACCTTTCCTTTTTCGTTACAAATAAGTGACAGAAAAATTTAAAAAAAAAACAAATAATTAATATTTTGATTATAATCATATTCGAGAATTAAGTACAAGAAGACGCATATATTGCCCTAAATCAGGCAAATTATTATAAGAATAAAAATATTCAGAGAAAATTTATTAAATTGCATTTTTATTGATTGAATTTTAAAAAGATTATTTTAGGATAAATCATGATAGTAAATGAATTATTAAATCCGAAAAGTATAGTAATTGTCGGCGGTTCAAACGACATAGAAAAACCGGGAGGAAAAATCCTTAAGAATATAATTGACGGCGGTTTCAAAGGGCGTTTGTCGGTAGTCAATCCAAAGGAAACATTAGTTCAAGGTGTAAAATGCTTCTCGTCAGTGAAAGAAATAGACAATTCTGAGCTTGCAATCATTTCCATACCGGCAAAATTTACTCTTGAAACAGTAAAAATATTAGCCTATGAAAAAGGTACAAAAGCATTTATTATACTCTCGGCAGGTTTCAGTGAGTTCGGCGAAGGTGGAAAATCACTCGAGCAGGAGCTTGTAAAAGTAGTGGAAAGCGTTGGCGGGTCTTTAATCGGACCGAATTGTATCGGAGTTCTTACCCACGCATACAATGGAGTGTTTGCAGGTCTTACACCCCGTCTCAGCAGTAAGGGATGCGATTTGGTTTCGGGCTCCGGAGCTACAATTTGTTTCATACTTGAAATGGCAATTCCACGAGGACTTATGTTTAACAGTATTTTCTCCGTTGGAAACAGTGCTCAAATCGGAGTTGAAGAAGTACTTGAATACTGGGATAAAACATTTGATGAAATGACATCTTCAAAAGTGAAGTTATTTTATATCGAACAAATTCACAAACCTGAAAAATTATTAAAACATTGCCGGTCCTTGATTAAAAAAGGTTGTAGAATTGCTGCTATTAAAGCCGGTACAACAGAAGCAGGCTCACGAGCTGTGTCATCACATACAGGAGCATTGGCAGGCTCTGATACTGCTGTGGAAGCCCTGTTCAGAAAAGCCGGTATTGTCAGATGCTATTCGAGGCAGGAGCTGGTTTATGTAGGTGGCGTCTTATTACATAAGCAATTGACCGGTAAAAATATTGCTGTTATTACTCATGCAGGTGGCTCTGGTGTAATGCTGACGGATACTTTGGCAAAAGGTGGAATGAATATACCAAAAATTGAAGGAGCTGCAGCAGATGAGCTATTATCACAACTGTATCACGGCTCATCAGTAACAAATCCGATTGATTTTCTCGCTACAGGAAATGCTGATCAGTTAGGAACCATCCTTGAATACGTTGACCGTGAGTTTCATAATATTGATGCTTCAGTGGTGATATTTGGTACGACCGGTATGTTCGATGTAACAGGAGTTTATGATGTCTTGCATGAGAAAATGAAATGGTGTAAAAAGCCTATTTATCCATGTCTGCCTTCAGTCATTCAAGCAGAGAAAGCTGTCAAACACTTTTTATCCCTCGGCAGAATAGACTTTACTGACGAAGTCGCATTAGGTTCAGCATTATCAAAAGTATATAATACAGCACCGCCGGCTGAGGTGTTTGAGTTACCTGATATTGACAGAAAGAAAATCAGAGAAGTAATTGATAATTCCGAAAACGGGTATTTATCGCCGGACAAGATTCAGATATTGCTTGATGCTGTAGGTATTCCGAGAGTCAAGGAAGTGATTGCAAAAACCAAATCCGAAGCATTGGAAAAAGCCGAACAACTCGGATATCCGCTTGTGATGAAGGTCGTAGGTCCGATTCATAAAACCGATGTTGGAGGCGTCGTATTAAATGTGCGTCATCCGGACATTGTCGCTGCTGAATTTGATAGGATGATGAGTATTAAAGATGCAAATGCTGTGATGCTTCAGCAGATGCTATCAGGTACGGAACTCTTCGTAGGTGCAAAATCGGAAGAGGAATTCGGACATATTGTTCTCTTGGGCTTAGGCGGTATATTTATAGAAGTATTGAAGGATATTTCTTCGGCTCTTGCTCCCGTCAGTAAAAAAGAAGCATTGAAGATGATGTCTGAATTGAAATCATATAAGTTATTGGATGGAGTAAGGAAGCGTGAGGGTGTAAATAAAGAAATATTTGCCGAAATACTCGAGAAGCTCTCTGCTCTGTTAGATGCCGCACCTGAAATAATGGAGATGGATCTAAATCCATTATTAGGTAAAACAGACTCGATTACAACAGTTGACGGAAGAATCAGAATTGAAAAATATGTTCAACACAAACATATACATATTTAGCAACGAGATATTCAATAAATTGAAAAAGGCATCAAAGATTATTCTTCGATGCCTTTTTGTTTAAGATAAAAAGTTAAATTATTGTCCAATGAAGGATTTATAAGCTTCGCTATCCATTAAGCTGTCGAGTTCGGTCGGGTTACTCATTTCAATTTTTACAATCCAACCGACACCATAAGGGTCTTTGTTTACAGTTTCAGGTGCATCATTCAAATCAGAATTGACACCTACAATTTTGCCGGATACAGGAGCTAATAAATCAGCAACTGTTTTCACAGCTTCAATTGTACCGAAAGTATCACCTTTGGATACTTCAGCTTCCGAATCCGGAATATCAACATAAACAATATCACCTAATTCACTCTGTGCGTGATCGGTTACACCTACTTCAGCTATGTTTCCGTTTACTCTGACCCATTCGTGGTCATCGGTGTACTTTAATTCACCCGGGAATATCATTTTCACTCCTAAAAAAGAAATTTTAAAAAATGCAAACTACCAAACTGTAAAATTAACAAATTTACATTGATTTCCAATCATTTCTTTCTAAATATTTTGTATCAATATTACCGGCGATGAAGTCTTCATTGAGCATCATTTTTTTATGAAATGGAATAGTAGTCTTTATTCCTTCTACAATAAATTCATCAAGTGCCCTGTACATCTTAGCGATTGCTTCTTTACGATTAGCTCCTCTCGTAATAAGTTTAGCTATCAATGAATCATAATTTGATGGAATTACATACCCCTGATAAGCATGAGAATCAACTCTGACGCCATGCCCACCGGGAAGATGAAATGCTTCAATCTTACCGGGTGAAGGTCTGAAATTATGTTCCGGATCTTCCGCATTGATTCTGCACTCTATTGAATGGAACTTGGGCTCAGAAGGAGTAACAGATAATTTTTCTCCGGCAGCCACAAGAATTTGTTCTTTAATTAAATCAATACCCAATGACTCTTCAGTAACAGGATGCTCAACTTGAATTCGAGTATTCATTTCCATAAAATAGAAGTTCAAATCGTTATCAACTAAGTATTCGATAGTACCGGGTCCGTAATAGTTTACTGCTTTGGCTCCAAGTACTGATACTTCACCCATCTTATTTCTGAGTGCGGGGTCCACAATAGGTGATGGTGCTTCCTCAATCAATTTCTGATGTCTTCTTTGGGTAGAACACTCTCTTTCATTCAGATGAATTACATTGCCATGCTTATCGCCGAATACTTGAAATTCGATATGGCGAGAACCTTGTACAAGCTTTTCAATATACAAATCTGGATTACTGAAAAAAGCGTCGGCTTCGTTTTGTGCAAGATTGAAAGCATTCTTGAGTTCCGATTCTGAGGAAACCATCCTCATACCCTTACCACCGCCTCCGGCAACTGCTTTAAGCATGACCGGATAGCCGATATCTGCACATATTTTGACTGCTTCATTTAAGTCTTTTACAACACCGATACTTCCCGGGACAACCGGAACACCTGCTTTCCTCATGGTTTCCTTAGCAACAGATTTATTACCCATTTTCCTTATGGATTCCGAAGAAGGACCGATGAATGTAATTTCGTGATCTGAGCAAATATCTACGAATTTATCATTTTCAGCCATGAAGCCGTATCCGGGATGAATAGCATCTGCATTAGTTATCATTGCAGCAGATATAACTGACGGAACTTTCAGATAACTTTCACGGCTTGGTGCAGAACCAATACAAACAGCTTCATCTGCAAATCTGACATGCAATGATTCTCTATCTGCCTCAGAATAAACCGCTACTGTAGAAATGCCTAACTCTTTGCACGCTCTGATGACGCGTAATGCTATTTCACTTCTGTTGGCTATAAGAATTTTTTTTAACATAATAGTATTAGTCGGGTCGTACAACAAAAATAGGTTGGTTAAATTCAACAGGTTTAGCATTTTCCAGAAGTATTTGCTCTATTATACCTGAGACATCACTTTCAATTTCGTTCATCAGTTTCATTGCTTCGATTATACATAATGTATCGCCGGGCTTAACCCTTGAGCCGACTTCCACAAAAGGACCGGCATCAGGTGATGGTGAACGGTAGAAGGTACCAACTATAGGAGATTTGATTGTATGGAGCTTATCGGAAGACTCTGTATTTGATGGCTCAGGACTTATATTTTCCTGTATGCTGACTGTTGCCGGCACAGACGCTGGAGATGCTTGTATGGTCTGTACCTGAGGCATGTTTACCGGTAATTGCTGTTGCACTATTGGAGTTTCATAAGCAAGTGATATTCTTACTCCTTCCTCTTCAATTTCAAGGTGCGTAGCCTTACTGTCATCAAATATTTTAACAAGTCTTCGTAAATAGTTTAAATCCATATATCACCGAGAATTTAATATTTGAAATATATATTATTGATTTGACGAAAGGTATTTATTAATATTTAATTATTCCTTAACCCTTTCGATATAAGTTGCCGATTTAGTATCGAGTCGGACAATATCACCTTCACAGATAAATAAGGGTACTTGTATTACAGCTCCCGTTTCAAGTGTTGCAGGTTTCAAAACATTGGTTGCTGTATCACCTTTCAGACCGGGTTCGGTTGAAATTACCCTCAGATTGACGTGCTGAGGTACATCTACAGACAATACAATGTCGTTATTAAAGGCTATTATTACATTTTCGTTATCTTTTAAAAATCTGATTTCTTCGCCGATTGCGTGGATTGGTACATATATCTGCTCATAATCTTCGAGGCTCATGAATACAAGATGCTCACCTTCACTGTAAAGATACTGATAATTTCTTCTCGAAACAGAAACCATCTCGACATTTTCACCGGACCTGAATCTGTTCTCAATTATTTTTCCGGTTTTAATATTCCTCATCTTCGTCTGATAATACGCTCCGCCTCTGCCGGTCTGCACATGTTGGAAATCAACTATGGAATAGATTTCGTTGTTGTGTTTTATCATTGCGTTGACTCTGAAATCGGATGTGGTTGCCATATATTTATACGGAAGTGGAACATTATTATGTTGAGGTGACGAGAGGAGTCGAACCTCCGTACACGGTTTTGCAGACCGCTGCCTAACCACTCGGCCACGTCACCAAAGAATTACAAAAATAAGCTTATTTTCTCAAACCACCAAATTATATTTAAAAAGTCCGGATTATTCCAGACTTTTTATTTCGGTTTATCTTGAATCTTTGTTTAATTATCACTCTTGTGTAAATTTTTTAGCAGAGCATCTGGTGATAATTTTTTGCTCATTTTTTCAACTGTTCTGCCGCACACACAGCCGCTCAAGTCCTCAGGTTTTTCATCGGGTTTAAGATAAATTTCCTTTGTATCGCCACAAGTAGTACATGTATGAGTAAATGTTTGCATTTCTTACCTCTTTGAATATATAATACTAAAGATTATTTTAGATTAAACTAATTTCGATTATATCAACGAAATTCATATCAAATTATTGATTTTTCTTTTATATTCCGTTTTTTTTTCCTTTTTTTATATTATTGTTCAATACAAATTTCAAAATAATGATGCTTAATTCCGACATAAAATATTTGTTCGATGATATAGATGATTTCTTTACAAATGCTTCAAATTTTGCTTCTTACATATTTTACAACTACGACAACTTGAATTGGGTAGGATTTTACATGCGCAGTGGAGAGGAATTGTTGCTCGGACCGTTTCAGGGCAAGCCTGCTTGCATCAGGATACCATTAGGTAGAGGTGTTTGCGGCAGCTCAGCTCGCGACAAACAAGCAATTATTGTCAAGGACGTTCATGAATTCGATGGACATATAGCATGTGATTCGGCTTCAAATTCTGAACTTGTTATACCTATCATCAAAGGCGGTGAACTCATTGGCGTCTTGGATATTGACAGTCCACTAAAAAACAGATTCAATGAAAATGACTTAGATGAGTTCGACAATCTTTTGAAAATTCTGATTGAGAAATCGAATGTGGAGAAAGTATTTAAATATTATAACTCTTGAGATATCGGCACTTATAATTATATTTCAAACACAGGCATATCCGGAACTTGTGGTAAATGAAATCATGGCAGTGCCGATTGAAGGTGAACCGGAGTGGATTGAGCTGTACAACCCTTCTTCGGAAGCATATATCTGCGACGAATGCACAATTTCCGATTTAGCAGTAACCAAGGTTTTACCATATTTTGAGCTTCCTCCCTATTCATATTTAGTATTAGTAAAAGATACTACTCTGCTCAAACCATACTATGTGTTCTCCGGTGACGAAATATTTATTCAATCAATTATTCCGGCTCTCAACAATACTTACGACGCTTTAGTATTAAGGAACAATGACCAAGAGATATTTGACTCTGTATATTACGATATGAAATGGGGTGAAAAAGGTAAGTCTCTCGAAAGAATTGACCCTGTTTCTCCTGCACTCAACAGCGATAATTGGGCTGTATCCTCAAGTTCCGAAAATGCCAGCCCGGGAAGATTCAACAGCCAATCCATTATTGACTATGATATTGCACTTTCAGAAGTTAAATTAAACGAAAATTACTCCTCAGTACTCTTAATTATAAGAGATGAAGGAAAATATAAAATTAACAGTTTTGATTTATCTGTCTATGCTGATGTTGATTACACTTCAAATGAAGAGATGTATCAACTAATTTATTCAGATGATAACATCTCTTTGGAAGAACGTGATATTACTGTCGAAATTCCAATTAGCAGTTTCAGAGAAAAAATATCAAAGAACGGCAATCTGACTATACGAGCGAATATTTATTCGATGAACGACAGGAGAAACCGAAATGATACTATAAGATTCAGCTTCTATATAAGAATCGAAGAACCGGTCATCAGAATAAATGAGATTATGTATGATGTATCGAGTGATTATGCAGAATTCCTCGAGATATGGAACGGTAGTGGTGATACCTTGCTCATGGATAATTTTATTATTTATGATGCAGCAGGCTCGGTAAGCAAAAGTAATATAATAATACAATCGAACAAATTTGTTATAGCACCCGATGATTATGGAGTGATTTGTTGGGACAGTGCCTTTTTCAATAATTATCCCGAGCTGACCGGATTAAATAATATATATTACACAAAATCCTCATTTAATTTAAACATGAGTGGGGATTTGATAGTACTATGTGACGCTTCCGGTAAAATTTACGATTCACTTACATACTCCGATAAATGGCATCACAATTCGATCAACGTTACTCGCAACAGAAGTCTTGAAAAGATTTCACCGAGCCTCGAAAGTCATTTACAAGATAATTGGGCTACATGTACCGACATTAGAGGAGCTACTCCTCTCAAAAAGAACAGTATGAACATTGATATACTTGATGAAGGTGGAATAAGTGCCGAACCGAACCCTTTTGCCCCGAATTCTGTATCAGAAGATGCTATCACGGTAATTACTTACTCCCTACCCTACCTCCGGTCCGGACTAAATGCATCTATTTACGATATTAATGGATTCAAGGTGCGACAAATTTCGAATAACCGACTCACCGGAAGTATCGGTACACTATTATGGGATGGTCGGAATGATGAAGGATACATCGTTCAGACAGGACAATATATATTAATCATTGATGCTACCGATATTGATACAGGGAAAGTCTGCTCGATGAAAATGCTGTTGGTTGTTGCGAGCTGATAATTTTTTATTTATTTGATGTTATAATTTACGCTTATAAAAGGCTTTAAATGTGTGTAAGGGCTTCTTCGCATATCGGTGAATACCAAATTATAATCGAATCCCAATATAGAATAAAATCCATTTCCTAAATTAAATGAAAATCCTCCGCCTAACATAAGGTTGTCAAGTATAACCGAAGTACCCTCTCCGTCTAATATTCCAAATTGCAAAAGTGACATATTACTACGACTATAATACACCATACGTACAAATAAGTCAAACTTGTCATTAAGGTGTAAAGTATTAAAAGTTACTGCTGTAAATATATCAGGCAAATAGTTAACGTTACCGAATGAACTGTCATAAACTCTTGCCTCTCCATTCGGGAAATTCCAGTTTGTCAAATATGAATACCTGAGTTCAGCATCGTTTGCTTTGTAAGCAGCGCCTACATCAAATCTTAAAGCACAGTTACTGTACTTTTTTATAAATCCAAAACCCAACATAATACCGGGTAGAAATTTATCGTCACTTTTCGCAAACTCTAATCCTGTAAATATTGCAATTTTGTTATCAATAATATAGTCTAAATGTGCATCAATAATGTTATTTCGAATAGTCAGTTCTCCTTTTTCAATTTTGTATTCATTATTAATGTTGATTTTTTTATCATCATTAATTGAGAGAGAAGAAGACAATTCCAAACGAGTTGAATCACCATTTTTGACAATATGGACAGGAATATTTGGAGAGGCTGCTCTAATATTGGCATCATGAATTATTAAATTTTCGACTGTGCATGACATCATAAAGATTGACAGAAATAATAATATTGCAATCATTGATACAATCTTACCACAATACATCCTTTTATTTTGTAAAACCCGACTTATCAGATATTTATAATTATTTATCAAATAGCTGTTCCAAATAAATCGTACTCTTCAGCTCGTGAAATCATGACTTTAACAATTTCGCCATTTTGATGTTTGTTGACTGAATTAAAAAATACTAAGTTATCAACATCAGGAGCATCTTGTTCTGTTCTACCGTAGTAACCGTTATCATTTGTACCATCCACCATGACTTTGAAGGTCTTTCCAACTTTTTCTTTATTCTTTTTTAAAGATATTTTCTGTTGCAGTAACATCAGCTCGCCCCTTCTATCTTCTTTTACTTCCTCCGGTATCGGATCGCCCAGAGGATAGGCAGTAGTACCTTCCTCATGAGAATAGGTAAATACTCCAACCCTGTCAAGTTGCTGTCTTCCGATAAAATCCAGAAGCATTTTGAAATCGGCATCAGTTTCATTTGGGTATCCGACAATAAACGTTGACCTTAAAGTAACATTTGGAATCTTTTCACGAATAGTATCAAGGAGAGATTCAATTTTTCGCAATTTTATTCCGCGTTTCATGGATTTTAGTACATTATCGGATGCATGTTGCAAAGGCATATCAATATAATTACAAAGTTTAGGATTATCGGCAATTACATCCAAAATATCAAGAGGGAATTGACGAGGATAAGCATACATCAATCTAATCCATTCAAATTTATCAATCTTGGCTAATCTGCTGAGCAGGGAGGCTAAATTCTGTCTCTTTGTTTCATCTTTACCATAATAAGTACTGTCTTGAGCAATCAGGACAAGTTCCTTCGTTCCTCGTTCGGCTAATCCGACAGCTTCCTTAACGAGCTTATCTTCCGGCTCACTGATATGTTTACCACGCATAAGCGGGATGGCACAGAATGAACATTTCTGATTGCAGCCTTCGGATATCTTCAAATATGCATAGTGTTTAGGTGTGAATAACATTCGTTCACCTGTTAATGTATATTTCTTGTCATCCGATAGGATTTTCAAAATCTTCTTATCAGAATTTATTCCCAAGAAAAAATCAACATTCGGAATTTGTGAACTAAGTTCCTTATTGTATCTCTCGGACAAACATCCTGTAACTATCAGTTTCTTCAATTTCCCTTTTCTTCTCTGTTCCGCTGCTTCGAGTATTACCTGAATATTCTCCTCTTTGGCTGATTTAATAAAACCACAAGTGTTGATTACCATGGCATCTGCATGATTAGCATCGGTAAATTCAAATCCGTTGGATGCCAGTAAACCACTAAATCTTTCCGAATCTACAAGATTCTTAGCACAACCGAGGGTAATAACCGATATTTTATTTATATTGGTTTCTGTTGATTTTTTCATTATTAATAGACATATAATTTAATAATCAAGTTAGAACGATAATTGGAATACAATATTTCACACTAATTTCAAAATCCCGATAACTAAGAAATGTATTCGGTTTAATTGACATATTAGACTTTGTATTAAGGAAATAGCTACGAAAATGTTTAGAATTTAAGTCCGGTAGTAAAAAGCAAAAATTTTCTTGTGTTATCAAGATTTCTGTTGAACACCAACTCATCTTTTCCGGTTTCATTATATCTGAATTCTGCACGAATATAAGCATTGTCAACAGGTATAAATTCTAAACTGGCGGACAAGCCTTGCATGTTCATACCATATCCCTGCCATTCATCAGGAGAACTCCATAATCTTCCATCAATGAGATAACCTGTACGAAAACCGCTTTCATCGTTAAAAAATTCATACCTTGCGGCAACACTGAAATTTTCAAATAAATAATACTTGGCACCAAGAAACCCGGAAGTCATGATTTCGACTCTGTCGTCATCACCAAATACACCTTTCTGCCGTGCTAAATCGAACTGACCGAGAATATGAACCGATTCGGTAATACGGTAATCGAGTACAAAATTATTATATAACATCCACTCTTCATGAACTTCATAAAGCTCGGTATCGTCACCGTAAAGATTAGAGTATGTCAAGCTCAAGTCTTCGATAGGCTTCCAATTGACTTGGACGCCTAAGTGTGATTTTTCATTCTTACCGAAACGCAGGGTATAAGGATTGCCGAAATATCCTTTGAAAGCTAACTTATCATTCATTTTGTAGCTAAATATAAAGCCGAGGAAGTTTTCGGGCTGATAATATCCTCCAATAGAAACGGAGGAAATCATATTATTAATCGGCTTACCTGATTCACACCCAACCGGGTCCGGAATGTATCCTATGTCAATCCACAAGCCTTCTGTTAAGTGATAGCCGAAGTTCGCTTTTCCGATATATCTCACAAATTCATTGTCAGGATAAGCCATTAAGTGTGGATTATCTCCAAACATGACTTCGAATCCGCCTCGAACCTTATTATCATCATAGCTCAGGGCAATTGATGCGACATTCAATCGAAACTGATCCATATATTTTGAGTTTCCTGCAAATGCTGCAATATTGAGAGTATCATCATTTTTATTGAATGATTTGAGATAATAATTCTCTAAAAACACCTGCAATTTAAAATTCTCCCCGAATTTGGGTGATGAATTTTGTGACAAAGAGAAATTGACATTCACAAACAAAACTATCACTGTGAGAAGTATTATATATTTCATACTCGAATCCTTGACAAATTTTAAAATACAAAACTACTAATTTAACCCTAAGTAAAAAAAATAATTTTTATTAATATAAAGCAAATATATACTCTTG
>Ga0265293_10011809_pt1 | contig 11753 bp, 11 predicted proteins | sample Munlanlewell138R_FD_192505 | JGI IMG/M metagenome (GOLD analysis project Ga0265293, IMG submission 192505) | Leachate microbial communities from a municipal landfill in Southern Ontario, Canada - Leachate well 138R | ecosystem: Engineered > Solid waste > Landfill > Unclassified | place: Canada... | reverse complement strand
CGCAGTGTCGCGATCAGTGAGTTTTTGCTGGCACAACCGGTAAAAGCCATTGTGGTTGCTTGCAATACTGCCACTGCTGCAGCGGTGGGTGAATTACGCCAACGTTGGCCAGATGTGTTGTTTGTCGGAATGGAGCCTGCGGTAAAGCCTGCAGTGCTAGCCTCGCAGTCAGGAAAAATTGGCGTGTTAGCCACCACTGGCACCTTACGCAGTGCACGGTTTGCTGCCTTGTTGGAGCGCTTTGCTAGCGATGTTGAAGTGATAACGCAGCCGTGTCCGGGTCTGGTTGAGTTGATTGAAGCCGGTGAGCTCGATAGTGCAGTCACTCAGGCTTTATTAAGCAGCTATGTTGAGCCGCTGTTAGAAGCCGGTTGCGATACGCTGATTCTCGGTTGTACGCATTATCCATTGCTTAAGCCCTTATTGCAGCGCATGGTGCCTGAGTATGTGCAGTTAATTGATACTGGCGATGCGGTGGCGCGCCGCTTGCACAGTGAGTTAAGTAAACACAATTTATTAGCCGATGTGCAACAACCCACTGAGCGCTTTTTTTGCAGTGGTAATGTGCTTAAAACAGAGCAAACCTTGGCTTTGCTGTGGTCGACACCAGAGCCGGTTATGGCTTTAGGTTTCTAGATAATAAAAATGATTAAAAGAGGGTGGAGATGAATATGCGATTATTTCTAAGTAGTGGTTTGGTTGCGCTGATACTTGGATTGGGCGCGCAGCAAGTGGCAGCGGTAGAGCTTACCGCTGCTGTAGGTCGTACTGAAAAATCAACTTCAACGTTGCGTATTGGTTTGCAGCAGGCCTTTCAGTCGCGCTGGTTTCAAAGTGATGTCGGTGCGTTAAGCGGATACTGGGATGCTGGTTATACCTACTGGGAAGGCGATAAGGAATCTAATAACCATAGCCTGTCCGTCAGCCCTGTTTTTGTATATGAATTTAATGGCGAGCGAGTTAAACCCTATGTTGAAGCGGGCATCGGGGTGGCTGCCTTTAGGCATACTCGCATCGAAAATCGCAAATTAGGTACTTCACTGCAGTTTGAAGATCGCTTAGGTGTGGGCTTACGTATGCGCAATCAAACGCTAGGGTTGCGTGCTGTACATTATTCTAATGCCGGTATTAAAAAACCAAATGACGGTATTGAAATGTACTCAGTGCATTACAGTTTAGCCCTGTAGTCCGTGGGTTATGCCGTGTTAGCTATCACACAACTTGCTGAGCAGTTAGGCCAGCAGTTATTAAAGAAAAATGCTTTTGTCAGCACGGCTGAATCCTGCACCGGCGGCGGGATAGCTGAGGCTATAACGCGTGTGGCAGGCAGCTCTGCTTGGTTTGAAGTCGGCTTTGTCACCTATTCTAATCGTCAAAAAATACGTGTATTGCAGGTTGCTGAGGCTGATTTGCAACGTGATGGCGCGGTTAGTCAGTCGGTTGTAGAAGCGATGGTACGAGGTGCTCAGCGCTTGTCTGGTGCGCAATACGCTGTAGCTGTCAGCGGTGTGGCTGGGCCGGGAGGCGGTAGCCTAGAAAAGCCAGTGGGCACGGTATGGTTGGCTTGGGCGCATGGTGCACAAGTGCAATCTGCTTGTTGGCACTTCGCTGGTGATCGTCAGGCCGTCCGTCAGCAAACTGTGCAGGCTGCTTTGGCTGGTCTATTGTGTGTAATGGAAGGGCGTGCGGCAAATGTCTGGCAGCAATGCTTAAAGAAACATTTGCCTAATCAATAGAGACTGTGGATAATGCTGGTTAACTATCCAGTATTTAGGGCGCAGCCCAATTGTTATTTGAGGAATTATGATGGACGAGAATAAGAAAAAAGCGCTTGCGGCTGCGCTTGGTCAAATTGAACGTCAGTTCGGTAAAGGTGCTGTCATGCGTATGGGGGACCATGAGCGTGTGGCAATTCCAGCGATCTCTACCGGTTCGTTGGGTTTGGATATTGCGTTAGGCATAGGCGGTCTGCCTAAGGGGCGTATTGTTGAAATTTATGGCCCTGAGTCATCCGGTAAAACCACGCTGACACTGTCAGTGATTGCTGAAGCACAAAAAGTCGGTGCGACCTGTGCCTTTATTGATGCTGAGCATGCATTAGATCCAGAGTATGCCAGTAAACTCGGCGTCAATGTTGATGATTTGTATGTCTCGCAGCCTGATACCGGTGAGCAAGCGCTGGAAATTGCCGATATGTTAGTGCGTTCCAATGCCATGGATGTGATTGTGATCGACTCCGTGGCGGCCTTGGTACCTAAGGCTGAAATTGAAGGCGATATGGGTGATACCCACGTTGGTTTGCAGGCGCGCTTAATGAGCCAAGCACTGCGTAAAATTACCGGTAATATTAAAAATGCCAACTGTTTAGTTATTTTTATTAACCAAATCCGTATGAAAATTGGTGTGATGTTCGGTAGCCCTGAAACCACTACTGGTGGTAATGCGCTGAAATTCTATTCATCAGTGCGTTTGGATATTCGCCGTATTGGTGCAGTAAAAGAAGGTGATGAAATCACCGGTAACGAAACACGGGTGAAAGTGGTCAAGAACAAAGTTGCTGCGCCGTTCCGTCAAGCTGAGTTCCAGATTCTGTACGGTAAAGGAATTTATCGTAACGGTGAAATCATTGATTTGGGCGTGCAGCAGGGGCTGATCGAAAAAGCAGGCGCTTGGTACAGTCATAAAGGCGTACGCATGGGGCAGGGTAAAGCTAACTCTGCGCGTTACTTAGAAGAAAATCCAGAGATATGCCAAGCGATTGAGCAGCAGATTCGTGATCAACTGTTGGCACCTACGCCCAGTAATACTAAACAACCCGCTGTTGTTGCTGAGGACGCTGCAGAGTAACGCAGCGTATTGATGTCACTGAATAAAAACGGCATGGTGCAACGCATTCATGCCGTTTTTTTGTGAGGCAAAGATGTTAGATACCCCAGTTTCTATTCGCCGTGCCGCGATGAATTTATTAGCGCGGCGTGAGCATGGTCATATTGAGCTGGCACGTAAGCTGCGCCAGCGTGGCGCTGATGCGGAAATGATCGAAGTTGAATTGCAGCGTTTAACAGAAGATGGTTTGTTATCAGAACAGCGCTATGTAGAAAGCTATATCCGGAGTCGCGCCCATGCTGGGCGTGGGCCAATGCGCATACGCGAAGAGCTAGCGCAGCGCGGCTTAACGCGCGAATTGGTGGAGAGTGCTTTGGCTGAGGCCGAGATTGATTGGCAGGTACAGTTGCAGGACTTATGGCAACGCCGCTTTTCTGGACAGATTACGGATTTAAAAGACCAAGCTAAACAAAGTCGGTTTTTGGCACAGCGCGGTTATGCTGTGGATGACATTCGCCGTCTGCTTGATGGGCAAAGGTTTCAAGGTTTAGAGGATAATGAACTGCTTTAGCTGGCAGTGCATTTATCTCGCCTGCTTGATAAGTGCAGAACGCTGTTACAGCCTAGGCGTGGATGAAAGTGGGGAGTGGGCTGTGCAGGTATATTAGTTGGGGCAGTAGCCGCTTAGTCATGCTGATGCATCGGACTAAGCGGCTATAGGGTGCTAAGCGCGCAATTGGTTGCTGATAACCTCTAACGCTTGCTCAATGGCAATATGCTGGCTCTCAGTATCACGACGGCCTTTGTACTCTAAAGTACCTTCTTTTAGGCTGCGCTCGCTGATCACCACACGTTGCGGAATACCAATCAGCTCCATATCAGCAAACTTAACGCCTGGACTGGTTTTCTTGTCGCGGTCATCTAAAAGCACATCAAAGCCTGCGGCAGTAAGTTGCTGATAGAGCTTGTCTGTGGCTTCTTTAACTTCAGGCTTATCGTATTTCATTGGTACAATGGCGACATCAAAAGGCGCTAAGGCTGCTGGCCAAATAATGCCATTCTCATCGTGGTTTTGCTCAATCGCTGCAGCGACCACGCGCGATACGCCAATACCGTAGCAACCCATGGTTAAGGTGGCTGGCTTGCCGTCTTCACCCATCACGGTGCAGTTCATTGATTCGCTATACTTGGTGCCCAGTTGGAAAATATGGCCCACTTCAATACCGCGTTTGATTTCCAGCGTGCCTTGTCCGTCTGGGCTTGGGTCGCCCGCCACCACATTGCGTAGATCTGCAACCTCAGGTAGCGCTAAGTCACGCTCCCAGTTTAAGCCAAACCAGTGTTTGTCGTCTTGGTTGGCACCGGCGGCAAAATCACTGATTAGGGCAACAGAGCGGTCAATGATGCATGGGATAGCTAAATCTTTAGGGCCTAAGGAACCAGGATAAGCGCCGCAAGCGTCAAATATTTCTGCATCACCGGCAAACTCCAGCGGGCTGGCAACCAGCGGGTGATTGGCCGCTTTGATTTCATTCAGGGTGTGATCGCCGCGTACAATCAGCGCCACTAGCGTGTTTTCTGCAGCGCCGCGCACAATCAAGGTCTTAATGGTTTTTTCGACAGCAATCGAGAACTGTTCAGACAGTTGTTCAATAGTTTTGGTGTTAGGTGTATTGACTAAACGCAGTTCTTCAGTGGCTTCGGCGCGGCTACTTTCGCGTGGTAGGGCTTCGGCTTTTTCAATATTGGCAGCGTAGTTAGAGACTGTACTAAAGGCAATATCATCTTCACCAGACGCTGCCAGAACGTGAAACTCATGCGAGCCAGTACCGCCAATCGAGCCGGTATCCGCTTCTACCGGGCGGAAGTTTAAGCCTAAACGGGTGAAAATATTGGTATAGGCTTGGTGCATGCGGTCGTAGGTTTCTTGCAGTGATGCTTGGCTGGTATGGAAAGAGTAAGCATCTTTCATAATGAATTCACGACCACGCATTAAACCAAAGCGCGGACGAATTTCATCACGAAACTTGGTCTGAATCTGATAAAAATTAATTGGCAGTTGGCGGTAACTGCTCAGCTCATTACGGGCTAAATCAGTAATCACTTCTTCGTGGGTTGGGCCGACACAGAACTCGCGTTGATGGCGGTCTTTGAGGCGCAATAATTCAGGGCCGTACTCTTCCCAGCGCCCGGACTCTTGCCAGAGTTCAGCAGGCTGAATGGCTGGCATTAATACTTCTAAGGCGCCGGCAGCATTCATTTCTTCACGCACGACAGCTTCTGCTTTACGCAGCACGCGTAAACCCAGCGGCAGCCATGTGTATAAGCCTGAAGCCAAGCGGCGGATCATGCCCGCGCGCAACATCAGTTGATGGCTGATAACAACGGCGTCGGCGGGTGTTTCTTTTAATGTGGAAAGCAAATACTGACTGGTACGCATGGCTAAGATCTACACTGAAAAGATAAAAGGAGGGCGCTATTGTAGCGCATTTGTTTGCATAGCGTGTTATTGGGCGGTAAGGGTCAATTATTATGCGGGTCTGCTTATAGTGGGCTTTATCGTGCTGCTAAAACAAGAAACCCAGCCGAGGCTGGGTTTCTTGAATGACGCGAGTTACTTAATAAGCATTACAGAATGCTTAGTGGGTACTCAACAATCAGACGTACTTCGTTGTTGTCGCGAGTATCAGCTGCATCGTTAGCACGGTAAGTTGCTTGACGAACACGAACAGATAAGTCTTTCGCTACACCGTTCTGTACAACGTATTTAGCTTCAATATCACGTTCCCAGTTTTTTCCATCGTTACGCATACCGCTATCGATGTTGCTACCACGGATATAACGCGTCATAAGGCTTAGGCCCGGAACACCAAAGGTAGTCATGTCGATGTCATAACGAGCTTGGAAAGATTTTTCACCTTTCTGATGGAAACCATTGTATTGAACGTCGTTAGCTAAGTAGACAGCGCCGCCGCCATCATAGCCATAAACGTAGCCGTCATCTCGACCGCCAGTTACATTTTGATGAGCAATAGTGAACTTGTGTGCATCCAGCGTGTAAGCCGCTGCTAAGCTCCAAACGTTATTGCTGCTGCTTCTGTCGCCAGGGGTATTGTCTTTATCGTTAAACTTCGAGTTATACATATTGAAGTCGAAGTTAAGTTTCTGCGCATCAGCAATAGGTAATGTGTAATTCACATTGGTATAATGCTTCTTGATTTCTAGACGGTTACCGGCGCCTTCGTGTCCGAGATCAGCGTCTGAGTAGTAGTAAGCAGCGCTTAAGTCATCGGTGAAATTATAGCGACCACCGAATAAATCTAATGAACGTAAGGTTCCGTGCTTCACTTTATTCGTGTTTGTATAGCTCTTGCTGTCAAAGCGCGATTGGTCTTGAGCACTTAAAGCAGTGAAGTGACCGAGGTTTAGCTCAAGGTTTTCAATTTCGTTGCTGGTGACTAAAAAACCAGTTGTAGTTTCTGGCAGTAGGCGTGAGTCGTCTGTTGCTAAGACAGGTAAACTAACAAACTGATTGCCGTACTTCAGAACAGTGCTGGAAAGGCGTGCTTTAACTGCACCACCCGCTTGGCTGAAGTTGTCTTTTGCTTTGCCGTTGCTCTCTTCAGGGAACAGGTTATTACCCATACGGCCACCGCCTGAATCCAGCTTAATACCTTGCAAGCCAAAGGCATCAACACCAAAACCTACGGTGCCTTGGGTGAAGCCAGACTCGTAAATAGCTCTAAAACCAAGTCCTAGATCTTCACGGTAGCCATTACGCTGGCCTTTAGCTTTGTTCGCAGTACTTTCGTGCGTTGCACCATTACGGAAGTCACGGTTCATATAAAGAACACGTGCATGCGCATCGAGCTTACTGTCTTCAATAAAACCGTTTGACTCAGACTGCTGGCTGGCAACTGCCATTTGTGTGCTTGCCGCGGCTACTGCTAAGGCAATAACGCTCAACTTAATCATTTGCATAATTAATGCTCCTAGATTGGTTTTGATGATTGCTTTGCCTGCAAAATGTTTACGGGCAAGATGTGCTCTATTTAATGGCGCATAGTGTAGATGGTATTTCTTGATGTTGCGAGTCGCGAGTGTGACCTATTCAGCAATCATTCAGGAATGCGCGTTATTTTCAGCTGTTTATTTGATAATTGTCTATAGTGGCGCAGTGAATTAAGTGTATGAATGGATTTAAGGCAAAAAGACGAGGCTTTGGAATGTTTGAGTTAGATAAACGATTAATGAATGACACTGTCGTTCTAGGTGACTTTGCCTTGTGTCGTGTTTTGTTAATGAATGACAGTCGTTACCCATGGTTGATTTTAGTGCCGCGTACCGCTTCTATTTCTGAAGTGTTTGAGCTCACCGTCGAGCAACAGCAGCAATTGTGGCAGGAGACCAGCCAAATCGGGCAGGTTTTAAAAGCTGAGTTTCAAGCTGATAAAATCAACATCGCCACTTTAGGTAATGTTGTTAAGCAGCTGCATATGCATGTGGTGGTGCGTATGCAAACGGATGCGGCTTGGCCTGCGCCGATTTGGGGGCAAGGCGCAGCGCAACCCTATACCGCTGATGCTGTCGTGCAGATGTGTTTATGCTTGCGCACGGCCTTGGCGCAGTTTGGTTTAACCCATACAGAGGAAGGTTTATGAATGTAGATGCGCGTCTTGCCGAGCTAGAAATGCGTCAAGCATTTCAAGATGACACCATTCAGGCGCTTAATGATGTGATCGTTGAACAACAACGGCTGATAACGCGCATGCAAACGCAGCTTGAGTTATTGGCGCAGCGGCAAAATGATATGCATACTCAGTTTGATGACACGCCCAACGATCCGCCGCCACATTATTAATCTGCTGTTTAAGTCCATTAGCTGCGCAGCATCGCAAGATATTAAAGTCTTGCGATGCTGCGCTCAGTGTTAATTAAAAATAATATGGCATGTGAACGTCTTGTGATCGCTAAATACCGCGCCAAGTGGTGAGCACATCAAGCATACGATTAGCAAAAGCCCATTCATTGTCATACCAAGCTAATACTTTAACAAAGCTGCCTTGCGCGCGTGTTTGCGTGAGATCGGCGACGCAAGAAATAGGGTAACCATTAAAGTCACAGGAGACTAAAGGCTGCTCGTTGCATTCCATTACTCCTTGTGGAAACTGTGCAGCACCTGCGCTAAGGATGTCATTGATTTCTTCACGGCTGGTATTGCGCTCGGCAATAAAGCTTAAATCAACCAGTGATACGTTTTGTGTGGGTACGCGCACAGCCATACCGTCCAAGCGGCCTGCAAGTGCTGGAATAACTAAACCAATGGCTTTAGCTGCGCCGGTGCTGGTTGGGATAATCGAGCTGGCCGCGGCGCGGGCACGGTACAAGTCTTTGTGGCTTTTATCCAGCAAGTTTTGATCATTGGTATAGGCGTGCACCGTGGTCATCATGCCTTGCTGGATGCCTACGCCTTCGTGCAAAACCTTGGCCAATGGTGCTAAGCAATTGGTGGTGCAGGAGGCGTTAGAGATGATGTGCTGGTTATCCAGTAAGTGATGGTTGACGCCATACACCACGGTAAGGTCAGCATCGTCCATTGGGTGTGCCAATAGGACACGGCGTGCACCTGCTGCCAGATGGTGCTCGGCTTGCTGGCGCTGTTTCATTTTGCCAGTGCACTCAAGTACCACGTCAACACCCAATTCTCGCCATGGCAGTAAAGCTGGATCAGCTTGATTGAGCAGGCGAATCGATTGGTTGCCAATGTGCAGGTTTTCACCGTTGAGTTGTACTTCGTGGGCGAAACGGCCAAAGGTGGAATCAAAGCGCGTGAGGTGCGCTAAGGTTTTCGCATCACCTAAATCATTGATTGCAACGATTTGTACTTTATTGTGCAGTCCGCGCTCAAATAAAGTACGCAGTATATTGCGGCCGATTCGTCCGTAACCATTTATGGCAATTTTCAGCATTGTGACTCTCCTTAGTATTACTCAATAGAAGCAGGCGTTTAGTTGCGTAGCGCGCCAAAAGCAGCGCAGCCGTGCACGGTTTGTTGATTCCATTGCAGTTGGGTCTTGAGATGGTAGACCGAGCCGCTCATGCTATCGGTGCAGCGCTGTGGGGTGATCCACAGTTGTAGGTTTTGATTGTTGGCCTGGGTACTTATATGAAAACGGCCGTCAGGCAGTTGCTCTTCAATATAAGGCAAGGCGATAGTTTCTTGATCAATTTGATTAAAAATTAATCCGCGTGGTGTTTGCAAGATAGACCAAAAAGGTTCATTGCCGCTGGCTCTGAGCAGTAAGCGCTCAAAGTCAGGATCATTGCAGTTATAACCTTCAATTTGTACGCGATAACGTTGGCTGACGCTAAAGCGCTTGTGCTGTGTATCAATATCACCACTGATGTCTGCGAATAAGCCATTAGGCGCTTCGGCGAGCAGGATCTTGAATTCATCGTAGAGTCCTGCTGAGGCTTCAATTGTGTAGATGTCGTCCGTGTTACAAGTATTGAATAACCAGTTTTCGCCATTGTGCGTGAGTGTGCCCTGTAGGCGTAAAGCTGGTTGAGCGACATAAGTGCTTGGGGTAAAGCTTTGGCAGGCGCTCAGTGCGAACGCGAGTAAGACTAAGCCGGTAATGCGGAAGTGGCGCATGATATAAAATTCCATATAGCGTATAGGTGGCTTTATTGTGCAACTGCTAATGACAGTTAACCCATTGTATTCCTTCAGTCGTCATTGATTTCAGTTGATTGGATTGCTTGAGCGTACAAGGCTGCAGTGCGGTCGACAACTGCGACCTACGGATAGGGCAATAAACCGTTCTGTATGAATACCCAGAGCACGCGAGACGTTATGGCAACGATGATTTTTGAAGGCATAAAAAAACCCCTAAGCATTGCTGCTAGGGGTTTTTAAATTGGAGGCCGAGGTCGGAATCGAACCGGCGTTGACGGATTTGCAATCCGCTGCATGACCACTCTGCCACCCGGCCTAAACAAAAACGCCGCACTAAGCGGCATTCTTGATGACAATTTGGAGCGGGAAACGAGACTCGAACTCGCGACCCCGACCTTGGCAAGGTCGTGCTCTACCAACTGAGCTATTCCCGCAATGTCTTGGTGACGGGCGCTATTCTAGCCTTTCAAAATATTTAGTCAAGCCCTTGAATACAAAAAAGTTAATCTTCAGTTTGATTCGTGTGTAAATGAGGTTTTGCTGCGAGTAAGTATTGCACCATTGACCACAAGGTTAGCACGGCAGAAAGGATCAATAAGATGTAACCGCCGATCACCCAGCTATTAAACGCTGGTGGGTTCGCCAATAAAATAATTAAGGCGACCATTTGCGCGGCAGTTTTCCATTTGCCAATACTGGAGACAGCAACTTGCGCGCGCTCACCCAGTTCGGCCATCCATTCACGTAAGGCCGACACCATAATTTCACGGCAAATAATAATAATGGCCGGCAAGGTCAGCCATAAGTTGTTGTGCTCAGCGACCAGCAAAACCAAAGCCACTGCCACCAGTAACTTGTCGGCAACTGGATCAAGAAACGCACCAAAGGGTGTGCTTTGATTGAGGCGTCTGGCTAAATAGCCATCCAGCCAGTCCGTCAAGCTGGCGAAGGCAAATACCGCGCTGGCTGCCCAATAACTCCAAGAAAAGGGCAGCCAAAACAAAACAATAAACACGGGGATTAGCGCGACGCGCATGACAGTTATAATATTTGGAATGTTCATTAAATAATTCTTTTCTTGGCAAAGAATGAAAGAGTAGTTTACCCATTGTGGAGCGCACTATATATGGACTCGGCTAGAGTTTTACTGATTCCAGGTGTTTTAGCGATTTCTTCTACACTGGCGCGTGATAATTCTTGCAGTCCGCCAAAGTACTTTAGCAGTTCGCGTCGACGTTTGGGGCCAACCCCTGCTATACCTTCGAGAACTGAAGTGCGCCGAGTTTTGCCGCGACGAGCGCGGTGCCCAGTAATAGCAAAGCGGTGCGCCTCATCACGGATCTGTTGAATTAAATGCAGAGCAGGCGAGTGGTCGGGTAAATTCAGTTCGGTAGCGGTGTCATTGATATACAGAGTTTCAAAACCGGCTTTGCGGGTGACGCCTTTAGCCACGCCTAACAGTAAGATCTGGGTAATGTTCAGTTCGGCAAACACCTCGCGCGCCATATTGAGTTGGCCTTTACCGCCATCAACTAAGAGTACGTCAGGTAGCTTGCCATTGTTTTCTAATGCGCTACTGAGGCGACGCTGCAGAACTTGACGCATCGCAGCGTAATCATCACCGGCAGTGACGCCTTCAATATTATAGATTCGGTAGTCTGATTTACGTGGGCCTTCTGGACCAAACACTACGCAGGAAGCCACTGTTGCTTCACCGCTGGAGTGGCTGATATCAAAGCACTCTAAATGCGCTGGTGGTTCAGATAAATCCAGTGCTTTGGCTAGTGCACTAAAGCGAGCAGCCATTTGCGTGCGATTGGCGAGGCGTGCCAGTAGCGCTTGTTCGGCATTGGTCATGGTTAATTGTTGCCAACGTGCCCGAGTACCACGCACGCGGTAGCGAATACTTATGTGTTTACCGCATTGCTGGGCAATAGCTTCGGCGATGGCTGGCCAGTCAGTGTGCTCGCTGCTGACAATCAGTTCGTCAGGAAAGTCGCGATCTTTGCGGCCTAAATAATATTGAGCGGTAAAGGCAGCTAAAATATCGGCACTGTCTTCTTCAATGGCCACTTGTGGAAAAAAATTATTACTACCGAGCACGCGACCATCACGCACACTCATAACATGCACGCTGGCACCGCCAGGGCTGACGTTTGCGGCAATGATATCGACATTACCGTGACCGCCTTCCATGCTTTGCTGGTCTTGTACGCGGCGTAATAAAGCAATTTGATCGCGAATAGCC